>Ga0209382_10008098_pt1 | contig 13272 bp, 15 predicted proteins | sample SoiMetdeltSBSDD5_FD_187599 | JGI IMG/M metagenome (GOLD analysis project Ga0209382, IMG submission 187599) | Bulk soil microbial communities from a Populus tree surrounding site in Tennessee, USA - Soil MetaG P. deltoides SBSDD5 (SPAdes) (version 2) | ecosystem: Environmental > Terrestrial >... | reverse complement strand
CTTTAAATATTTTCGCACCGATTCGCAGCCCGATGGCCATCCTACCAAGTTGATCGGCTCAAATCAGATCTGTGATAAGAAATTTTGCCGCGGCTTCCAGATAATCGTCTGCCAGAATTAACGCGAGGAGGGGTGCCATATGCGGGTGTTCGTCGGTTTAGGAATCATTGGTTTGATTGTTGCGACAACGGCACCAGCCAATGCTTCGTGCACGGCCAGGAAAAACGTGAGTGGCGAGTGGAAGGGAAACGACCAAGCGAAGTACTCGATTTCTATCCACGGTAATGAGGTATGGTGGATCGGCGACGGCGGCACCTTCACGAACGTCTTCAAGGGAGTGATGAACGGCAATATGATCGATGGTGATTGGGCAGACGTACTGCGCACGTCCGGGCAAAACTTCGGTCGCGGAAAACTGCGCATTGAGGTGATGAGAACGCCCGGTGGTGGGGTTGCCTTCCTTAGGAAGGTATCTGGCAGCGGTTCTGGGTTCGGCGTCGATAAATGGACCTACGGGTGCTAGCGGTGTACTCACGTTCTCAACGACGTTCAGGCCGACTTTGAGCACGAGCGTCTCTTCGTAAGACCGCCACGCCCGCGCCACGGCGCGATGCGGGCACATGATGAACGCGATCTTCTTTAGCCTCTGCGGCCTCCCTTCACCATAGTGTCATGTGGAGATTTTCGGTTCTGTCAGCTTGTTGCAACTGCCGACGGCCATTTTGGTACACATTCACCGTGTTGATTGGGTTAATGTTTTTGTCCGGAAGGGGAGTGCAACAGACGTGGCGAGCGCCGCCCCGAGGAAAAAGTAAGAGAAGCGGGCTCTTCGTTACGCACACATACGCAGATACTGAACGCATACTGCGAAGAGCCCGCACTATCTTGCACGAGCGCGGAGGGGGCTAGGGGGAAAGGGTTGCGCTCGCGTCTGAAGAGAAAACGCTGCGCCGAAGACATAGTTGCGACAACCCCTTGAGCTCTCTGTGGATAACTGCGCAATTATTTGACGGTGCGCTACAATCAGCGCTGCTCAATCGGTGGTGGCGCTTTGGGTTGGATGAAGTCGGCGTAGATTTTTGGGCCGAACGCGGCGCCGAGCGCGGCAGCAAGAGAGTAGCGTGATAGAACCGTGAGCCTGCGCGCAGCAGGACCCTGTGAGATGCGGGGTGCCGCTCAGGGTTTCTGCCGATTTAAGTCACCGCGCACGGCGAGCATAATCTCCGAAGTGATCATCAGTGCTGCTGTTATCTCACGAACTGGGAGAGCGGCATGTCAGGGCGGCTCCGTCCCACAAGAACGGAAGTTCGAGCGCGTCGTCAGAGAGCGACATTCCCTCAGCGATCTTCGCTTTCCCGGCTTCACATCGAAGGAGACCTCCGATGAACTCCATTTCAAAGCGGACGGGAACTTTGCTGCCGGGCATAGTCGCTGCTGCGCTGTCGGTTGCGGCCGCGCGCGCCGATGTCGTCACTGATTGGAACGTGACCACCAATGCCCTGGTGGCCAACGACGTCGGCAACAATCCCAAACTGCGCACCTTAGCCATGGTGCATGTCGCGATGTCCGACGCGATCAACACGGTGCAGAATCGCTACGCCCGCGTGATCGCGACGCTTCCGGCCGCACCGAGCGCCTCGGCCGAAGCTGCGGCCGCAACGGCCGCGCGGCAGATCCTCACGGAGATCTACCCGAAACAGAAAGTCAAGATCGAGGAGGCCTACGCGGCATCGCTCAAGGCGATCCCAGACGGGCCCGCAAAGACCGAAGGCATCAAGCTGGGTATGGAGGTGGCCGCCGCGGTCCAGGCCGACCGCGCAAACGACGGCACCAACGCTCCCGACACTTACCGCCCGCACGCTGCCCCGGGGGCATACGTGCCGACGGCGCCGCCGCTGTGGGAGCAATATGCGCGCGCCAAGCCGTGGGTGCTCAAGAGCGCCGACCAGTTCCGGCCCGGCCCGCCGCCGGCACTGTCGAGCCCGGAGTGGGCCCGCGACTATGACGAGGTCAAGAGCTTGGGCGGCACCAAGAGCACGGCGCGTACTCCTGAACAGACCGAGGCGGTGAAGTTCTGGGAAAACATCAATTTCGGCCCCTCCTGGCAAGCGGCCGCGCGCGAGCTCTCGATGAAGAAGGAAATGTCGCTCGCCGAATGTGCCCGCCTGTTCGCGCTGCTCAACATGAGCCTGGCGAACGCCTACATCGTCAATTGGGACGCGAAGTACACCTACAATTTCTGGCGACCCGTCACCGCGATCCGCAATGGCGACCAAGACGGGAACGATGCAACCGAACGCGATGCCGGCTGGACCTCGTTCAACCCGACTCCGATGCATCCCGAATACCCGTCGCAGGCGACCATCAACGCCACGATAGCGACGGCGGTTTTGGAATCGGTGTTCGGCCCCGTGAAGGCCATTCCGTTCACGGCGACCGATGTGCGGGATTCGAAGCGGACGCGACAGTTCGCCAGCGTGGCCGATATGGCCGAGGAGCACAAGAATGTCCGCGTCTGGGGCGGCGTGCACTATAGATTCGCGATACGCACCAGCGAGGATGTGGGCCGGAAGGTCGCGGCCTACATGATCGAGAACACGCTCAAGCCGGCGCGTTGACGTGGTCAACCGACGAGGCGAGCCCTGGAGTTCCAGGCGAGTCCGGAGGTTGGCGCAGAGTTAGTCGAATGATCAGCAGGGACTGTCCCGCCGGATGTGTGCTAGTGTGAGCTCGTTGGGGTGCGGGTGCGCATGTTCCCGAGGGTCAGAAATCAGGAGGAAAATATGAAGCAGTATTTCGGAGTGGGACTAGGAATTCAGGTATCGCGATTGGAGCTTTAGCTGTCACTGGCCTGCATGCCCAAGGCAAACCGCAGTTCTATCTCGTCACTGAAATCGATGTATCGAACCCGGAAGCTTACGGCAAAGAGTTCGCGCCGAGGGACCAGGCGACCATCAAAGCGGCTGGTGCTCGCTTTCTCCTCATCGGAGGGACTGCAGGTGCCGGAGCAAAACCGATCACGGCAGTGGCTGGCACTCCGCCAAAGCGTGTCACAATTCAGGTTTGGGATAGCCTCGAAGCGATGAACGCTTGGTACAAGAGCACCGAGTACCAGGAAGCGCTGAAAATTGGCGAAAAGTATGCCAGATACGCCGTTGAGGGTCAGTAGAAAATACAAGTATCACGGAGGGCTGGACCTGTGCGTCGACGGGGATTAACATTTGAGTTCGGTCGCGCGTCTGAAAGCGTGTGAAGGTCGTAGAACCAGGCGACCTTTTGCCCTGGATAGTTTGTGCACACCCTGAAGTAGCCCTACCGCCCTTGACAGCGCCATGTATCGGTCCCTCCTCGCTATCCTCAGCATATTCTCGGGTTGCCTGCACGCCTCTTCAGTCATAGCCCAAGACCGCATAGGGCTCGTGATCGCTCAAGCGGGATATCAATACGCGGCACCTCTAAAGAACCCCCCTAATGATGCTCGGTTGATTTTCGAACGGTTGGAAGCTGCCGGATTTGCCGTCATTAGGTCAATTGATGAACCTAGAAACGTCATTGGACGAAAGATTGGGGCGTTTCTTGAACTTGCGAAGCGCAAACCTCAGCTCGCGATCGTTTTCTTCGCCGGACACGGGGTTCAGGTCGGCGGTCGAAACTACCTCCTGCCCATCGACGCGGAGATAGCGACAGCGCATGAAATAAGATGGAATGCCATAGGCGTCGACCAGTTACTCTCCGATTTGCAAGAGGCCGGCCCAACCACCATTCTCGTTTTCTTGGATGCTTGCCGCGATGATCCGTTCATGGGACGCGTGTCCCTACCGAGCAGGGGATTGGCACCGAAGGAGTTCTCGCCACCGGCGCTGCGCCCAAATGCACAAGGCGATCCACTTATGTCCCCGCAGGGATTGGCTCTTTCATACTCGACTCAGGCCGGAAACGTCGCGGCAGATGGCGCGGGGGATAATAGTCCCTACGCTTTGGCTCTGGCAGAACTCCTCTCAACCCCCAGTATAACTTATCGGGATCTTGTCTTCGAACTTCGCTCCAAAACCCGCGCAAGAACCGATGGCCGTCAGATTCCATACTGGACGGAATCACTGATGCAAATTTTGCGATACACCTGCGCAAGAAGTAACTTCAACTGCCCCTGTTCAATGAGCCGCGCGGCTCAGTGATTTTGCGCGTGAGCCGGAGCGTTGGCTTTGGGTTGGATGAAGTCGGCGTAGATCTTTGGGCCGAAGGCGGCGCCGAGCGCGGTGACCAATGCTGCGAGACCGTCGAGCGGCTTGTCGTTCGCCAGCAGGTACAGGGCTCCGCCCATCGCGCCGGCGAACGTGATGTAGGCGAGGATGGTGCCCATCATCGCTTTGAGCTGGCGGTGCAGCTGCGCGCAGGTGCGCTGCCCGCAAAACTTGCGGTCGTGGAAGAGCGTGTGGTTCCGGTCGGCCGTTAGCGGCGCCACTTCACTTGTGCCGCCGCCGTTGGCGAGGGTGGCTTCGACCGGCGCGGCGCCTCCCGTACAAAAACAAACCGGAAATCTGGCTTTTAAAAACCTCGTAGAATCGGGCCGTTCTTGTTAGGCCCCGATCCATACATTAATATTTGATTTTGTATGCCCTCCTGAGCTACGATGGGGCATCGATTTGAGAGGGGTTTACAACGTGTCGAAGGCAGCAAACCGTGCCGCGCTGTACGTCCGCGTCAGCACCGACCACCGCTCCGTCGACAACCAGCTCCGTGAGCTGGGGCAGATCGCAGAGCGCCGGGCTGGATCGTGGTCGCGACCTACCGAGACGCCGGCATCAGCGGCGCCAAGGGGCGCGACAAGCGCCCGGGCCTTGACGCGATGCTCAAGGATGCCGGGCCGCGCAAGTTCGGCATCGTGATGGCCTGGGCAATTGATCGGCTTGGCCGGTCGCTGATCGATCTGCTGCGCACCATCCAGGACCTCGAGGCGGTCGGAGTCGATCTCTACCTCGATCAGCAGCACCTCGACACGACCACCCCGACGGGCAAGCTGCTTTTCCAGGTCACTGGGGCCTTCTCAGAATTCGAGCGCGCCATGATCCGACAGCGCGTGCGGGCCGGCCTCAGGTTCAGCGGCGCGTTCCTGCGTTTGTGGGCCGCGTACTCCATACTCCACGCCGAACTGCCGGTCTTCGAACGCGATGTACCATCGATCGGAGATCACGGTGAAGCCTATCACCAACAGAAGCGGGGATGGCTCACACGAGCCGCCTGGCACTTTATCTCGCTAGCGGAGGGCGCGGCGCAGGCCTCGGTCCCGCACCCGCCCACTGCAACCGCGAGTCTAACCGCGGCGCCAGCCGTGCCAGTGGCTCCTGCGCCACTCGAGGTGGTCCTGAATCTTCTGACGCTGCTCGGGTGTGAGCACTTCCGACGCCTCGCCCAGCGCCTGCGCAAAGCGCTTGCTTGCTGCGTCGGCGAGGGCCATCTGCTCGACGCGGAACGCCTCGATGGCAGCCCGGTCGATGCTGGGCTGCGTCAGTAGCCCCTTCGCACGGTCACGCGCGCCCCGCGCCTTCTCACGCATCGGCAGGAGGTCCTTGACCGCAGCTTTGGCGATGGAGCGCAACTTGTCCTGCTGCTCGGCCGTCGCGTCCAGTTCGATCGCCGCATGCCGCACTACGCGATCGACGCGATCTTCGATCTCGGTGCCGGCGGCACAGCTCGCGCTTACGGGATGACCGGATGCTCCAGCCAATTTCTTCGGCGCCGTTGCGCAGCAGCAACAGCTCATGTGGTATTGTGCATACTGTAAGATAGAGTGTACCGCGATGTTTCTTCCCAGTGGCACCATCGAGTACTCGTTCCTCATTGGCATCATTGGAATGTCGTTGCGACTATCTCGGACATCTCGTCCGCCCTAAGCCAAATTGCGAAAGTGAGGCTTGGGAGCAAATCCGAGATTTCTAGCCATGGAAGTTGTGCAGCAAGAGTGTTCATGGCAGCGACAGATGTGGTTTGTGGCACGCAACGGTGAGACGATTGGGCCCGTGACATTCAGTGACCTGGCAGACGCGGTCCATCAGGGGCAACTCAAAAAAGAGGATTGGCTCTGGCGGGAGGGAATGGATACGTGGGCACGAGCTAGCACGGTGGCGGGACTATGGGCGGCCCGGTCGCTCTAGCAAGTGACGAGGACGTGCCGAACGAAGAAGCCTCAAATGACAGGCGCCGAGCTGCCGGTGAATTTGCGGCGCGGATCATGCGTTCTCAGACTGGTGGGGCCATAGTCGTTGGCGGTCTAGTGATGATCGCGCTCGCCAGCCTCAGTTGGTTAGGTAGTGCAAACAGCCGGCCTGGGCCATCAGTCAAGCCACCGGCCACTTGGAGCGACTACACGACCAAAGCATGCGAATTCTCGGTCCGCTTTCCATTGGCACCACAATTGCGCGATCTGAGCATTCCGATTGGAAATCAGTTGTTCAGCTACGAACAGGCCCAACTGTTCGCAGCAGGCGAAACGATGAGAGCTGAATGCGTCCCTATCGGGATTCTCGCAAGTGATGCGAGGGAGATGCTCAAACGGCAAGCCAACTTAGATGGCCTACAACATTCCGTCATCTCACAGATCTTACCGAAAGCGTTAGAGCTCCGAGGCTACAAAACGATAGAGGGCGAACAGGCTACATATGTCCTACGCATTTACACTGGCCCAACCAGTACCCTCATGCTTGGCGTCGGCAATCGGAGTGCCGAATTCCCAACGCGCAATACTGACGCGTTTCTACTGAGCGTGAGAAACCGCTAGCGATGGCGGATCAGCAACCGTGATCGCAACGGTCCCGCTGACCGATCCATCATGGCGTTACTACGGTCGTACTCGACGGTCGCCGCTGCCAAAAGTATCGAGTGCGAAACCACGTCAGGATAAACCTGCCGAGCGGCCTAGCGCATTTGGACCATGAGCGGCATGCCGCCGGCTGGTCGCAGGGTGACTCGACTCACCGCCTCTGGCTCGTGGTCGGATGTGGTAGCAAAGGTTGCTGCGCGCACCAGCGTGGCCAGGATGGCGACACCCTCGATCAACGAGAACGCCATCCCGATGCAAATGCGTGGCCCAGCGCCGAACGGCACGTAGTGATAGCGTGGAATCTTGGCCTCGTTTTCCGGTGCAAATCGGGTCGGGTCGAAGTGGTCAGGATTGGACCACCGGCGCCTGTGGCGCTGAATAGCGTAGATCCCCTGGCTGGAATTGGAAACGGATCACTCAGGCGCGCAAGCTGCTGCTGCAGGAAGGCCTGATTCAGCTTGTCTGTGATCGTAAGCTTACAGCGCACGGGTGCCTGCCCGCCCAATATCGTTTTGCTGCCAACTTGTGTGATGCACGGAAGGGGGGAGGCGGTCCAGTTACATTACCTCCCAAAATGGGAGGTTGGCTTTAGGTGGTAGAGTGGAGCGGGCCTTGCGCACCTTCAATGGCAAGCCAACTTTTATGCGGTAGCCTCGAAGAAGGACGCAGGCGGGCTGGCGCGGGGCCTTCCAAGGCCCAAGCGCCCGGGCCCTTACACGGCAAAAATCATAAACACGCCAACTGCGACCGACGATTCAACGCCTAACAGCGGCACATCAGTCGGTATCGAGGCACTGGCTCCCCGGCCTTGCCATAAACGTCGAAGCCGATGCCGAACAGCTCGCCGCGCACCGCCCGGATGAGCTCAAAGAGTTGAACAAGCAATGTCGACGGCGATTCGCTTCCTTTCGGGAAAGTGACGGCACCTATAAGCCATACGGTGGTGGTGCGCGGGAGCGCTGTCCATATCTTCCTTGACTGGTTCCGAGCGTCAGCGATTGCCTGACGGGCGGCGAGTCTCCGCGCCATGAGGTAAAACCTGAAGGGCTTGGATTCTTCAGGGCTGATTACGCGGCAGGAAGGGAAGAGAAGCGTCTCGGTGAGTTGGGGGCGCTCCGCAGCCCATTGCCACTTCTTCAAGCCGGTAAATGGTTGCAAGCGGTTGGCGCGAAGCACGAATGCGACTAGCCGGTCTATTTCAGATATTCTAGGAGCGCTACGATGAGGGCTCCTTGTGCGAGGAGCATGCCGGTCATCCACTTGATGATGGTGATGGTCTGGTTGGCGACCGCGAGATCAAGGTCAGCTTTGGTGACTAGCTTCGACGTGTCCAACTCCTTCAATACCTCGGTGATCCCTTCCGCTTGCGTGCGAGAGAAGCCTCGCTGCTCTAGTTTTTTCACCACGCCGTTTGTATCGATCACCAACGTCTGCATATATGATCATTGTACCATGCACGTTGCTTACAGCAACCCCGTGGGTCGCGAGCAATGCAGGTCGGAAAAATCGTTGGTTCGCGTTGATGCGGTGAGACCTATTTCCCCGTGAGTGCCATGCTCGGGTCAAGCGTGTTCTTGTAGAGTTTTCCATCTTTCATGATAACGACGAAGTTCTTCACCGGATGTCCAATCAGGTTGATGTTTGCAATCGGATCACCGTCGACGAGCAGGAGGTCAGCGAGTGCCCCTTGTTCTACGACGCCGAGCTTGCCTGGATACGGATTGCGTTTGCCGGACAGCGCCAGCAGCTGGGCGTTCGTCCCGGTCGCCATGGCAAGCGTTTCGGCGGGTGTGTACCAACGGGCCAACTTGGCGAGCAATTCACCGTGGCGCTTTGCCAGGTTCGGAGAGAACAGGATATCGGTGCCAAATGCGGTTTTGATCTTATGTTTTTTCGCTAGCTCGAACGTCCTGTCAGTCCCAGCGAACACCTCGAAAGCCTTGGCCCGCTCTTGCGAGCCCACCGCAAACGCGTCCGCCATTTCGTCGGGGAACGCCTGCGTGCTCAACCAGATTCCCTTTTCAGCGATCAGCCTAGCGGTTGGTTCATCCATCAGGTGGCCGTGTTCGATACACTTTACGCCAGCGGCAATCGCCCGCTGAATCGAAACTGGGGTATAGGCGTGGACGGTGACGTACGTGCCCCAATTCGCGGCCGCTTCAACGGCGGCCCGCAGTTCGGCCTCGGTGAAGGTCGATGCGTCGAGCGGACTGTTTGGCGACGCCACACCGCCGCCGGCTGTCAGCTTGATCTGCGTCGCGCCCAGCAAGAGTTGCTCGCGCACGCGCACGCGGACCTCATCCGGACTATCGGCGATGATGGCGCCTCCGGTCTGCTCCCCGCGAGACTGCGGATTCCCTAGGACGCGGGGCACCTCGAAGGGCTGGCGGAAATCACCGTGACCACTGGTCACTGTGATCACGGCGCCGGACGGGTAGATGCGCGGACCTGGGAGGATGCCCTCGTCGATGGCGCGCTTGAGACCGAACGCCGGCCCGCCCAGGTCGCGAACGGTGGTGAATCCGCGCATCAGCGTGTCCGTAGCCTCGGCACCTGCCACCAAGTTGAGGTGGCCGACGTCCCCCGTGAGTAGCGCCGCTGGCGTCGGTCGTACCAGCATCGTGTGCCAGTGCATGTCGATCAACCCGGGCATCAGCGTGCGCCCACCACCGGCGATAACGTTGGTGTTGGCGAGCCCCTCGCTAGGAATCGAGTCTCGTGAGATTTTCTCGATCGTGTTGCCGCGAACGAAAACGTTCATGCTGACGCTTAGCATGTCGCTTTTGCCGTCGAAGATGCGGACATTCTGGAATAGCGTTCCGATTTGCTCTGCTGGTGCAGTGTCTTGCGCACGCACGGCAGAGGATAGCCCCAACCCGATAAGGGGCATTGTTGCGACGAAGGTTCGGCGAGTCATAGATTTCATATGGACACCAAACTCATTGAACTCCGTCCCGCTTGTGCAGCGAGAATCCTCCGCTGTTGCCAGGGGCGCTATCGGTCCAAACCCTGAACTTAACCCAGACAGTACCTAGTACGAACAGCAGCAAACGGGCCGTTGACCCCACCTCTAACCCGTACGCATGGCCAATGCAGTTGACGATTGAGCGGCGATAAAGAACCTACCGAGGCGGCTGTTTGCGCGCCCGGCCCGCTCACCCCAGCGCTTAGCTCTTGCTCTAGGCTGTTGACTGGGCTTCCGACCTCGAAAGATTCTGCTGAATTACGATAAAAAGGCTAAAGCAGAATTGATGTAAAGTACTCATAGTGTGCATCCGACGCTCGATAAGCGCGCCAGACACGATGCTGTCGGCATCGGCAGCGGAGCGTCAGCCGGCAACAGCGCGTATTGGCTTGGTGGTCGGCGCCGGTTTGGGTGTGCTCCCGGCGCTTGCTCAGCCGTTCGAAGACTCATTTTGTCCATCGCGCCAGCCAAACCTCCGAAATGACAGCGTCGCTCCTCTTCAACTCCAACCGGAGCTCGACGAGCTCGGCTTGCTCCGGTTTCAATAGAAAGTCGACTCGGACGCCGCCGGTGATAGGGTTGCGCTGGATGACCGGCGGGCCTACTTTGCCGGCGCTGGCGCTCACTATCGCCTTGGGCAGCTCGCGCATTTTTGTGAGCGGTCCGACGAAATCTATGGCATAGCGAACTGCGCCGTTCTTGCGCTCGGGACCATTGGCGAGCCCTGACGATGTCTTTTGCACGATAGCGTGCTGCCCCGTAGCGGGGAGATCGTTGGGCCAAAGCAGCCGATAACCGAAAGCATAAGCCTCTTTCGGTCGGTATGCCTCGCGCGGTCGCCAATAGGCGACAACGTTGTCGTGGATTTCCTCGTCGCTGGGAATCTCGATGAGATGAACGGAGCCATTGCCCCAAGACCCTTTGGGCTCCACCCAGGCGCTTGGGCGGCGCTCATAGTTTGCTTCCAAATCGTCGTAATCGGACAAGCGTCGCGAGCGCTGAATGAGACCAAAGCCTTTCAAATCCCGCACCGAGAATGCGCTGATCTGCAGCCGCTTCGGGTTGGCGAGCGGGCGCCACACCCGTTCGCCATCGGCTTCGGCGATCGCCAAACCTTCGCTGTCGTGCACGGCGCGGCGAAAGTCGCTGATCCGGGTCCGATCGATGCTCGAAAACAGAAACATGCTGGTGAGCGGCGCGATGCCCACATGCTTCAGGTCACGCCGCGGGTAGAGTTTTACGTCGACATCGATGGAGGTAGGTGCGCCGGCCGCAACCCGAAAGGTATAGGCACCTGTTGTGGAAGGGCTGTCGAGCAGCCCATGGATCACCAGTTGGCGCGCTCCGGGAGCCGGAGTTTCAATCCAGAAGGCACGGAAGAACGGAAACTCTTCGCCGCTCGATTGGCCTGTATCGATCGCCAGGCCGCGTGCCGAGAGGCCATAGACTTGACCACGAGAGACTGCACGAAAATAACTGGCGCCCTGGAAGACGACGATCTCATCGAACACGTCCGACCGGTTCATCGGCCCATTGACTCTAAATCCCGAGAAGCTCATGGCGTTGCCGGCCGGCGGCGGACCGGCCAGCGTTCCGAAGTCGAACAACGTGTTGTCCGGCGCCAGTGTCCGCACCTGCCCATTGTCGACGAGGTGGATCGCCACCGCGTGCTTGAACAGCCACCCTGACGGTAACAACTGCAGTTCGAATTGGCGGCGCTCGCCGTGCCAGACCGCTCGCTCGCGTCGGAAGCGAATATCCCGATATTGATCATAGTTGAGCTTGGCCCATTGTGCGGGCAGCTCCTCTGCCGGCGGTACGAACGGTTGGCTCGCCATCTCGGCCGCGAGCTTTTGCACGTGGTCTGCCGAAAAGGAGGTTGCGAAAGCAAGGGCAGGCGGCGGCAGCAGTGGATTTGCTGCGACCATGAGCCAAGCGAGAACCAAGGTTGCGCCGCGCGCTCCCATCATGCTTTTTCTCGGCAGAGGAGGGGATGGTGTTCGGCCTTGAAAACGCTGAGTAAGGGCGCGGGGTTCCGGACTGGGCGGCTCAAGTCGTCACCGATCGCGGCAACGTTCGCTTTCTCGCATTGATAGAAGGTCCCCAAAAGCTGGAGGACCTGCGTGTGAGTGTTAAGAGGCGGGGTTTTCCGCTACTGCAAGCGATGAGTGCTGAAGTGGACAACCAGAAGCGGTGGGTTCTGGGAAGGCCGCCGCTTCTGCTTGAGGCGTTAGCTGCCGACGCTGTCGGAGACACACTTCTTGATGTGGCTCTCCTTGGCAGCTCCCGCCAGTTTCTTTTCGGCGGCCGACTTGTTGCAGGCAGCCTTAGCGTCGTTCTCGCACTTCGTCATGAACGACTTCTGCGCAGCGCCGGCCAGCTTTTTGTCAGCTGCCTGAGCGTTGCAGCTCGGCGTGGTCGGCTGGGCAATTGCCGCGGTGGCTGTGAACAAGATGAGAACAGTGGCAGCCGCATATTTCATGGGGTCACCTTTCGAGTGTGGACGGCAGAAGCATTGGCACGACCGAGATGAACGCCATATGAGCGAAGGTGGCTGACAGTAGGCGTCGATTTGCGCGAGACGTGTCTCAAGCGCGGCTTGGTGCTGGGCGTCCCGGCGACGACCCCAGCACTCAGCGAAGCGTCAATAATAACGCCGGCCACAGTCGGAGCGGTAGCGGCGGCAGTTGCCTTCTCCGACCTCGCCTCGCTCGTGCTTGTAAACGCAGGCGCGGCGAAGGCGCTCGCAATAGCCGCCGTGTCGAAAGTAGCGCTCGCGGCGCCACTCCCTGTCGCGCCAGCCAACGGCATGCAGGGATGTAGCAGCAGAGGTTGCTGGGGCCGTCGATGATCAGAACCCCGTCTTTATCGCGATCCCGTGCGGGTCCGGCCTCATCGTCGACATGGATCGTGCGGCGGCGGAACGAGGTCGATCTCCTTCGCTGCCTGAGCGCGGGGCAGGCCGAACTCCGCCCACAGTGTCCTGAGCGCCACCACCAGTCCGCTTGCCATCGGCATCGCTGCGCTGCGGGGTCGGCGTGAGCCGCAGGCGCTCGCTGAGTGATCCAACAAGATCCGCCATGGAGCGGAACACACCCACCTCGGCCAGAGACACCCGAAGCAGCACGACGACTCAGCGCGGTTGATGACTTTTTGCATGTCGCCGAAATGTGGCCGCGCGAACGGCATAGTCTGTGGCGCGACCAGCAGATCACCTCGCCTACTTTCGCGACCGGACTCCGAAAGGAGCAAGCACATGATCAGTGCAGCACGCTGCGCGCGAACAGGGGCGTCACCCGTTTTGCTTGCTCCGCTGGTCTTTTGCATCGTCCTCCTTGCTTCTTCCACTGCCGCGAGAATCCCAGCAACGCAAGACATAGACGATGAGGACGGCTGTGCTGCGCTTGCGGCCGCGCAGCTTGCTGGCCCCCTTGAGTATCCCTGGTCGATCGCCTTTCTGCCCGACCATTCCATCCTCGTCACCGAAAAG
>Ga0209382_10008097_pt1 | contig 13272 bp, 11 predicted proteins | sample SoiMetdeltSBSDD5_FD_187599 | JGI IMG/M metagenome (GOLD analysis project Ga0209382, IMG submission 187599) | Bulk soil microbial communities from a Populus tree surrounding site in Tennessee, USA - Soil MetaG P. deltoides SBSDD5 (SPAdes) (version 2) | ecosystem: Environmental > Terrestrial >... | reverse complement strand
GCGCGAGGACTTCGGCGTGGGCCGGATCTATCTTCCGGCCGAGGACCTGCGGCGGTTCGGGTGCTCCGGCGACCTCGCCGCCGCGCCCCCGGCGGCCGCGGCGGAGCTGATCCGCTTCGAAGCGGCGCGCGACCGCGAATGGTTCGACCGCGGGCTGGAGCTGCTCGACCATCTCGATGCCCGCAGCCGCGCGTGCGTCCTGGCCATGACCGGGATCTACCGCCGGCTCCTGACGCGGATCGAGAAGCACCCGGACGAGGTCCTCGAGCGGCGCATGTCGGTGCCGACCTGGGAGAAGGCATGGGTGGCGGCCCGCAGCCTGGCGGGGGTGGGGGCATGAGCCGGCAGCGCGTCGTCGTGGTCGGCGGGGGCCTCGCGGGCATCGCCGCCGCGCTTGACTGCGCCGACGCCGGCGCCGACGTCACGCTCGTCGAGGTCCGGCCGCAGCTGGGCGGCGCCGCCTACTCGTTCGAGCGCGAGGGCCTTAGCGTCGACAACGGCCAGCACATCTTCCTGCGCTGCTGCACCGCGTACCGCCGCCTGCTCCGCCGGCTCGGCTCCGAGCCGGCCACGGTGCTCCAGCCCCGGCTCGCCATTCCGGTGCTGGCGCCGGCGGGCCGGCGTGGCTGGCTGCGGCGCGGCGCGCTGCCCGCGCCCGCGCACCTCGCCCCGTCCCTGCTGCGCTACCCGTTCCTGAGCCCGCGCGAGCGGGCGGGCGTGGTCGGGGCGGCGCTCGCGCTGGCCCGGCTCGATCCCGACGACCCGGCGCTGGACGCGCGCACGTTCGGGTCCTGGCTGGCCGACCACGGCCAGAGCCCGACGGCGATCGAGGCGCTGTGGAACCTGATCGCGCTCCCCACGCTCAACCTCCCCGCGGACGAGGCCTCGCTGTCGCTCGCCGCCTTCGTGTTCCAGACCGGGTTGCTCGGCGCGCGCGACGCCGGCGACATCGGCTACTCGCGCGTGCCCCTGTCGGCGGTGCACGGGGAGCCGGCGGCGCGCGCCCTGACCGGCGCCGGCGTGGACGTGCGCACGCGGTGGAGGGCCGAGCGCGTGGCGGTCGCGCCTGGCGGGCTGGGCGTCGAGGGTCCCGACCGGCGGTTGGACGCCGACGCGGTCGTCGTCGCCGTGCCGCACGACCGCGCCGCCGACCTGCTGCCCGACGGCGCGCTGCCCGAGCCCGACGCCCTGCGCAGACTCGGCGCGTCGCCCATCGTCAACCTGCACGTGGTCTACGACCGCCGCGTCCTCGACCTCGATTTCGCCGCCGCGGTGCGCAGCCCGGTGCAGTACGTGTTCGACCGGACGCGCGCCGCGGGGGTGGAGCAGGGCCAGTACCTCGCCGTCTCGCTCTCGGGTGCGGAGCGCGAGATGGCCGCCAGCCCGGCCGACCTGCGCCGGCGCTACGAGCCCGCCCTCGCCGAGCTGCTCCCGGCCGCGCGCGCCGCGCGCGTGGACCGCTTCTTCGTCACCCGCGAGCACGCGGCCACCTTCCGCGCCGCGCCTGGTATCCGCGCCCTGCGACCCGGGCCGCGGACCGCCATCCAAGGGCTCGTGCTCGCCGGCGCCTTCACCGCCACCGGCTGGCCGGCGACGATGGAAGGCGCGGTGCGCAGCGGCCACGCGGCAGCGTCGGAGGCGCTCGCCGCACGCCGGGCGCCCGACGGCACCCCGGTCGAGGTGGCGGCATGAGCCTGGCCCTGCTCACCCCGCTGCGGCTCGAGGCGCGCGCCGTCCGTGCGGGCGCGCCGGGCGTGGACACCGTGCGCACCGGGATGGGGCCGCGCCGGGCACGTCGCGCGGCCGCCCGCCTCAACGGCGACCACGCGGCGATCGGCATCCTTGGCTTCGCGGGCGGGCTGGGCGACGATCTGGCCGCCGGCGACCTCGTCGTCGGCACCGAGGTGCGCGGCCCCGCCGGCACCACCGAGCTGCACGGAGCCGAGCTGCTCGCCGGGATGCTGCGCCGCCGCGGGCTGCGCGTGCACACCGGGCCCGTCGCCTCGCGGCCGCGGCTCGTGACCGGCGCGGACCGCGCGCGCCTCGCGGCCGACGGCGCGGTCGCCGCCGACATGGAGTCGGCCTGGCTTGCTCCCGCGGCGGCCGGGCGCCCGCTCGCCGTCGTCCGGGCGATCGTCGACACGCCGGGGCGCGAGCTGCGCCGCCCGCTGGCCACGCTCGGGGGCTGGCGCGCGGCCCATCGCGCGCTGCGGGAGGCCGCGGGCGTGCTCGCCGGCTGGGGCGACGCCATCGCGCCGCGGCGGGTGGTCCTCGCGGGGCCGCGGGCCTCGTGCGCGGGAGTCGAGCGCGCGATCGACGTCGTCGAGCGCCTCCTCGAGCAGCACGGGGCGCCGCTCTACGTCCGCAAGCAGATCGTCCACAACGCCCACGTGGTGGCCGACCTCGAGCGGCGCGGCGTCATCTTCGTGGACGAGATCGACGGGGTGCCGGAGGGCGCGAACGTGGTGTTCTCCGCCCACGGCGTGTCACCGCAGGTCCGCGACGAGGCGGTGCGCCGGCGGCTGCGCGCGGTGGACGCGACCTGCCCGCTGGTCAGCAAGGTCCACGCCGAAGCGCGCCGGTTCGCCGGGCGCGGCTACACCGTCGTGCTCGTCGGCCACGACGGCCACGACGAGGTCGAGGGGACGCGCGGCGAGGCGCCCGCGGCCATCCGCGTCGTCGCCGATGCCGACGAGGCCGCCACGGTCGAGGTCGAGGATCCGGACCGCGTCGCCTACCTCACCCAGACGACCCTGGCCGTGGACGAGACGCGCGACGTCATCGACGTCCTCCGCGAGCGGTTCCCGCGGATCGTCGGGCCGGCCAGCGACGACATCTGCTACGCGACCCAGAACCGCCAGGACGCCGTGCGCGCGCTCGCCCCCGAGTGCGACGTCGTGCTCGTTGTCGGCTCGAGGAACTCGTCCAACTCGCTCCGCCTGGTCGAGGTGGCCGAGCGGGCGGGTACGAGCGCGCGGCTGGTCAACGACGAGACCGAGGTCGACCCCGCCTGGCTGGTCGACCGCCGGACGGTCGGGCTCACGGCCGGGGCCTCGGCCCCCGAGCGCCTCGTCGCGCGGGTGCTCGACGCGCTCGCCGTGCTGGGGCCGCTCGAGGTCTCCGAGCGGTCCGTCACGATCGAGACCACCCGATTCAAGCTGCCACCTGAGATGAGAAGAGGAAACTGACCTCATGCCCGTTCCGTTCCGGCAGAGCGTCCGCATGGGCGCCTACTTGGCCCGCCAGCGGCTCGCGCGGCGCGAGAAGTTCCCGCTCCTGGTCGAGCTCGAGCCGCTGTTCCAGTGCAACCTGGCCTGCGCCGGCTGCGGGAAGATCCAGCATCCCGACCACGTGCTCCGCCGACGCATGAGCGTCGAGCAGGCGGTCGGGGCGATCGAGGAGAGCGGAGCGCCGATGGTCTCCATCGCCGGCGGCGAGCCCCTCATCCATCCCGAGATCCACGAGATCGCCGGCGAGCTGGTTGCGCGCAAGCGGTTCGTCTATCTGTGCACGAACGCGATCCTGATGGAGCGCAAGCTCGACCGCTTCGAGCCGTCGCCGTACTTCGCCTGGGCCGTGCACCTGGACGGCCTGCGCGAGCGCCACGACGAGTCGGTGTGCCGCGACGGCGTGTTCGACAAGGCGGTGGCGGCGATCCACGCCGCCAAGGCGCGCGGGTTCCGCGTCACCACGAACACGACGTTCTTCACCCACGACTCGCCCGAGACCGTGCGGCGCGTGCTCGACTTCCTGAACGACGAGCTCGAGGTCGACGAGATGATGATCTCGCCGGCCTACGCGTACGAGAAGGCACCCGACCAGGACCACTTCCTCGGCGTCAAGCAGACCCGGGCGCTGTTCCGGGCCGCGTTCGCCGGCGGCCGCCGCAAGCGCTGGCGGCTCAACCACTCGCCGCTGTTCCTCGACTTCCTCGAGGGCAAGGTCGACTTCGGCTGCACCGCCTGGGGGATCCCCAGCTACTCGCTCTTCGGCTGGCAGCGACCGTGCTACCTCATGGCCGACGGCTACGCCGAGACGTACAAGGAGCTGATCGAGACCACCGACTGGGACCGCTACGGACGCGGCCGCGATCCGCGCTGCAACAACTGCATGGCGCACTGCGGCTATGAGCCGACCGCGGTCCTCGCCACCACCCGCTCGCTGAAGGAGTCAGTCCGGGCGCTCGCCGGTCGGTGAGGGTCCTCGTCACCGGGGCGAGCGGGCTGATCGGCGCCCACGTGGCGCGCGAGCTGGCGGAATCCGGGGCCGAGGTGCGGGCGTTGTGCCGTTCCGAGCCGCCGCCCGAGGCGCGCGTGGCCGTGCACGTCGCGGCCGATCTCCGCGACACCGCCGCCCTCGAGCGGGCGACTGACGGGTGCGACGCCGTGGTCCATGTCGCCGCCCTGTACAGCTACGCGCGCGCGGACGCCGCCGCGATGGAGGCAGTCAACGTCGCAGCGACGCGCGCGGTGCTCGCCGCCGCGGCGCGCCGGGGCCCGCGGCGCGTCGTCGTCACCAGCAGCTCCGCCACCTGCGGCCCGGTGCCGGGCCGCGCGGCGACCGAGGACGACGCACCTCCGCACTGGGAGCTGCGGATCCCCTACAAGCGGACGAAACTCGCCGGCGAGCGCGTCGCGCTCGAGGCGGCGCGGGACGGCCGCGACGTGGTGGTCGTCAATCCGACGACGACGATCGGCCCGTACGACCGGCGGCCCACGCCCAGCGGCCGGATGGTGCTGGGCGTGATGCGCGGTCGGATCCGCGCCTACCTCCCGCGGGCCGGCATCAACGTCGTCGCCGCCGCGGACGTGGCCCGCGGGCATCGCCTCGCGCTCGAGCGCGGCCGCGCCGGCGAGCGCTACCTGCTCGGCGGCGACAACCTGTCCCTGCGCGACGCCTTCGCTCTGATCGCCGCGCGCGCCGGGCGGGCCGCGCCCCGGGTGCCTGTGCCCTACCCGGTGGCCCTGGCCGCCGCGTACGCCGCCGACGCGGCCGGCCGCGTGCTGGGGCGCGAGTTCGATCTCGTCAACCTCGACGAGACGCGTCTGGCCCGTCGCCCGCTGCACTTCTCGAGCGCCAAGGCCCAGCGCGAGCTCGGCTACGCGTGGCGGCCCGCCGACGAGGCGATCGGCGACGCCGTCGCGTGGTTTGCCCGCGTCAATCCGACGGGCTAGAAACCTCTCGGTCCGTCGGCGCCTCGTGGTCGAGCAGGAGCGTGTCGAGCCCGCGGGTGAGGCCGACGGTCGCCGGCGCCCTGCGCACGGCGATGAGCGTGCCGGCGACGTAGGGCTCGGCGGTTCCGCCCGCGTCGTGGCGGATGGTCAGGCGCTCGTCGGGCAGGCCGAATACCACCTCGGTGGACACGACAAAGCTCGGGATGCGCACCGAGTGGACCTGCGTGCCGTCGACATCGGCGCCGCGGGCCTCATGGGGGCCGTGTAGGTCCTTGATCGGGTGACCGAGCTCGGGGCGCCGGACCTGCGCAAGGCGCTCGGCCAGCTCGCGCGCGGTGCCCGACGGGACGTCGGGCTTCGTCGCGCTCGCGTAGTCGATGACCTCCCACTGCGGCAGGTGGCGAGCGGCCGCCAGCGCCGCGGCTTGGCACATTGCGGCTGTCAGCGAGAAGTTCCCGGATGCCACCACGCCGACGGAGCGCGCACGGGCGGCAGCGTCGATCTCCTCGAAGTCGGCGGCGGTGAGGCCCGAGGTGCCAACGACCACCGATACCCCGGCGTCGACGGCGGCGAGGACGTTGCCCTTGACCGCTGTCGCCGAGGTGAAGTCGACGAGCACGTCGATCCCGTCCAGCGCGTCGTGGACGCTGGCATGGACGGGCACGCCGAGCGGCTCGCCGCCGAGGGCCTCGCCGAGATCGCGACCGGCGGCCGACCGGGCGACGGCCGAGCCGAGCGTGAGGTCGGGCGCATCCAGCACGGCGGGAACGAGCGACCGGCCGGTCCAGCCCGTCGCCCCGGCGATGCACACCGATAAATCCTGTGTCGTCCCCATCGTTGTGCGTAGGCTCGCTCTTCGCGCTGTGCACGCTACCGGCCCGGCACCCGTGTACCCCAGCACCGTCGGTGCGGTGTTGAAGCGAACGGCCGGCCGGGTTCCCGATCGGCTCGCGCTCACGTACGCCGGGCGGCGCTGGAGCTACGCCGAGCTCGATCGCGCCGCCGGCCGCGTCGCAGCGGCCCTGCTGGACCTCGGCCTGGCCCACGGCGATCGCGTGGCGGCGTTCGGCAAGAACTCCGACGCCTATCTGCTGCTGTACCTGGGCTGCGCGCGGGCCGGTCTGGTCCACGTGCCGGTCAACTTCAGTGCGCGCGGCGACGAGCTGGCCTACCTGCTGACCCAGTCCGGGCCGGCGGCGGTGTTCTCGGATCCGGCGCTCGAGGAGCACGTCGAGGCGGTGGCGGGCGCACTCGGCTCACTCCGCCGCGGGTCGCTGCGGGACGAGGTCCTGGCCTGGGCCCTCGACGCGGGCGGCGCGCTGCACGAGGAGCACGGCGTCCGCGACGACGACCTCGTGCAACTGCTCTACACCTCGGGAACGACGTCGCTGCCCAAGGGAGCGATGCTGACTCACCGCGCGCTCGTGCACGAGTACGCGTCCTGCATCGCCGCGCTCGACCTCTCCGCCGACGACGTGCCCCTGCACACGATGCCGCTCTACCACTCGGCGCAGATGCACGTGTTCCTGCTGCCGGGGCTGGCCGTGGGAGCCACCAACCACCTCGAGGAGGCGCCTGATCTCGGCGTCACGCTGGAGCGCGTCCCGCGCGCGCGGATCACCTCGCTGTTCTTCCCGCCGACGGTGTGGGTCGGGCTCGCCAACCACCCGGGCCTCGCCGCCGCCGACCTGACCTCCCTGCGCCGGGCCTACTACGGGGCCTCGATCATGCCCGTCCCCGTGCTCGAGCGGCTGCGGGAGCGCCTGCCGGACGTCGGCTTCTACAACTGCTTCGGGCAGTCCGAGATCGGGCCGCTGGCCACCGTGCTGCGCCCCGAGGAGCACGCCGCGCGGCCGGACTCGGTCGGCCGCTCGGTGCTGTTCGTCGAGACGCGGGTGGTCGACGCCGACATGCACGACGTAACGACCGGTGAGCTGGGCGAGGTGATCTACCGCTCGCCGCAGCTCTGCACCGGCTACTGGGACAAGCCGGAGGAGACCGCCGACGCGTTCGCGGGCGGTTGGTTCCACTCCGGCGACCTCGTGCGCATCGACGACGAGGGCTACATGTTCGTCGTCGACCGCATCAAGGACGTGGTGAACACCGGCGGGGTACTCGTCGCCTCGCGCGAGGTCGAGGACGCCCTCTACGGGCACGCGGCCGTGGTCGAGGTGGCGGTGGTCGGCTTGCCGCACGAGCGCTGGATCGAGGCCATCGCCGCCGTGGTGGTCCTGAAGGAGGACGTCGAGCCCGACGCGCTCATCGCGTTCGCCAAGGACAAGCTCGCACCGCACAAGGTCCCGAAGTCCGTGCACCGGGTCGACGAGCTGCCGAAGAACGCCTCCGGCAAGGTGCTCAAGCGTGAGCTGCGACGGCAGTTCGGGGGCTCGGAGTCGGCGGTCGGGCAGGTCTCGGCCGGGGCCCCGCCCGGCGACGCCTAGGGGTGCTGCGGCCGGTCGACGGCGCGTCGCTCGGCGACCACCGAGGCCAGCGCCGCCGCGACCAGCACGCCCACGACGACCGCCAGCGAGACGCCAATCGGCGGGTGCCAGACGTCGGCGAGCAGCATCTTGGCCGCCACGTACCCGAGGATCGTGGCCAGGCCGAGGTGCAGGTAGCGGAAACGCTCGAGCAGCCCCTCGAGCACGAAGAACAGGCTCACCATGCCAAGCAGGCTGAACGCGTTGGCGGCGAACACGAGGAACGGGTCGCGCGTGATGGCCAGCACGGCGGGGATGGAGTCGATCGCGAACATCACGTCGAATGCGGCCACCATGACCATCGCCGCCCGCACGGGTGTGAGCCCGCGGGGCACCAGTCGGCGCAGCGTCCGCATCGCCACCGTCCGTTCGGGATCGATGTGCTCGCCGGCGCCGCCGCGCGCGATCTTCCAGGCGGTCAGCGCCAGCAGCGCCCCGAGCACGTAGGTCGTGGGGTGGAAGGCCTCCAGCGCGGTCACGCCGACCGCGATGAACACCGCGCGCAGGGCGATCGCTCCGGCGATGCCGTACACGAGCACGCGGCGACGCTCCGCGGCCGGCACGGCGAAATAGCCGAACAGGACCGCGAACACGAACAGGTTGTCCAGCGACAGCGACTTCTCGACCGCGAAGCCGGCCACGTACTCGCTTGCCGCCTGTCCGCCGTCGAGGGCGAAGACGACGCCCGCGAACGCCACGCCAATCGCGGCCCACACGACCGACCAAACGACCGCCGAGCGCAGCGACGGCGACCCGCGCCGCGCGATGTGGAGGTCGAGCGCGAGCGCGCCTGCGATGAAGACGATGACGGCGATCCAGGGAAGCACGGCGACGGTCCTCCTTCGAGTCCGGTGTCTCGAAGGTTTCGCCCGTCCGGCCGCGGGCCGGATCGACGCGCCGGGCCCGTTCGGACCGTGCTGACGATCGCGCCGTTCGCAGGGCTACTTCCCTTGCGGGCCCCCACGATAGCGGCAATGCGTCAGCGCCGCGTGGCAAACACGAAGGTCGCGATGACGACGGAGAGCGCGACGAGCGCGCCCAGCGCCCCGAACCAGTTGATTCCCGTCGAGTGGCGGACGTGGTCGGCGTAGGCCACGAAGCCGATCGGAACGACGACCGACAGTGTGAGCGCCACCGTGCGAACGATCTGGCGCCGGTCGTGGCCGCGGTCCTCGCGCCGGTCGGCGGCGGCGATCGCCTCCTGCGTACTCGCCGCGGTGCCGTCGTAGTGCGCAAGCACCCGGTGGCCGAGCTTGCGCGTATGGCTCTCGCACGCCCAGGCCATGGCGATCATGAACGTCACCGGCATCACCCAGGTGACGAGCCAGATCGCGCCGGCAACGAGCAGCCCGGCGACGGTCCGCAGCCGGGGGTGCGTGATCCTTGCCCGCTCGTTCTCGTCGGTGGGCATGGAGAGGAACCCGCCGAAGACGAGCAGCGCCCGGACGCTGTGGACCCATGTGCGCAGCGGCCGGCGCGCCTGCGGCTTGGGCGGTGCGGGCGTGTCCCGCGCCTCGATGAGCGCTCGTTCGGCCGCCTCCGGCGTGGGGTGGACCCCGCGCAGCGCCAGCATCTCCGCCTGTGTGCGCAACGCCGCCGGGTCGGCGCCGTACAGCGCCGCCGTGCGCAAGCACATGCTGCCCTCCTGCCACAGGTAGGCCAGGTAGCCCGGGACGAGCGCGACGTAGAACGGCGTGCCGGCGACGGCACCGTCGATGCGCGCGACGTGCGCCGAGTGCGTGCGGATCTCCTCGGCGATATGGGCGCGAGGCACGTCGGGCCGGGCCTGCAGTTCCGTCTCGGCCCAGGCCCGCGCCGGCTCGGTCAGGTAATGACTCGCGTAGAGGGTCAAACGCTCGGCGACGTGCTCGGGATCGCGGTAGACGACGCGCGCGAGCACGCGCGTGGCCGACAGGGTGCCGCCGAAGCGACCGTGCCTCCGGCTCGTCGCTGTCTCTTCCGATGCCATCGGGCACATTCTCGACGAGCGGCTGAACCGATGGCGTACCATCGGGTTCGTGCCCGGCTGACGCTAGAGCGCCGCACGACCTCGTACCCGATCCCCGAGCGCCCTCGGCGGTGGCGCTCGTGCGCCCCCTTCCCGGTCCACCAGTCCAGAAGTGTCTGGTGGTGGGCGTTGATCTAAGCTCGGACCATGGCTCGCAAGCTCCGCTCACAGACCCAGCTCGCCCCCGAAGGGCACGGACGTCCCGGCGCCGGGCGCCAAGACGAGCGCGCTTACCAGGAGCAGGCGCGCCAACGCCTGATCGAGGCCCTGGAGGAGCGCGAGGACGAGGGCTTGGACGCGCTGCGCGACGAGGTCGAGCGCGAGCAGTTCAAGGCGCACCAGGGCAAGCCCGCGCGCACGGTCGACGACATCGGCCGCCGCTGGGCGCGGGCCGCGAAGGCTGCGCGACAGGGCCACGATGCGGGCAAGGTGCGCCTGTTCAAGGCCGCCGCGGAAGCCGCCGAGCACGCGCGCTAGAGGCTTGAGCGCGGCATCGTGCGCCGGCTCGTCCAGCGCGGCGACGCGCAGACCGTCCGGGCGCCGCGGCGCACCGCAAGGTCGACGTCGGCACGCCGGTCTACGTGCAGTAGCCCTCTCCGACTTCTCTCACGAAACGTGCCTACGCTGGGTACAGACCGTCGATGGACGATTCCCAGAGCCCGAGGACGATCCTGTTGCGCGCCGCGGGGCTCGTGGTGCTCCTCGCCATCGTCCTGCTCGCGATTGAGCTGCTGGTGCCCGGCGCGAGCCGAAGGCTCGACGCCGCCGACCCGGCCTGGCTCGTCGTCGCCGTCGCGCTCGAGGGCGTGGCGCTGGCCGGGTGCGTCGCGCTCTTCCACGCGACGTTCGGCCGCCGTCCGCATGGGCTGACGCTCCGGCGCAGCGCGCAGATCGCGCTCGGAGAGCTCGCGGGATTCGCCCTCGTCCCCACCGGCGCCGGTGGTCCGGTTGTGCGCCTCTGGGCGCTGCGGGGCGGTGGCATGCCGTGGCGCGACATCGGCGTTCGGAGCGTCGTGCACGCCGCGCTGTTCAACATCCCCTACCTGGGCGCGGCGGTCGCGCTGGGCTTCGGGGCGCTGCTGGGGATCCTGCCCGGATCAGTGTCGACCCTGGTCGCGCTCGCCCCGCTGGGAGTCGTCTTCCTGAGCGTGGCGGCGGTCCTGGGCGCGGTTGCGGCCCGCCGCGCCAACTGGCTCGAGGGCCCAAAGCGCTGGAAGAGGATCACGCGCGAGGTGCTCGCCGTCGTCCCGGACGGCGTGCGCGAGCTGCCCTGGTTCGCCCGCCATCCGCTTGGCCCACTGGGCGCATTTGCCTACTGGGCCGGGGACTGCGCGGTGCTGTGGGCGGCGTTCCAGGCGTGTGGCGGCGCGCCCGCGATCGGCATCATCGCGCTCGCCTACATGCTCGGCCAGCTGGGCAACCTGCTGCCGCTGCCGGGCGGCGTGGGGGGCGTCGAGCCGCTCATGCTGGGGATCTTCGTGTCCTCCGGCGTGGACGCCGGGCTCGCCGCCGCCGCGATCGTCTGCTACCGCGCCATCGCCCTCGGGCTCCAGAGCGTGACCGGGGTCGCCTCGGTCGCGACCCTGATACCGGCGGTGCGCCGCGAGCGCAACGCCCGCGCGCCGCGCGTGCCCCAGGCGGCAGCATCGCGCTCCAGCTGACCGGTAGGCTCGCCGCTCGTCCGCTCGGCGGGCAGCGCACCCTTCCCGTTCTTCATGCGTTTGGTGCATACCGACGCCGACTACCTCGCTGGAGGCTCAACGTGCCCCACCGCCTGATTCCCATCCTCGTGTGCGCCGCGCTCGCCCTGTTCGGGCTGGCCGCAACCGCATCCGCGGCGCCCGAGCCGTGGGGCCTGATGCAGCTGCGCGCACAGGGCGTCCCGCTGCCGGAGCACCCCGCCTTCCGGGACACGATCCTGCGCCACCCGAGCCACAAGGCCCGGGCCGCGGCCGCCGCCGGGACCGACCTCGTTCTCAACGCCCCGGACGGTACGGCGCTGACGGTGACGATCTCCAACGCCTACGGAGTAACGCCGACCTCCCAGGCCGCGGGCCAGAACGCGGTCAACTTCCTCGCCACTCGCGTCCACGGAACCGAGCTCGGGCTGCTCAAGGTCTTCGTGGGGCCGCCGTCCGAGATCAGCAGCATCTGCGGCGACGGCGACCCTTCCGTCCTCGCATGTTATGCCCCCGACGAGCAGCGCATGTACGTCCCCGGCGAGACGCCGCCGAACAGCCCGGTGCCGCTGGAGTACATCATCACCCACGAGTTCGCCCACCACATCGCCCTCCACCGCAGGAACGCGGTTGGTCCGGCGTTCAATCTCGGCCCGGAGTACTGGGCGACGTCGCAGTTCGTCTGCGCCGGCTCCCTCAGCCAGCCGCCGGTGTTCTTCCCCGGCGACGAGGGCGAGCACTACGCGCTGAACCCGGGCGAGGGCTGGGCCGAATCGTACGCCCACCTGCCGGAGAACGGCTTTCAGTCGGCGGCGATCCAGACCAGCCCGCTGTTCCATCTCGATCAGGCCGCATTCGACGCGATCCGCAGGGATGTCCTCCAACCCTGGCAGGGCAACGTCACCCGCACCGTGACCGGCTCGCTCGGGCGCAAGAGCCAGCAGCGGTTCGGGCTCGTCGTCTCCCTCGACGGTCCCGTGGTCGCCAGGCTCAACGGCCCGCGCGCTGCCAACTACGACCTGCAGGTCCGGCTCGGCGGTGAGGTCGTGGACCGCTCGAGCACGCCGGGCAGCAACGACCGCGTCGGCGGCACGCTGTGCGCGGCGCCGCAACAGCCGCCCCCGAACCGCCTGACGATCGTCGTGGTCCGGCGCTCGGGCTCGGGCCCGTTCAAGCTGAAGCTGACCGACGCCGGATAGCGTCCTGCGTCAGCTCGACGCGGCCCGCTCGAGCAGTTCGAGTCCGGTGACCGCGTCGGCCGGATCGACCGGCATCGGCCCGCCCGCGACGAGCGCGTCGCGCAGCAGCGCGTAGAAGCGCGGGTATGTGCCGGGCTCGGTCCGCAGCGGGCGGTGCTCGTCGCCGTGTTGCAGCCGGCCCCAGGTCTCGGGCGGCTCGTGCCCCCAGTCGGGCGCGGCCGCGTCGGCGCCCGCGCGCAACGCGTCCTCCTGGCCGTCGAGGCCGTCCTTGACGTAGGCGGTCCGCGACCCGAGCACGCGGAAGCGCGGTCCGGGAGCCGCGGCGACGGCGCTCATCCAGAGGTGCGAGATCGCGCCCCCGGCGTGCTCGAGCGCGACGAAGGCGTCGTCGTCGGTGCGCGCGCCCGGACGGCGGGTGGCGACCTCGGCGTGCATGCGGACGGGCGGGCCGAACAGCAGCAGCGCCTGGTCGACGAGATGCGGGCCGAGGTCGAGGAGCGCGCCGCCGCCCTCGGCTGGGTCGGCGGCCTCGCGCCAGCCCGGCTTGGGCTCGGGCCGCCAGCGCTCGAACCGCGACTCGAACCGCACGATGTCGCCGAGCCGGCCCTCGTCGCGCAGGCGCGCAACGGTGAGGAAGTCGCCGTCCCAGCGGCGGTTGTGGAACACGGTCAGCGGCACGCCCGCCGCGCGGGCGGCGTCCGCGACCCCGCGCGCCTGGGCCGCCGTGACCGC
>Ga0209382_10008095_pt1 | contig 13274 bp, 10 predicted proteins | sample SoiMetdeltSBSDD5_FD_187599 | JGI IMG/M metagenome (GOLD analysis project Ga0209382, IMG submission 187599) | Bulk soil microbial communities from a Populus tree surrounding site in Tennessee, USA - Soil MetaG P. deltoides SBSDD5 (SPAdes) (version 2) | ecosystem: Environmental > Terrestrial >... | reverse complement strand
GGCCACCAAGGACGCCGGACGGATCGCCGGGCTGAACGTGCTCCGCATCATCAACGAGCCCACCGCGGCGGCGCTGGCCTACGGCCTGGACAAGCAGAAGGAGGGGAGGAGCGAGAAGATCGCCGTCTACGACCTGGGCGGCGGCACCTTCGACATCTCCATCCTGGAGCTGAACGCCGGCGTCTTCGAGGTGAAGTCCACCAACGGCGACACCTTCCTGGGCGGCGAGGACTTCGACCAGCGGATCATCGACTTCCTGGCCACGCGGTTCAGGGAGCAGAACGGCATCGACCTGCGCAAGGACCGGATGGCGCTGCAGCGCCTGAAGGAGGCGGCGGAGCGCGCCAAGCACGAGCTCTCCTCCGCCCCGGACACCGAGGTGAACCTGCCCTTCATCACCGCGGACGCCACCGGCCCCAAGCACCTCACCGAGACGCTGGAGCGCCCGCAGCTGGAGGCGCTGGTCAAGGACCTGATCGACAAGACCATCGAGCCCTGCCGCATCGCCCTCAAGGACGCCGGGCTGTCGCCGCCGCACATCAACCAGGTGCTGCTGGTGGGCGGGATGACCCGCATGCCGGCGGTGCAGGCCAAGGTGAGGGAGTTCTTCGGCCGGGACCCGCACAAGGGGATCAACCCGGACGAGGTGGTGGCGGTGGGCGCGGCCATCCAGGGCGGCGTGCTCAAGGGCGAGGTGAAGGACGTCCTGCTTCTGGACGTGACCCCGCTCACGCTGGGCGTGGAGACGGCCGGCGGGGTGCGCACCCCGATCATCGAGAAGAACACCACCATCCCCTGCAAGAAGGGGCAGGTGTTCTCCACCGCCCAGGACAACCAGCCGCTGGTGAGCATCCACGTGCTCCAGGGCGAGCGCGACATGGCGGCGGACAACAAGACGCTCGCCCGGTTCGAGCTGGTGGGCATCCCGCCCGCGCCGCGCGGCGTCCCCCAGATCGAGGTCACCTTCGACATCGACGCCAACGGCATCGTGCACGTGTCCGCCAGGGACCTGGGCACCGGGAGGACGCAGGCGGTGCGGGTGATCTCCAACTCCGGCCTCTCGGAGCAGGAGATCCAGCGGATGATCGCCGACGCGCAGGCCCACCAGTCGGACGACAAGAAGAAGCGCGAGCTGGCGGACCTCAACAACAACGCCGAAGGCCTGATGTACACGACGGAGAAGTCGATGGAGGAGTACTCCAACATCCTCACCGAGAAGGACCGGCAGGAGATCAAGGTCGACCTCGAGCACCTCAAGGCCATGCTCAAGACCTTCGACCCGGTGAAGATCAAGGAGGCCATCCAGCGGCTGGAGGGCTCCGCCTACCGGATCGCCGACGCCATCTACACCGCGGAGCAGAAGTCGACGTAGTCGCTTCTCCCACCCCCAGGTTGACCAGGCACCCTGCCAAGGGCCCGGAAACTCGGCGGAATCCCGTGCGGGTTGACAGGCCCTCCGTTATAACAGATCCTCTGTTTTAACGGATAACTTTCCAGAGGTGCAGGACCCATGGGCAACCACTCCGGCGCGGCAGCGGTGATCGACCTCGAGGAGTACCGGCGAAAGCGAGCCGTGCACCGCCCGGCGTCGGCCGCGTCACCCGCCACGACGGGCTCGGTCCCGGTGGTGGTATGGGTGATGGTCTGGCCAACGGGATGAAGTCCGTCCGCGAGAACACGCCGAAGAAGCGAGCGCAGGCCCCGCCGGCGCCGCCAGGGCCGCCCGCGCCGCCCGCACCGGAGCCGGAGTCGGAGCCGGCGGGACCGGCCGGACCGACGGAGGCGGAAGCCTGGGCCTACGAGGTCGCCCATGGAGAAGGCGCGGGTGACCTGGCGCCGGTGGTGGGGCGGAACCTCCGCAAGCTGCGCACCCAGCGGGGGCTGTCGCTGGAGCGGCTCTCCAAGCTGTCGGGGGTGAGCCGGGCCATGCTCGGGCAGATCGAGCTGGCCCAGAGCGCGCCCACCATCAACGTGGTGTGGAAGATCGCCCGCGCGCTGGAGGTGCCGTTCTCCGCGCTGATCGCCGTCGCCCCCTCCGGGGGCACGCGGGTGATGCCGGGCGCGCAGGCCAAGCGCCTCACCTCCCACGACGGCAAGTTCGTCTCCCGCGCGCTCTTCCCGTTCGACCAGCCGCGCAAGGCCGAGTTCTACGAGCTGCGCCTGGCCGCGCGCGGCGTGGAGAAGGCGGACGCGCACGCCGCCGGCACGGTGGAGAACCTGATCGTCACCCAGGGCGCGCTGGAGCTGGACGTCTCCGGCGAGCACCACCGCCTGGGCGCGGGCGACGCCATCATCTTCGAGGCGGACGTCCCCCACACCTACTCGAACCCCGGCACGGTCGAGACCGTGATGTACCTGGTCATGACCTACGCCGAGCAAGTCGGCTGAGGTCCCGTTTCCGTAAAAAGAGCTCGCAGATCGGCCGCTCCGGCTGGTGCAACCGCGCGCCTCCGCTTCCGAGAATGTAGGTGAGTACCCCAACAGGCTCGGGCGCACTGGAGGCGTTCATGGGCTGGAAGATTCAGATCGGCGGCTGGAAGCCCCTGGGAGATCGGCAGATCCCCAATCCGTTCAACCGCCAGGACCGCGAGGCCGCCGTCAACGAGGCGGCGCAGAACTTCAAGACCGCGGTCAACACTGTCGCCGACACGCAGAAGAAGGTCGTCGACACCTTCGCCAACGGCGCGGCGCAGGCGAACCAGGCGATCGCGGACACGGCGCGGAAGAACCTGCCTTCGGGCGTGGGCGACGTGGTGGCGGCGCCGTTCGACGCCAACGCGGCCGCGGCGAAGACGGTCCAGCAGGTCAACCAGGCCCACAACCAGGCCGTGAAGCAGGTGGCGGGCAACGTCGCGGACGTGGGCGCGGCCGCCGCCAACACCGTCGCCAACGCGGCGGAGGATGGGGCGAACGCGGTCTGGCAGGCCGGCAAGCAGATGGTCGGCGCGCTGGACTACAAGGCCAACATCGACGCGCTCCAGGAGGGCGACCGGTACCAGCTGGGCGTGGGCGGCGAGGTGAAGGTCGGCGTGGGCAAGGGCTTCGCGGACGGCGACCTGGAGGTGAAGCGCACCAAGGACGGGTACACCGTCTCGGCCACCGGCCGCTTCGGGGCGGGCGCGCTGGCGGAGGAGGGCGGCGAGCTGGGCCCGCTCAAGGCCACCGCCACCGCGGAGGCCACCCAGGCCTTCGGCGGCAAGGTGGAGATGAGCTTCAAGACCGCCGAGGAGGCCAAGCGCGCCGCGGACATCCTGGTCCGGCAGGCGGCGGCCCTGGGTGCGGCGAGCAGCCCGGTGGGGGCGGTGGCGTCGCCGCTGTTGCAGCCGAGCAAGGACGAGCTGAAGTTCCTGGCCAACAACATCTCCGCGCTGGAGCTGAATTCGACCGTCGCCGGGAACCTCTCCTCCACGCTGGGGCTGGATGAGAAGAGCAGCCCGATCTACGCGGGCCTGCAGGAGAAGCTGGGCCTGGAGGCGGGCCAGACGGCGCGCATCGAGCTCAAGGACGGCAAGCCGTCCGCGCTGGTGCTCCGGCAGGACTTCGGCGGCAACCTGGACTACCGGGCCGGGGCCGGCCTGAGCAGCACCGGCGAGAGCAAGGACCGCGTCTCCGCCAAGTCGGTGGACCTGGCCGCGGTGAGCGCCAAGGGCAACATCCGGGTGGAGACCCGCATCCCGCTCCCGCAGAGCTTCGACGCCGGCAAGATCACCGACGGCGAGTACATGAAGAAGACGCTGGGCGACATCGCCAGGAACACCGAGCAGCGGATCGAGCTGACCGGCCAGGGCAGCGCCCGCACCATCATCCCCGGGCTGCCGCTCAACGGCGCGGTGAAGGCCAAGTTCGAGGCCACCGGCAAGGCCTCGGAGATCCTCACTCCCACCGTCCTCAACCAGTTCATGCAGGGGAACCTGGCGGGCGCCGCCAAGTCCGTGGGCGACAAGGTGCAGGTGAAGGGTTCGGTGACGCCCTACTCCACCGAGGGCTTCGACACCCGCCAGGGGCTGAGCCTGATGGGCGTGGGCCTCGTCGGGCGCGGCACCGCCATCCGCGAGTCGCAGGGGACTCCGCTGTGGCAGTACCAGGGCACCGCGTCCGACGCGGCGAAGGACCTGGGCAACTTCGTCCAGCAGCAGCAGGCGAACGTGCAGCGGGCGGCGGCGCAGCTGCAGGCCGGGAAGTAGCGCCCGGCCCGCCCCTTCACGACGGCGAGGGCTACTTCGCCATCGTGCACATCATCATCGGCATGCCGCCGCACATCATCATCATCGGCATGCCCATGGCCATCATCCCGTTCATGGCCTCGCAGCAGTCCTTCATGGAGTCCATGGACATCCCGTCCATGGGCATCATCTTGCAGACCATGCCGTCCTTGGCCATCTCGCAGGTCATCTTGGCCATGGTCATGCGCGACATCATCGGCATCATCATCGGCATGCCCATCCCCATGCCCATGCCGCCCATCATCGGGTTCATCATCGGCATCGGCATGCCCATGCCCATCCCCATCATCATCGGGTTCATCATGGGCATCGACATCATGGGGTTCATCGGCATCTGACCCATCATCGGGTTCATCATGCCGCTCATCATGGGGTTCATCGGCATCTGCATCGCGGGCGTCATCTGAGGTCTCCTGGCGAAAAGTGAAGTAGGGCGTCGAACGGACCGCTTCCGGAAAGGCGGGCGCACAGTGGCCCCGGCGCGGCGAGCGCGCAACGTGGCGCCGGTCGATTCCTCCGCGCCAGCGGACAGCAGGCGCACGATGGCGGAGAACGGACGTGCGTCCTATTCAGCGGATGACGGTCCTCCCCGGCGTGCTAAGAGCTCCGCCCTGGAGAAAGGATCCTCATGCTGCTCGCGCTCGCGCTGCTGGTGGCGGCCGCTCCCGCCCCGCCGATCTCGCTGCACGGACAGACCATCACGCTGGACAACGGCCTGACCGTGATCGTCTCCGAGGACCACTTCATCCCCGGCGTGGCGGTGGGCGTGCTCTACCAGGTCGGCTCCAAGGACGAGGAGCCGGGGCGGACCGGCTTCGCCCACCTCTACGAGCACCTGATGTTCATGGGCGCCCGCTACGTCCCCTATCCGAAGTTCGACACCCTGATGGAGGCGGCGGGCGGGTCCAACAACGCCTCCACCTCCAGCGACTACACCTGGTACCACGAGGCCGGCCCCTCCAACCTCCTGGAGACGTTCCTGTGGATGGAGGCGGACCGGATGGCGACCTTCGGCCTGGAGATGACCGACCAGAAGCTGGGCACCCAGAAGCCGGTGGTGCTCAACGAGCGCCGCCAGAGCGTCGAGGCCCGCCCCTACGGGCAGGCGGACCTGCTGGTCGAGGAGCTGCTCTGGCCTGAAGGCCACCCGTACCACCACAGCCCCATCGGCAGCGCCGAGGACATCGGGGCCGCGCAGCTGGACGACGTGAAGCGCTTCTTTGCGCGCTGGTACGTGCCGTCCAACGCCATCCTCTCCATCGTGGGCGACGTGGACACCGCCCAGGCGCAGGCGCTGGCCAGGCAGTACTTCGGGTGGATCCCCTCGCCGAAGACGCCGGAGCACGCGCCGGCGCCGCCGCTGCCCAGGCTCTCGCAGCCGGTGAAGAAGCAGCTCACCGACAAGGTGGAGCTCTCCAAGCTGATCCTCGCCTGGAGCACGCCCCCGCACGCCCGGCCGGGGGACGCGGAGTGCGACGTGCTGGCCAACGTGCTGGCGCACGGGAAGGCGTCCCGGCTCTACCGGCGGCTGGTGCACGAGAAGCAGCTGGCCACCGACGTGTCGGCCGCGCAGGCCAGCCGCACCCTGGGGAGCACCTTCGAGGTGGCCGTGCTGGCGCGCCCGGGCAAGGACCTGGCGCAGATCCAGGCGGAGGTGGACGCGGTCATGCAGGAGCTTCTCGCCAGGGGTCCCACCCAGGCGGAGGTGGACGCCGCGCGGAACGTCATCCTCGGCGGCACCGCGCTCGGGCTGGAGGGGCTGAGCGCGCGGGCGTCCCACCTGGCCCTCCTGCGGGTCCTCTACGGCGACGCGAACGCGCTGGCGAAGGACCTGGCCCGCTACAGCGCGCTCACGCCCCGGTCGGCGGCGGAGGCCTGGCGGAAGATCTTCGGCCCGGGGAGGGTGGTGGTGGAGGTCAGGCCCGAGCCGGCGGGCGACGGCGAGGGGCCTGGCGAGGGGTCTAAAGGAGGGTCCAGCCGATGAGCCGCGCCTGCAGGGCCGCGCTGGTCGCCGCGCTGGCCGCGGCGTGCGCCACCGGGTCGAACGCCCCCGCGCCCGGACCCGCCAACTCATCCGCCGTGGCCGGGGCCCTGGCCCCGCCCCCTCCGGCCTCCACCCAGGCCGCCGCGCCGGCGCCGGCGCCGCGCGTGCCGGTGAAGGGCGAGGAGGCCATCGCGCGGCAGCCGGCGCTCCCTCCGCTGAAGGAGTTCGAGGCGCCGGTGCCGAAGCTGGTCACCTTGAAGAACGGCCTCAAGCTCTACCTGGTGGAGCGCAAGGGCGGCGGCGTGGAGGCGGTGCGGCTGCTGGTCCGCCGCGGCGCCAGCTACGACCCGCCGGACAGGCCCGGCCTGGCGTCGATGACGGCGGCGATGATGGAGGCCGGCTCGGCGGGGAAGAGCGAGGCGGACATCGCCTCGGCGGCGGACGCGCTGGGCGCCTCGCTGGGGGTGGAGGCGGGGCAGGACGCGCTCACCGTGGGCATCAGCGGCATGACGGCCAAGCTGCCGCAGATGGTGAAGCTGCTGGCGGACGTGGCGCTGCGGCCGAACATGGACCCGAAGGAGTGGGAGCGCCTGCAGGGCCAGCGGGTGGCGGAGCTGGCCGCCGCGCGCGCGCAGATCCGGACCGGCGCCGCGCTGGCGTTCAAGGCCGCGGCCTACGGCGCGCATCCGCTCGCCCGCCCGGTGGAGGGCACGCCGGAGTCCGTCAAGGCGATGAAGCTGGAGGAGGTGACGGCCTTCTTCGGCGCCTTCGCCCCGGACCAGGCGGCGCTGGTGGCGGTGGGCGGCGCCCCCGAGGCGGAGGTGGTGAAGCGGCTCACCGAGGCGTTCTCCGGCTGGAAGCGCGCCGGCGCCGCGCCCGCGCCGCCCCCCGCGGTCGCCCCGGTGCCGCAGGACCGCCCGCGCCTGGTGCTGGTGGACTATCCGGGGAAGACGCAGTCGGTGCTGATGGTGGGCCAGCCGGCGGTGCCGCGCTCGTCCCCGGACTTCCTGGCGCTGACGCTGCTCAACAGCGTGCTGGGCGGCAGCTTCACCAGCCGCCTCAACCAGAACCTCCGCGAGCAGCACGGCTACACCTACGGCGCCTCCAGCCGCTTCGCCTTCGGCGCGGACCGGGGGCCGTTCGTCGCCGTGGCGCAGGTGGAGCGGGACGTCACCGGGCCGGCGCTCAAGGAGATGCTGGGGGAGATCTCCCGCGCGGTGAGCGAGCCGCTCTCCGCCGAGGAGCTCTCCAAGGGCCGCGCGCTGCTGGCCTACGACCTGGTCCAGATGCTGGAGCACGCGGACGCCGCGGCGGGCGGCATCTCGGTGCTCTACGTCTACGACCTGCCGCTGGACGAGTACCGGACCTTCGTCGGCCGGCTCAAGGCGCTCACCGCCCAGGACGTGCAGGCGGCGGCGAGGCGCGCGCTCCAGCCGGAGAAGATGACCGTCGCCGTGGCGGGCGACCGGAAGGCGGTGGAGCCGCAACTGAAGAAGGAAGCGCCGCTGAAGCTGCCCGCCCCCCAGCTCCGCGACGCCGGCGGGAAGCTGGTGGCCGACGCGCCTGGCACCAAGGGGTAAGGGGTAAGGTCTCCCGGGTGGCGCGCTACGACCTGGTGGTGATCGGTTCGGGACCTGCGGGCGAGAAGGGCGCCACGCAGGCCGCCTACTTCGGCAAGAAGGTCGCCCTGGTGGAGCGGTCGCCGGTGCTGGGGGGCGCGGCCGCCAACGCGGGGACCATCTCCTCCAAGACGCTGCGGGAGACCGCGCTCTACCTCTCCGGGTTCCGCCAGCGCGGGCTGTACGGGGTGGAGATGACGCTGGACCACCGCGTCACCGTCAAGGACCTGCTCTTCCGGGAGCGGGTGGTGAAGGACCACGAGCGCAACCGGGTGTCGTGGAATCTGGACCGCCACGGGATCGACGTGGTGCACGGCGCGGCGCGCTTCCTGGACGCGCACCGGGTGGCGGTGCAGGCCCAGGAGGGCGAACGCGTGCTGGAGACCGAGCGCGTGCTGATCGCCACCGGCTCCTCCCCGGTCCGGCCGGCCTGCTTCCCCTTCGGCCACCCCCGCGTCCACGACTCCGACGAGCTGGTGAACCTGGACGCCATCCCGCAGCGGATGGCGGTGGTGGGCGGCGGCGTCATCGGCTGCGAGTACGCCTGCACCTTCCAGGCGCTGGGCGTGCAGGTGTCGCTGGTGGAGGGCCGGGAGCAGCTGCTCACCTTCCTCGACGCGGAGATCTCCGAGGCGCTCACCCAGCGCCTGAAGGAGATGGGCATCCGGCTGCTGATGCCGGACTCGGTGGTGCAGTGCGACGCGGGCGAGGGGCCGATCCGCGTCCAGCTCAAATCCGGCCAGTCGCTGGAGGTGGACCAGGTGCTGGTGGCCTCGGGCCGGCGCGGCAACACCGCCACGCTGGGCCTGGAGGCGGTGGGGCTGAAGGCCACCGAGCGCGGCCACCTGGAGGTGAACGGCCACTTCCAGACCCCGGTGCCCACCATCTACGCGGCGGGGGACGTGATCGGCTTCCCGGCGCTGGCGTCCACCTCCATGGAGCAGGCGCGCATCGCCGTCGTCCACGCGTTCGACCTCAAGTACAAGACCGCGCTGGCCCCCATCCTCCCCTACGGCATCTACACCATCCCGGAGGTGTCCATGGCCGGGGCCACCGAACGGCAGCTCCAGGAGACGGGCGTCCCCTACGTGGCCGGGCGCACCTCGTTCGGGCTGAACGCGCGCGGGCAGATCGTGGGCGACGAGCGCGGGATGCTCAAGCTGCTGTTCGACCGCGAGCACATGAAGCTGCTGGGGGTCCACGTCATCGGCGAGCAGGCCACGGAGCTGGTCCACATCGGCCTCACCGGGCTGCTCCAGGGCGCCACCGCGGACCTGTTCATCCAGACCTGCTTCAACTACCCGACGCTGTCCGAGACGTACAAGTACGCCGCCTACGACGCGCTGGGCGCGCGGGCCAAGGCCCCGGCGCAGTAGCATCCGGCGGCGAATGCGGCAGCCCGTGGAGCAGCTCCTCCCGCTGGAGCAGCGCGACGCCGCGCGGGCGCGGGCGCTGGCCGCCTCCCCGCGGTACCGGCCGTGGCTCCACGTGGGGACGGAGTCCCTCACCGGAATATCGATCTGCGCGGCCGCCGCCTGGCTGGCGCGCGGCGCCGGCCCGTGGCACCTGGCGTTCTTCGCCGGGCTGCTGCTGCTGAGCAACGCCACCGAGTGGCGCATCCACCGCGACGTGCTCCACGCCCGGCGCCGCGGGCTGGAGGTGCTCCACGACCGGCACACGCCGCTCCACCACGTCATCTACGTCACCGGCGACATGGCGATGCGGAGCGCGCGCGAGCTGCAGCTGGTGCTCATCCCGGCCTACGGCATCCTCCTCATCTTCCTGTTCACGCTGCCGGTGACGGCGCTGCTCTGGGCCCTGGGCGGGCGCCCCCTGGCGGGCGTATTCGTCCTGGAGACCATGGGCTACACGCTCCTGTACGAGTGGCTGCACCTGACCTGGCACCTGCCCTCGTCCTCGCGCGTCGCCCGGTTGCGCGTGGTCCGGTGGATGCGCCGGCACCACGAGCTCCACCACCACCCGCAGCTGATGCAGCGGAAGAACTTCAACGTCACCTTCCCGCTGTGGGACTGGGTCCGGGGGACGCTGGTCCGGGAGCCGCCGCCTACGGGCGCGCCGGCCCCGGCTCCGGCTGGCCCTCCAGCGTCCGGATGGCCTCATCCAGCACCGGCCCCGCACAGAGGGCGTCGATGAGGTTGAGCTTGGCCCGGGCGGCGCGGAGCGGCACCAGCGCGCGCGGGTCCCTGGCGTCGCGGAGGCGCTCGGCGGCGCCACGGAGGACGCCGCAGTCCTTGGCCTGCTCCAGGTCCTGGATGTGGGCCGCCACCAGGTCCGGGGCCTCCTCGTCGCCCAGCTGCTGCCGGAGGCGGATGGCGTTCCAGCGCAGCGTCCGCTCCGGGCTCTTCGAAGCCTCGCGGAGCAGGGGCAGCCCCGGCTTGCCGATGGCGCGCCACAGCTCGAGCGTGGATTCGGGCGAGGGGCGGCGCAGCCACTCCAGCGAGTTCTTCTGCAGCGCCTGGTTGGAGGCCAGGTCCGGGCGCGCCCGCAGGGCCGCCGCGTAGGAGGCGCGGGCGCCCGGCTCGTCGTTGCGCGCCCAGCGGGCGTGGCCCCGGAGCAGCATCAGCTCCGCGTCGTCCGGGAAGGACCTGAGCCGCTCGGCGATGGCGTCCTCCGCGTCCGCCGGCCGGCCCTCCGCCAGCAGCGCCTCGATCTCCTGGAAGCGGGAGCTGGGCGGCTGCATCAGCTCCAGCGCCGCCGCCAGCAGCGCCGCGCCGGCGACCGCCGACGCCGCGAGCGCGACCACCCGCCTCCTGAGCAGGGGCAGCTTCCGCCGCCCCGCGCTCCTGGGGTGGGGGACGGACTGGGCCGTGGGCCCCGAGGCCAGGACCGCCTCGCGGATGGCCTTGGCCAGCTCGCCGGCGCTCTGGGGCCGGGCGGCCCGGTCCCTGGACATCGCCTGCCGCAGCACCGGGGCCAGCGGGTGCGACTGGAGGGCGGGCGGCAGGTCCGGCGGCTCCGCGGTGACCACCTGCCGGAACACCGCCATCCGGTCGCCCAGGTACGGCGTCCGCCCGGTGAGCGCGTAGTAGAGCGTCGCCGCGGTGGAGTACACGTCCGAGCGCGCGTCCAGCGGCTCCGCCATCGCCTGCTCCGGCGACATGAACATCGGCGTGCCGATGCTGATCCCCACCCCGGTGAGCTGCGACTCGCCGCCGTCCACCGCGCGGGCGATGCCGAAGTCCACCAGCTTGGCCAGCTCGCCGCCGGAGGGCGTGGGCGTCACCATCACGTTCTCCGGCTTCACGTCGCGGTGGATGATGCCGTGCGCGTGCGCCGCGCCCAGCCCCTCGCAGACCTGGGCGATCAGCTCCACCGCGCGCTCCGCCTGGAGCGGCCCGCCCTCCGCCACCATCGCCGACAGCGTCCGGCCCTCCACCCACTCCAGCACCAGGTAGTGCCCGTGCCCGTCCACGCCGAAGTCGTGCACCACCACGCAGTTGGGGTGATTGATGCTGCTGGCGGCCTTCGCCTCGCGCTCGAACCGCTCGGCGAAGCCGGGCGTCCCCGCGGCGGCGTCCAGCATCATCTTCAGCGCCACCTTGCGTCCCAGGCGCTGGTCGACGGCCGCGTAGACGGCGCCCATCCCGCCCTGCGCCACCCGCGCCTCCAGCAGGTACCGGCCGCCGACGATGGTGCCCGCCGGAGGCAGCGCCGGCGCGTCCGGGTTCGCGGCGGGGCGCGGCTCCGGGGCTCCCTGGGGGGGCTTGGTGGGCTCCACGGGGGCGCGGAGTGTAGCGGACGCCGGCTAGAAGTTCGCCCACCAGAAGAAGAGCGCCGTCAGCCGCTTCTCCCGGTCCGCCACCCCGAAGTACGAGCTGGCCGAGTGCACCAGGTCCGACCGGTAGAGGAGGATCCGGTTGAAGGCGTTGGGCACCTCCACGTCCAGCTTCCACGCCTGCAGGGGGAGCTTCTTCACGTTCAGTGCGGTGGTGAGGTGGGTGTGCGGCGGCGGGCAGACGTTGCCGCCCAGCGTGCCGTCCGGGAGCTGCAGCCGGTAGAACGAGGTGCCGCCCAGGCCCTCCGGCACCCTGGGCTGGAGGTAGATCACCGCGGCGTGGGTGCAGAGCGCGCGCGAGTCGGTGTGCGGCCGCGGCCCGGACTCCTGCTCGCCCACCAGCTGGGCGAAGTTGTGGGAGAGCGTCCCGCCGCCCTCCGCCCGCCGCTGCTCCAGCGACCTGCAGCCCAGGACCGACCTCACCCAGTCCTCCACGCCCGCCAGCTCCGCGCGGTCGAGCGCGCCCTGGAACCGCTTCCCCGGCCAGAACTCCTGGCGGTAGGGGAAGCCCAGCTGCCAGTCGGCGTGCTGGAAGCAGCGCCGCGCCACCGCCTTGGCGCCCTGGAGGATGCCGTCCTTCACCCAGTAGTGGGTGCCCTCCACCGGGCGCTCGTAGGGGAGGGCCTCGCGGAGCCGCTTCGCCTCCGCCTCGAACAGGCGGCGACGCTCCACCTCCTCCTCCGGCGTCACAGCCCGGTCACCATCCACACGTCGTTGTCGAACGGCTTCACGCCCACCGCCAGCCGCTTGCCGTCCGGCGACGCCAGCGGGGTGTTGAAGGTCATCGACGAGCTCTCCCAGAGCAGCTCCGGCGGTCGCAGGCCCTCGCTGTAGTAGAGCTTGTACGGCTTGGAGAGCCCCGGGCACTCGGCGGTGGAGTAGAGGCCGCCGCCGGAGGCGCTGAAGGCCACCGAGCCCAGCTCGCACGCCTTGTTCACGAACTGGTCGAACGCCTTGCGCCGCCCGAGGTCCACGATGCGCACCTGGCCGCTGGCGCCGGGCAGCGCCAGCCGGGTCCCGTCCGGCGAGACGTCCCAGCCATGGGCCTGCAGGCCCGGGTTGGGCACCCGGGTCAGCTCGCGGGCGCGGGAGCGGGCGAGGTCGAGGACGGAGAACGCCAGCTGCAGGCCCTCCGTCTCACCCAGGATGCAGGCCCCGCCCCGGGCCGGGCAGCGGAAGTAGGCGTCCATGGGCGGCAGGTCCGAGGCGTGGCAGCTGGAAGCGTGGCGCTCCACCAGGATCTCCTGGGGCACCCCGCCGGGCAGGCGCGCGCGCATCAACCTCGCCGGCACCGGCTCCGCCTCGCACGGGTAGGGGTGGTTCCAGTAGAGGATGTCGAATCCCCCCAGTCGCGTGAAGCTGGGCCAGGTCTGCGAGTTCTTGTCCTGGAGCAGCTTCTGGGCCTCGCCGGTGCCCACGTCCTGGATGAACAGGTCGTAGCTGCCGTCCTGGTCCGAGACGTAGAGGATGCTCTTGCCGTCCTTGTCCCAGCCGGAGGGGCGCTCGTTGCGGTCGCTCATGCTCAGCCGGCGCGGCGGGCCGGCCTTGCGGCCGGAGGTCTCCAGGTCGATCAGGTAGATGTCCGTCTGCTGCTCGAAGCGCGCGTAGGTGATGCCCTCGCGGGTCACGCTCAGCATCCCCGGGTCGGCGCC
>Ga0209382_10008093_pt1 | contig 13278 bp, 12 predicted proteins | sample SoiMetdeltSBSDD5_FD_187599 | JGI IMG/M metagenome (GOLD analysis project Ga0209382, IMG submission 187599) | Bulk soil microbial communities from a Populus tree surrounding site in Tennessee, USA - Soil MetaG P. deltoides SBSDD5 (SPAdes) (version 2) | ecosystem: Environmental > Terrestrial >... | reverse complement strand
GGGCCGAGAGAGGAGCGGATGGCGGCGATCATCTTGGAGATTTCGGCTTCGTCACGGACATCGGCGTAGAAGCACTCGGCTGTGCCGCCGGAGGCGCGGATGCGGTCGCGGAGGGCGGTGGCTTTGTCGACGGAACGGAAGTGATTGATAGCCACTTTCGCGCCTACTTGCGCGAGTTTCTCGGCGATGGCGGCGCCAAGACCGCGGGAAGCGCCGGTGACGAGCGCGACCTGTCTACTGAGAGGGGGATCGGAGGGCATTTCTCAAATTGTATCCGCTGAGGGAATCGGCACCGTAGTCGTTATGATGGTGGGAACAAGATGAGCGTATTGGTGCGAATCGGAAACAGGAAGGCATTTCTGGCGGCAGGCCAGTGGACTTCCGCATCCGCCCGTTTGGAGCGGGAGTTGAACGAAGCTACGCGCGGCTGGTTTCAGGAGACGGGGGGGCCGTCGATTCGCGAGCCCGATCAGGAGCGTGCCGTGGCGGCTGAAATGGCGCGGCGGTTTGAAGGGGACGTTGTGATGTATTTGCGTTCGGCGTCGCGTGCGTCGTCGCGGGCGTTTTTGCAGCAGCGGCAGATGCAATTGGACTTCACGGCAGCACCGTTGACGTTCGCTGAGAAGGCAGTTGGGGGAAGGCCGCGGAAGGTGAAGAAGGCGAAGCGCGCGGCGGCGGATTAGGGAGCCGAGGCGGCGGAACGAGCAAGGGACATTCGAGGAGGTCGCCGTGGATAAACGGAAACAAGATGAAGTCGATCTGCGTTACCGGAGATTGATGATTCCATTGTCATCGGCTGTCCGTGGCGCAGTGGCGTCCGCATCAAACTCTCGAGTCGCGCTACGTTCTGTTGAGTTAAACGTGAAGTGCCTGGCGACTGAGTTGACGGCCGAGCACCTACTGAATCAGGTCGAAGAGATTGATTCGGAATTGGAAGCCATTCGCGATGAACTCAGCGACCTGGGCGAAATGGAATCGCTGAGGCTACAGATGGCGATGGATCGGTTGAACAAGATGATGAGCGCTCTGAGCAACCTTCTCAAGAAGACTTCAGACACCGCGCAAGGCATCACGAAGAACTTGAAATAGGCGGCGTCCAAATAGGAGCAAGGAGGAGTTCACTTGACAAAGCGTCGTACGCAGAAAACTCGGCTCCAGAAGTCGTTCGATGATCTCGAAGTTCGTCAACAGAACATCACGTGGCCGAATTATGTATCCAATGCTCGTAGCGTGGATGGGTACTTGTTCAAGGGTTCTCGGGACGCTCCACTAGTACAGCGAATTGGCGCATGGTTGTTTGGGCTTACTTTCATCCTTGGCGCGGTTGGTTTCTTGTTCGTAGGCTTCCCTGATTTTCTCACTCGAACTTATTAGTACGGCAATGCCCCTGCTCGGTGTCCATATTTTTCTGGTTGGCTGCCGCAGGCGCAAGAAGCCACGTCAGGATTGAAGGCAACTTACGCCTGTTGCTGCCAGCGGAAGCGCGGCGGGTGCGCGGGTTGCGGGGTGATGACGGGGATCGGGGTGGCGAGAGGGCTGACACGCGCGCCTGGAAGGATGATGCCCGTGAGGTTAAGCGGATCCGCGCTGGGGACTTCCGTGGCTTCGTGAGGGTCGCCGGAGCGGCGTAGGGCGCGCAGGAGGTCGAGCGCTTCGGGACGGGCGAACTGTTCGCCAGTGAAGCCGGAGACGAAGCGGCCGCCGCGGATCTGTCCGCGCGCTTCCATGCGGCGCAAGACCGGCAGCAGATCGCGCCATGGGGGAGCGCCTGCTTCGCGAGTAAGGAGATCGCGGAGCAGCACACCCCAGCGGGCGAGAAGTTGTTCGGCCCACTTCCCGGCGCGCTGGTCGGATGAGCCGCTGCGCGAGACCAAGGCCCAACGTCCCGCGGAGTGGCGCGGGCGCGCGGCACGGCCACGACCTTCGCCACGACGGCGTTTGGGATCGATGAGGGCGCGCACGTTTTCGAAACCGTCGGCGGTGACGAGGCCCGCGGCGACGAGTTCCCACAGGGCGTCTTCGGTTTCGCTAGGCAGGCGATTGGCGGCGCGAGAGAGGTCATTGAAGAAGAGGGCGCGTTCGCGTTCGAGCGCGGAGAGGACATCGCGAGCGGCGTGAGAAAGAGACGCGGAAGCGGCGTCGACTTCCTGGGAGGCAATGAGCCATGAGGCGTCTTCGCGAAGGAGGAGTGCGATGGGCGCGACGCGAGTGGGGCGGATACGCTTGCCCTCGCCGTCCTCGAGCGCCGGATGCGAAGAGACGCGAGCCCACATGACTTCGCCAGAGAGGCAGAGTTCGTCAAGGAGTTTCGGCTCGTATTTGGCGACGCGTTGGGGGAGGATTTGCGCTTCCCACGCGGCGGCGGGGATTTCATAACCCTGCAACTGGCGGACGATCTCCAGCACGCCGTCGGCGCCATGAAGCTGCGAACCCGGGGCCACATGTTGCCAGCGGCCGAGGAAATTGTGGAAGTGCAGCGCGGTGACGGGTTCGATTTCGCGCCGCAATTGACCAAGCGTTGTGCGATGAATGCGGGCAAGCACACGGCGGTTACACCACTGGATCTCGCCAGCGGCGGTTGGTTGCGTGAAGCGGCCACGAAGGGCCTGGCCTTCGGCCTCCAGGTGGGCGAGCGCAATTTCCACATCCTGGGGATTGAAGGAGAGGCGTTCGGAGAGTGCGGAAACGGTGGTTGGCCCGGAACATTCCATCCAGCCACGCAGGACAGCGACGGCGTCTTCGGCGAGGGCACGCTTTTCGGTGGGCGACCAAAATGGGTTGCCGCGACGCATGAGAAGAGATGCGCGTCCGGTGGCTTTGAGCTCGGCGAAGTGCGATTCCCATTCGGGAACGGGCGGGAGAACGATCAGGGTGAGCAGGGCGTCGTGGAGTTCGTCGGCGTCGCGGACATCGGGCCAACTCTCGGCGGCGACGAGGGCGATGGCTGCGGGGTCGAGGATGCCTGTGCCGTCGGGCGCATCGGCGGGAAGGGTGCGGCGCAGATTCACGGCGCGGGCGCGCCTTTCTTCGAGGGGCGCGTCGTCGAGGTAGGCGTACGGATTGGCGTTAAGAATTTCGTGACTAAAGACCGAGGGCTCCGGCGTGTCGAGGGCGATGGTGCGAATGGCTCCGGTCTCGATACCACGCAGGACGCGCTCCAGCCCATCGAGATCCATCGCTTCGGTGAGGCAGTTGGCGATGGTTTCGTTGACCAGCGGGTGATCGGGAATGCGAATGGGACCGGAGAGATTTTCGGCGCAGGCAACCTGATCGGGGAAAACGGCGGCCAGGAGATCGTCGGATCGCATTCTCTGAATAGGAGCGGGGACCTTGGCGCCGCCGCGAAAGCGCAGAATTGCAAGCGAGCGAGTGGCGTTCCAGCGCCAGCGGGTTCCAAACATCGGGGCGTCGAAGAGCGCTTGCGTGAGGACGTCGCGCACGGTAAATGTTTTCAGGAACTCAAAGACGAGTTCGAGGGGAAACGCGTGGCGGTCGCTCAAGGAGATGACAATACCGTTGTCGGTGGCGGCGGCCTGGAGTTCGAAGTTGAAGGTGCGACAGAAGCGCTTGCGAAGGGCGAGTCCCCAGGCGCGGTTGATGCGCGAGCCGAATGGAGCGTGGAGGATGAGCTGCATGCCACCGGCTTCGTCGAAAAAGCGTTCGGCGACGACTATTGTGGACGATGGCATAACGCCGAGGGCGGCCGAGCCCACGCGCACATAGGCGATGGCTTGCTTCGCACCGGCGGCGTCAAGGCCGCATTCCTGGAGGAGCCATTCGGGAGATGGGTTTTCGAGGAGGGTGGCGCGCAGGCGGGAGACGGATGCGGAGAGGTGAGCGGAGCGGCCGGGCGCTTCGCCCAGCCAGAAGGGGATGGAGGGCGCCGCTCCGTGGGCATCTTCGACATAGACGCGGCCCTGCGTGACGTGGCGGATGCGCCAGGATTGCGTACCGAGGAGGAAGACATCGCCGGTGATGCTCTCGACGGCGAAGTCTTCGTCGATGGTACCGATGGTTTTGCCCTCAGGTTCGGCGAGCACGGTGAAGGCGGCATTCTCAGGGATCGCGCCGCCGGAAGTGATCGCGGCGAGACGCGCGCCACGGCGGCCCCGGACGCGGCCATTCACCTGATCGCGGTGGAGCAGTGCACCGCTACGCCCACGCGAGGTGGCGATGCCTTCGGACAGCATTGCGACGACGGAATCGAAGGTGGCGCGCTCGAGATGGCGATAAGGATAGGCGGATTGCGCGAGAGCGAAGAGATCGTCTTCGCGCCAGTCGGCGGCGGCGGTTTCGGCGACGATTTGTTGGGCAAGGATATCGGCGGCGTTTTGCGGGATATCAATTTCTTCGAGTTCGCCGGAACGAATGGAGTGTATGAGAGCGGCGCATTCGACGAGTTCGTCGCGCGTGGTGGGCATGAGTATGCCCCTGGGTTTGGCTCCGACCCAGTGGCCGGAGCGGCCGATGCGCTGGAGAGCAACGGCGATGGAGCGCGTGGAGCCGACTTGGATGGCGAGGTCGACGGTGCCAATATCGATGCCGAGTTCGAGCGAGGCGGTGGCGACGACGGCACGGAGTTCGCCCGCTTTGAGGCGAGCCTCGGCATCGAGGCGGAGTGTCCGCGAAAGACTGCCGTGATGGGGGAGTACGACATTGTCGCCGAGGCGTCCGGCAAGCGCATGGGCGATTCGCTCGGACATACGGCGAGTGTTGACGAAGACGAGCGTCGTGCGATGTCCGGCGATGTGCCGCGCGATGCGGTCGTAGATTTCCGCCCACATCTCGCTGGTTGCGACGGCGCCGAGTTCGTCGTTCGGCACTTCGATAGAGAGGTCCATTTCGCGGCGATGGCCGACGTTGACCACCGCCGCGCCAGGCGAGAGAAAATCGGCGACGGTTTCGATGGGTCGAACGGTGGCGGAGAGACCGATGCGCTGGGGTTTGGCTCCGTGAGCGGCCTGCGTAAGGGCGTCGAGGCGCGCCAAGGTGAGGGCGAGATGGGAACCGCGCTTGTCACCAGCCATGGCGTGGATTTCGTCGACGATGACAGTGCGGGCGTTGCCGAGGATCGCCCGCGATTTCTCAGCGGTCATCAAGATGTATAGCGACTCCGGAGTCGTGACGAGGATGTGTGGCGCCTGTTTGAGCATCTGCTGGCGCTGGAACATGGGCGTGTCACCGGTACGGACGGCGGTGCGGATGGGGGCGAGCGGGATGCCCTTCTCGCGGGCCAAGGCGGCGATTTCAGCAAGGGGAATTTCGAGGTTGCGGTGAACGTCGTTGGAGAGCGCCTTGAGCGGTGAGACGTAGACAACCGAAGTCTCGGTGGAGAGCGTTCCGGCGCGGGCAGCGCGGACGAGCTGGTCTATGCAGATTAGGAAGGCGGCAAGGGTCTTACCGGAGCCGGTGGGCGCTGAGATGAGAACGTCACGGCCGGCGCCAATGAGAGGCCAGCCTTGCAACTGCGGTTCGGTGGCCTGTGCGAAGCGCGCGGCGAACCATTCGGCGACGAGGGGATCGAACTCTCGAGACAGCATAGGGAGGAGCCGGGGTGCGACTACTCCTATTATGCGGGGGCGCGGCTAATCGATGCGCAGAGCGGAGATGGCGTCGGTGGTGGCGGCGCGGTGAGCGGGGATAAGGCACGCCAGAATGCCGACGGCAAGTAGGATCGCGGCGACAAGGGAAATGGTCGTGGGATCGGCGGGTTGGATGTCGAAGAGAAGGCCGCGGATCGCCTGCGCGAGGAAATAGGCGACGCCGATGCCGGCGGCGAGGCCGAGGACGACTGGCGCCATACCCTGCCGCATGACAAGCGCGAGAAGCTGCGAGCGCTGCGCACCGAGGGCCATGCGGATACCGATTTCGTTGCGGCGGCGGGTGACGGAGTAGGAGACGACACCATAGATGCCTAGGATGGCGACGAGCAGGGCGGCGACGGCAAAACCAACGATGAGGGTCATTTGAAAACGGCGCTCGGAGACGGATCGTTCGACGACTTCCTCCATGGTGCGAATCGGGGGAAGGGGCAGTTGTGCGTCTTCGGATCGAAGGGCGGCACGAAGCGCGGCGGCGGCGTTGGCATTGGCGGCTGTGCGAACAACGAGGTAGGCGCTACCAGGGACGCGCTGCCAATAGGGATAGTAAACGGTGGGTGGCGCTTCGTCCTGGAGTGTGGCGCGCACGTCGGCGGCGATGCCGATGAGAACCACCGGCTTGTTGTCCTCGGCTATGAAACGGCGGCCGACCGGGTTCGGCACATCGGGCCAGAGGCGCTTGGCGGCCTTCTGTGAGAGAACGGCGACGCGGCGGTCGCGGTCGCGGTCTTCGAAGGCCTGGCCCGCGCGTATGGGAATGTTCATTGCACGGAAGTAGCCGGGACTGACGAAGCGATTGTTGACAGTGTGGCGGCCTTCGGGGCGGGTATTCCCTTCGAGATAGATGGGGTCGAGCCAAGTCTCACCTTGTGTAGGCAACGCGGTGATGATACCCGCCGAGTGCACACCGGGCATAGCGTTGACTTTCGCCAGGATGCGGTCGAAGAGGCGCTGGCGATTGACTTCCTGGGCATAGAGGTTGCCCGCGAGACGAAGGTCGACGGTGAGCACCCGGTGCATGTCGAAGCCTTTGTCGACCTCCAGCAGGCGCGTGAGGCTGGTGGTGAGAAGTCCGGCAAGGATGAGAAGCGCGGCGCTAAGCCCGACTTCGAGTCCGATGAGTGCTTGGCGCAGACGCACGCCGCCATGGCCTTCGGTGGCGGTGCGGCTTCCGGAGTGGAGGGATTCCTGTGGGTTCGTGTGAGTGAGCCGCCAAGCGGGGAGCGCCCCACAGAGGAAGCCGGTGAGCACGGTGAGGCAGAAGGAGAAGGCGAGGACATACGGGTCGAGTCGCACCTCCTCAAGGCGAGGCAGATCGAGAGTCGTGGAGGCGACCAGGAGTTGGAGAAGCCAGCGGGCAAGAAGGACGCCGAGAACGCCGCCAGTGAACGAGAGCAAGAGGCTTTCCATGAGTACGAGGCGAAACTGGCGGCCTCGACTGGCGCCCAGTGCCGTGCGGATGGCGGCTTCTTGACGTCGCGAAGCGATGCGCGAAAGAAGGAGATTGGCTAGGTTAATGCACACAATGAGGAGCACAGCGCCGACGCTGCCGGCGAGCATCCACAAGCCGAGCCTGGCCCGTCCGGCGATAAGTTCGTGAATAGGGATGAGGGTTGCCTTGAGTTCCGTGCTGGAGCCGGCCTGTTGTGGGAAACGCGCCTGGACGACGTTGATTTCGGCAAGGGCCTGTTCGGCGGTAGCGCCGGGCTTGAGGCGCGCCGCGGCATTGTAGTTGAAGTTGCCCATGAGGCGGCTGAGTTCGCCCTGCCCGAAGACAAGGGGTGAGAAGATCCGCATGCGAACCGTGACGGCCTGTTCCACGATGCCGGCACTGAACGGCAGGCGGAACCAGGCGGGGATGATACCGACAACCTGAAAGTTCTGCTCATTGAGCTGGATGGTGCGGCCGACGAGGCCGGGGTCCGCGCGGAAGTGGGAGCGCCAGAGGGTTTCCGAAAGGACGACGACACGGTTCTTGCCCGGCTGCTCTTCTTCGGGGAGGAACGTGCGGCCAAGGATCGGCTTCACACCGTATAGGGAGAACAGGTTGTGCGGAACCTGCCCCCCGATGATCGACTCAGGCTCGCCGCCGGAATTGAGTTGGTATCGCGCGTTGCGAATGAGAGCAACCTGTTCAAGCGAAGGGCAGTGTTTGGCCCATTCGTGGGCATGCAAAGGATTGACGGGGATGGAACTGGTGAACCTAGGGAGCACTTCGCGAACGGCAAAGATGCGGTCCTGATTCGGAAAGGGCAGCGGTTGCAGGAGGACGGCGTTGACCACGGAGAAGATAGCCGTGTTGGCGCCGATGCCGATGGCGAGGGAGAGGATGGCGACCGCGGCGAAGCCGGGGTTCTTGCGGATGCCGCGGAGGCTGTAGCGGATGTCTTGCGCGAGGGAATCGAGGGACGGAAAGCCGCGCTGGTCGCGGTAGAATTCCTTGGCTGAGTCGACGCCGCCGAACTGAATGCGGGCGCGGCGAAGGGCTTCGGCGGGCGGAACGCCACGGCGGATGTCGTCATCGGCCATGAGTTGAATGTGGGCGTCGATCTCGTCGGCTAAGTCGACATCGGAGTTGCGAAGGCGAAGGCTTCCGAGCAGACGGTTCCAGACGCGACGAAGGGTTCGCTTCATGCCTTGCTACCTTTTAGCGCGACGAAGCGGGCAACGATTTCCGTCGCCTGGGACCATTGCTTCAGTTCCGAGGCCAGATGTTTCTCCCCGGACTTGGTGATGCGGTAGAACTTGGCCCGGCGATTGTTTTCGGAGACACCCCATTGCGAGGCGATGGAGCCTTCCTGTTCCAGTTTGAGGAGGACGGGGTAGAGCGTGCCGTGATTGATCGAGAGGAGGTTTTCGCTGGTCTGCTCGATACGCCGGGCAATCCCATAGCCGTGTTGGGGGCCCATGGCGTTGAGGGTTTTGAGGACCATGAGGGCGAGGGTGCCCTGCCAGACTTCCGCAGTTGAACTCATATTGGTTTCCCAAATGAGCATGGCATAGTTCCTATGGGAAGGCAACAGGGAACCAGTGGGATATGCTGAAGCGATTCGAACTTTCTCACGGCTCTGCGTTCTTCGCCTTGCGGGCATCGTCGCGGTGGGGATTCTGTCGCGAGTTGTGCGTACGGGGTTCGCCGTTCTCGACAAGTACCTGGGCGACGCTTTGTACGCGGCAATGGTATACGAGATTTTGCGGCTGTTATTGAGGCCCAGGGCATTGGCGGCGTGGGCGTTGGCGGTGATGGTGGCGATCGAGTTGTTTCAACTGACGAGGATTCCGGCACAGCTGGTGGCGAGCGACCACCTGGCGGTGCGGATTTGCGGACGGCTACTGGGGACGCAGTTTGGTTTTCTTGACCTGGCGGCCTATGCGGTGGGGATTGGGTCTTTGTATCTGCTGGACCGGAGGCGCTAAGGGGCAATCTGTTTCACCGGGGGAACAGTGGCGAGGAGGTTGAGGCGTTCGAGTTCCAACAGTTCGGAACCGGAGAACTCAAGCCCGATTTCGTAGCCGATAGCGACCTGGCGGACGTTACGAACGCTCGCCGAGCCGTGAAAGTTCACTGGCGTGAAGCGGAATTGGACGTAGCTGCGGAGGGGGATGGGATCTCTGGATACGACGCGGAAACCGCCCGCTCCCACATTCTTGCATTGGCAGAACGAGGACTTGGGATCGCCGTTCTCTTCGGCCCAGCCGATTTCGACGTTGAAGGCACTCGCATTGCGATCGTGCTTTCGCAAATTCGGTCGTTTGGCCACGAGATTACTTCCCTTAAAAATCATATCGGTCACGGAGGGGGATGGGTAGTAATCGTTTTGCCCAGAACCACAAAAACTTACTTAGTACTTTGGCTGCAAGCCGTTTAGGCGGGGGCGTAGAGAGTGTTGAATTTGAAGGAAAACTTCGTCAGGTGGGAGGTCGCCATTGATTTGATGATAGTGCTCGCCTGTATAGAGTGCGAGGATGGGGCCGGTGAGGTCCTGATATGTGCGGAGGCGTTGCAGGATGACCTCTTCGCGGTCGTCGGAGCGGCGTTCCAGGAGGGCACCGCATTCGCCGCACTCGGTAGTCCAACGGAGGTCGGCGGCACTGACGTTGTAAGTGCGCTTGCAGTTGGGGCAATGGATCCGGCTGGTGAGGCGGCCGAGGATGACCTCGTTCGGAACGTCGAGATGGACGACGTGGGCCCTCGGTTTGCCGACCCCTTGAAGAAACGATTCCAGAAACTCGGCCTGCTGAACGGTGCGCGGGTAGCCGTCGAGGAGGCAGCCGCGGGAATAGTCGGGCTGCTGGAGTTTGCGGGACACGATCCGGTTCACGAGTTCGTCGTTGACGAACTGTCCATTGGCGAGGAGTTCGGAAACGGCGCGGCCCAATTCAGAGCCCTCGGCAACCTCCGAACGGAGCATTTCCCCGGTGGAAAGCGCCGGGACGCCAAGCCACGCACTGAGCAAGCGTGACTGCGTTCCTTTGCCGCTACCGGGCGGTCCGAAAAGCAAAATTACCAATGAGAAAATCCCCGCTGGGTCAGGCCTTACGGCTTGCCGTTTGGATATTTTGATTCTCGCACAGGCTGCGGAAATTGCCCAACCATTCGAGGAACCGGGAGGCGTAGTGATCGAGCGTGGCTTCGGCGCCACCGTCGCGGAGGGGGGAGCACATCTCGTAAGCGATGGTGCCGGTGAAACCGGAGGAGACGAGGCCGGAACAGAAACCCTGGTAATCGATGAAGCCTTCGCCCATGGGGACGGCGAGGGTGTAGGGTGTTTGAGCCACGTAGTTGACGAGTGCGGGTTCGTATTTGAAGCGGGGGCGAAGCTGGTAGTCGGCGACGGTGGTGTGCGGGGTGAGCGAGCCCATGGCGCGGGCGGCTTCGCCGAGGTTGTCGCCGTGGAGGGCGGGGGCCCAGGCATCGAAAAGGGGCTTCAGGTTGGGCTCATTGACGGCGTGGATGAGGTCGCGCAGGGACTGCCAGCCGGCGGCGAGGTCGTGATGGTTCTGGAGGCCGAGGGTGACGTCGGGGAAGTGGGCACAACGGCGGGCACATTCGCGCAGGGCAGTGACGAGGAGGTTCCATTGCGCGCCAAAGGTGGAGGCGGGGTTGTCGTAGCCGGTAAAGATGCGGACGATGCCGCCGCCGAGGTCATGTGCGATGTGGGCGAGCTCGGTGACGTGCTGAATTTGGATTTCGCGGTGGGGCACTTCGGCGTGTTCGAGATCGGCGGTGAAGTTAGTGTATCCGGCGAGGACGAGGCCGTGGAGGTTGTGCGACTCCAGGCGCGCGCGGAGTTTGCGGCGGGCGGGGGCGTCGTAATCGAGCACGCTCAAGTGCGGGCGCTTGGCCATGAGCATGACGCCGTCGAAGTCGAGCGCGGCGGCTTTGTCGACGAAGGCTTCCAGCGAGAGGGCGGCCTGGCCCCAGGAGCCGGAGTAGGAGACAGAGTGGAGGAGTGCGTGACCGATCATCTCGGGGGAACGGTAACACAGATGGGGGGAGGGTGGGAAGGAGGGGCAAGTCTGTTTTCAAGCCACGACTTGCAAGTCGACGCAGGTATAGTGCGCCAATTCTGTGTGGCCGTTCATTCCCCGGACTCTTCAGAGAGTTCGGCGGCATCAACCAGAAGATGTCGCGCAAGCGTTGTTTTGATAACGGAAAGAGCCCGCGTCTTATAGCGACTCCGATTGACCACGACCGAAAGCCGATTGGTACAGCGGTCGACTTCATCAATATTTAGGCTAGCTAGTCCGTTTTGCTCGAATTTACCCCACAGATCTTCGCCGAAGTTGCGGATTCTGTCGACCGCGTCGCTATCGACTTGACCGAAATCGATCAGGATGTACCGAGGCACCTTTTTCCTTTAGTTATACCGTCGTCCTCGATCATGCGGATTAGGTCTCGAACCTTCATCGGTAGATTCCATCCTCGCTCATAGGCAGCATTCTGGCATCACCAGCGAAGCCACACGCGCTGCGTATCCCGGCTGGTCGCAGATATTGGAGCGGCTTGCAGACCTACATCACTTCTGCATCGCCGCGTAGATGAAGGTGATTACGCCGAGGACACTCGCAAGGAAGATGCTGTGTTTCATCGTGAAACGGAAAAGCCGGGCTTCGTCTTCGGGTTTCATGGCCGTGGCGGCGGCGGCGACTGCGATGGATTGAAGCGAGATCATCTTGCCCATGACACCGCCGGAAGAGTTGGCGGCGGCCATGAGGACGGGGTCGAGTCCGAGACGGTTGGCGGTGACGACTTGCAGGTTTCCGAATAGGGCGTTGGCCGACGTGTCGCTACCAGTGAGGAAGACGCCCAGCCATCCCAGCATGGCGCTGAAGAAGGGGAACAGCACGCCGGTGGCGGCGAAGGCGAGGCCGAGCGTAGAGGTTGCGCCGCAGTAGTTCATAAGGAAAGCGAGGCCGAGGACGCTGGCAATGGTGACCATGGAAAGGAAGAGCTGCTTGGCCACAGCGACGAGGATGCCGGCGTATTTGCCGATGGAGACGCGCAGGACAAGCATTGAGGCGATCGTGGCGAACATGCAGGCCGAGCCGGCAGCGCTGAGGAAGTTGAAGTTGTACATAGCGGCGTAGGGGGCGGGTTGGGCAACGACGGGGGGCATGCGCTGAACAACGTTGTGCAGGCCGGGCCAAGGGAAAGCGGTGGTGGCTTTGTTCAAGATCTCCTGCACCGGTTTTTGCCCCCAGAGGAGGACGAAGAAGACGAGGAAGAGGTAAGGCGACCAGGCGAGGATGGTGCGGCCGGCGCCGTGAGCGACGGGTTTCAGTTGGGCGCTGCCTTCGTCGGCGAGGTGGAAAGTATCCTTGGGCTTCCAGATCTTCAACAAGACCACCATGGTGACAATGGCGGCAAGCGCGGCAAGGATGTCGGTGAGTTGCGGGCCGATGTAGTTCGATACGTAGAATTGCATGCCTGCGAATGCAATGCCACAGGCGGCGGCAGCGGGCCAGACTCCAGAGAGTGCGCGCGCTCCACCCATGACGAGCACGAGGTAGGCGGGCACGAAGACAGAGACGGGGGCGCAGATGCGGCCGACCCAGGCGCTGAGTTCGTTCATCGGCAGGCCCGTGATGCCGGCGAGAGTGACGACAGGGATCCCGATGGAGCCAAAGGCGACCGGTGCGGTGTTGGCCAGCAGGCAGATGCCGGCGGCGTAGAACGGAGAAAAGCCGAGGCCGGTGAGCATGGCCGCGGCGACGGCGACAGGCGTGCCGAATCCAGCCGCCCCTTCAATGAACGCGCCGAGGGCGAAGGCGATCAACATGGCCTGGAGGCGGCGGTCTTCGGTGAGGCCGCCGATGGAGTCTTTGATGATTTCGAAATTGCCGGTCTCGACGGTGATGCGGTAGAGGACGATGGCCCAGTAGACAATCCAGCCGATGGGGAAAAGACCGAACGAAGCGCCATAGCCGACGGCGGCGAATGCGGTGCCCGCGGGCATGCCGTAGACGGCGAGGGCCACCACGAGCGCGGCGGCAAGGCCGGAGAGAGCGGCCATCCAGGCGGGCTTGCGGAGAATGCCAATCAGGAGAAGCAGGACGAAGATGGGAAGCGCGGCAACGAGCGAGGAGACAGCGAGGCTGTCCGCGAGCGGAGTGTAGTTATGGGGCCACATGGCGTAGCGGATAGTTTATACGAGATCGTGGAAAGGGCAAGGTG
>Ga0209382_10008089_pt1 | contig 13285 bp, 11 predicted proteins | sample SoiMetdeltSBSDD5_FD_187599 | JGI IMG/M metagenome (GOLD analysis project Ga0209382, IMG submission 187599) | Bulk soil microbial communities from a Populus tree surrounding site in Tennessee, USA - Soil MetaG P. deltoides SBSDD5 (SPAdes) (version 2) | ecosystem: Environmental > Terrestrial >... | reverse complement strand
CGCTGCTGCTGCTCGGACGCGTCGAGGAGGGCTACGCGGAGCTGGCGCGCGCACGCGCCCAGGGCGTCGACTCCGCGGCGCTGCTTCTCGCGCAGGCTGATGCCGCACGCCTGCTCGGCCGCCTGGGGAGGCGCGCCAGCATCTGCGCGGCGCGCGCGAGCGCGCCCTCGCCCAGGGCGACGCGCGCCTCGCGGCCGACGCCGAGCAGCGTCTCGGCGAGCTCCGCTAGAAAAGGGATTCCTGGCGCGGAGCGGGCGCGACGGGCACCGCGCATGCCGGATCGTCGTGGCTCACCGAGTTGACGCGCTCGCTCACCGCGTGATGGAGGAAGCCCGGGTCGCGCGCGCGGCCGAGCAGTGCGTGCAGCGCGGCCACGTCCTGCTGCGCGGGCGCGAGCCACTCCGCGAAGTCGGCGTCGGGCAGCACGACGGGCATGCGATCGTGCAGCGCGCGCAGGCCCGGCGAAGCATCTGTCGTGACGATCGCGCACGACTCGAGCGCGGCTCCCTGCGGATCGCGCCAGCGCTCCCACAGGCCGGCGAAGGCGAAGAGCGCGCCGCCCGGCAGCGAGATCCGATACGGCTGGCGAAAGCCCCCGTGATCCGCCCATTCATAGAAGGCGTCGGCCGGCACGAGACAGCGGCGCGCGCGGAAGGCGTCGCGGAAGGCGGGCTTCTCGGAAAGCGTCTCGACGCGCGCATTGATCCAGCGCGCGCCGGGGTCCGGCGCCGCCGACCACGCCGGTACCAGGCCCCAGCGGACCGGTGCCGCGCGACGTGCGCCGGCGTCGTCGCTGCGCACCGCGAGCACCGGCTGACCCGGCGCGATGTTGTAACGCGCCGTGTGGACCGGTCGCGCGGCGAGGCCGAAACGGCGCGCCAGCTCTTCGGGCGTCGAGGTCAGGGTGAAGCGACCGCACATCGTCGTCGTCTCAGGGGAGGCGTTCCGACCATAACGCGACCTGCCCAGGGCGGTCGCAGGCCTCGAATGAGAACCCGCACGGCCTTTCTACCGGCTCCCTGCTGCGGCAGCTCGCGCGCAACCGCGGGGCCCACGTGCGCGTGTACGCAGTGGAATGCATCGCGAGCGCGCTCGTTGCACGGAACTTGCAATGCTCTCGTGGCGGTGGAATCCACGCTGACGCCGGAGGTCCGTCCCATGCTGCAGCTCCGCTCCCTCGCGCTCGCCCTCTCCTTTTCCCTCTGCGCAGGCTCGCTCGGCTGCCTCACCTTCAACCACAGCGAGGCGGACGTCGACCGCACGCCGGTCGTGAACACCGGCGCGGGCGCCACCATCCTGTATCCCGGTCGCTCGGTCGCGATGCCGCCGCCGGTCCACCCGAGCAAGATCGGGAATCCGCCGCCGCAGGCGACGGGCAGCCCGGCACCGCAGGGCGCCCCGCCCGGCTATCCGCCCTCACAGGGCGCGCCCGCACCCTACGGACAGCCGCAGGCTGCGCCCCAGTCGTCACCGCAGGGCTACCCGCCGCAGCCGGGCTATCCGCCGCAGAGCGGCGCGGTGCCGCCGTCTCAGCCGCCGCAGGGCTATGGCTCGCCCGAGTACACACCGCAGACGTCGTCCGGATCGGGCGGCGGCATGACGATGCTAGGTGGTGCGACGGTCGAAGAGGACTACCACGTGAAGGTCGACGAGGAGCCTCTCTACTTCAAATATCTGATGCTGCCCTTCGCCGTCGCCGCGGCGCCCTTCAAGTACGCCTACGACAAAGCGCGCGGCGAGCACGAGCCCGGACCGGCCGTGCCGACGCTCGACCAGCAGGCCCCGCCCCCGCAGCCCTCGGCCGCGCCGCAGGACTACGAATCGCGACGCCTCGAGCAGATGGAGCGCGAGCTGTTGCAGCAGTCGCCGCGCGCGGCCGCGCCGCCACAGCAGAGCGCGCCGGCGTACGCGCCGCCGCAGTCGGCGCCCGTGTCTCGAGCACCGCGCAGCGCGTCGCCCTCGATGGCCGACGAGCTCGCCATGCTCCAGCAGCACCCCGCGCCGCCGCGCGCCGCGCCGGCCCCTGCGCCGGCGCCCGCGCCGGAGGCGACGGCGAGCGCAGCGCCGGCACAAGCGCCCACGCCTGCGCCCGCGCTGGCCGGTCGTGTCGCCGCTGCGAGCGGTGAAGTCGACCGCAACGGCGACGGCCGCACCGACCACTGGATCTTCCGCAGCGGCAGCGACATGGCGCGCGAGCAGTTCGATGAGGACTTCGACGGGCGCCCCGATCGCACCCTGATCTACGACGCCGCCAGCCACGACGTCGTCGCGATCGAGGAGGATGCCGACCACGACGGGCACTTCGATACCTGGATCGGGCTCGAGAACGGCGCCGTGACGCGCCGCCGCGTCGACGAGGATGGCGACGGCCAGGTCGACACGTGGGGCGTATACCGCGCGGGCGAGCTCGTGCGCCTCGAGCGCGACACCGACGCCGACGGCTTCCGCGACCGCATCAGCCACTACCAGGCCGGCCGCCTCGAGCGCGAGGAGGAGGACGACGACGGCGACGGGCGTGCCGAGGCGACCCGCTACTACGACTCCGCCGAGAAGATCTCGCGCGTCGAGGAGGACGCGAACGGCGACGGCAAGGTCGACGTCGTGTCGCACTACGATGCCGGCCGGCTCACGAGCCGCGAGATTCTCGACACGACCGTGCTGAACGGCGGCGCGGAGAAGCTCTAGTGCCGCGCACGCCGCTCCAGGGCCTGGCCTTCCTGATCGGCTTCGCGATCTCGATCTGGCTGGCGCCGGGACGCATCGCCACGGAGCCGCTCGCCGACCCCGAGGCGAGTCGGCTGGAAGCGTCGCTCTACCAGCAGATCAACGCCGTGCGCGCGCAGTACCACCTCGTGCCGCTCGTCCGCCAGCCCGATCTCGACGGCGTCGCGCGCGCGCACAGCGGCGACATGGCATCGCGCGGCTACCTCGCGCACGAGAGCCCCGAGGGCGAGAACCCGGTGCACCGGCTCGAGCGCGGGCGCGTGGACGGCTTCAGCATGGCGGCCGAGAACATCGGCATGACCACGAAGCCGTCGCCGGCGAGCGAGATCGTCACGAGCTGGATGCACTCGCCCGTCCACCGCACGAACGTGCTGGCGCCCGCCTTCAACGCCACGGGCATCGGCGTCGCGCGCGGCCGCGACGGCGCGTGGATCGCCACGCAGCTCTATGTGACGTATCCCCGCTAGCTTCCAGCGGGTGAAAATCCACCTCGTCGACGGTACGTACGAGCTCTTCCGGCACTTCTTCGCGCTGCCGCCCGCGCAGGACGCGCGCGGGGGCGAGATCGCGGCGACGCGCGGCGTGCTGGCCTCGATGCTCTCGCTGCTCGAAGAAGGCGCGACGCACGTCGGCGTCGCGACCGACCACGTGATCGAGTCGTTCCGTAACGATCTCTACCCAGGCTACAAGACCGGCGACGGCATCGACCCGGCACTGCGCAATCAGTTCGAGCCGCTGGAGGAGCTGCTCGCGGCCGCGGGCTTCCGCGTGTTCGCCATGGTCGAGCACGAGGCAGACGACGCGCTCGCGACGGCCGCCGAGACGGCGGCGGCGGATCCACGCGTCGAGCAGGTGCTCGTCTGCACGCCCGACAAGGATCTGGCGCAGTGCGTACGCGGCACGCGCATCGTCCAGCTCGACCGGCGCAAGCGCCAGCTCTGCGACGAGGCGGGCGTGCACGAGCGCTTCGGCGTCGGGCCCGCCTCGATCCCCGACTACCTCGCGCTGGTCGGCGACAGCGCAGACGGCTTTCCCGGCCTGCCGGGCTTCGGCGCGCGCACTGCTTCCGCGCTGCTCGCGCGCTACCTCCACCTCGAGGCCATTCCCGGCGATGGCGCGAAGTGGGAGGTCGGCGTGCGCGGCGCGGCACGACTCGCGACGACGCTCGCCGAGCAGTTCGACGACGCCCTGCTCTTCCGGCATCTCGCCACGCTCGTGCGCGACGTGCCCGAGCTCGGTAGCGTCGACGAGTGGCGCTGGCGCGGGCCGCGCGCGGACTTCGATGCCGTCTGCGCCCGCTACGGCGCGCCGGGACTGCGCGAGCGCACGCACCGCCTGGCCGAGAAGCGCGCGGCGTCCTAGCTGAAGATCACCGGCATCGTCTCCCAGCCCTGCACGAACTCCGTCTTGATGCGCCGCAGCTTCTCGGCGCGCACCTCGTACGCGGGCGCGTGATCGAGCAGCTTCGTCAGACACAGGCGCGCCTCGGCGCGCGCGAAATGCTGGCCGATGCAGGCGTGGATGCCGTGGCCGAACGACAGGATGCGCGGCGCCGCGCGCCGCACGTCGAAGCGGTCGGGATCCTCGAACTCGCGCGGGTCGCGGTTCGCCGAGGGGTAGAGGAACGCGACGTTCTGACCGGGCCGCACGCGCTGGCCGTGCAGGGAGACCTCGCGCACGACGCGCCGCATGAGGTACTGCGTCGGCATGTCGTAGCGGAGCGCCTCGCGGTAGGCCTCCGGCAGCAGCGAGCGGTCGGCGACGACGTCCGCGCGCTGCGCGGGGTGCTCCCAGAGGCGGTGCACGGCGTGCGCGAAGGTCTTCGGAAACGTCTCGGCCCCTCCGATCAGGAAGAGCGAGAGGTGCGACGACGCCTCCTGCACGTCGAACGGCCGCCCATCCAGGTCGAAGCGGCACACGAGATCGACGACCGTCTCGGCGTCCGCGCCCGCGGCGCGCCGGCGCGTCACCAGCTCGCCGAAGTAGGCGAACATCTCGCCCATGGCGGCGAGTCCATCCTGTGTCATGCCGGAGACGCCTGCTTCGCGCCCGAAGAAGCGCCACACGAGCGCGTTCAGCATGTCGCTGTCTTCCATCGGGAAGCCGTTGGCGAGGCACGCCACCTTCACCGACACGCGCGCCGCGAACTCCCCGTAGACGTCGGCCTCGGGCTTCTCGCGCACGCCCTCGAAGGCTTCGTCGACGATCGCCGCGATGCGCGGCTCGCAGCGGCGCACGGCGCCCGGCGTGAAGTACGGCGCGAGCTGGCTCCGCATGCGCGTGTGCCGCGGCGGATCGAGCGTCGCCAGCATCGGCGTCACCGGCTGCACGCGGGTGACGAGCTGCGCCGTCGTGGTGCCCTGCGCGGTGCTGTAGCTGTGCGCGTCCATCGACGCCTGCCAGATGTCTTCGAAGCGCGAGAGGAACCAGGTGTCCCACTCCTCGAGGAAGTAACAGGGCGCTTCTTCGCGCAGGCGCCGATAGACCGGATGCGGGTCCTCGAGCACGTTCGGAGAGAACGGGTGGTAGTCGAGCATCGCGTCTCCGGCGGGCGGGAGCAGCATACGCCGCGGCGCGCGCGCGCGCGCGTTTCAGCGCAGCGTTCCAGCCACTCGGCCAGCGACGCGTCGACCTCGGGTGCGCCCACGATGCCGAGATGCGAGACGCCGGGCACGATCTCGACGCGAGCGGACGCCGCCTCGGCGTATCGCACAGCGAAGCGCTGCTACGAGCGCGGCTGGAGGGTCGCCTCGATGCGGCGGTCGTCCCAGTAGACGTCGAGCGGCTGCGTGAGATCGACGTTCGCGGGCAGCACGACATAGCCGAGCACGCTCTGCCCGGCGGAGAGCGGACCCTGCGCGCCGGAGAGCATGCCGATCTGACGGCGGTCGGCGGGATCCGGGTGGAAAGCGACGTGGCCCTGGACGAAGGTCAGATTCGCGAAGAAGTCGCCGGCCTCGAGCGCTTGCGCCTGGAAGGCCAGCACCGGTCCGGGGGCCCCTGCGCCGCTGCGCGCGAACGCCTCGGCGACGCGGCCCTCGAGCGCTGCGGAGCGCGCGACGCGCAGCAGCATGCCCTGCGGCGCCGAGATGCCGGGCTTGACCAGGGTCGCAGGCGCATGCGCCTGCCACGCCTCGACGATGCCCGCGAGCTGCGAGAGCTCCTCGGGTGCCAGCGAGACGGCGAGGCCCGCGCCCTGAGGCGGAGCGCTGGCGACAGCGACGGGTGTCGGTGCGGGAGCTTCCGGCGCGAGCGTCGGCGCGGGCGCACTCGCATGCGGCGTCGGCGCGTTCTGCGGCCCCGGCGCCGCGACGTCCGGCGGCGTCGGCGGCGCACCGCGCGTGATCACCTGGTTGTACGGATTGTTGGGGTTCGTCTCGCGCTGGAAGGCGTCCCATCCATAGGGACGCGGCAGGTACTCGGGGCGCAGCGGCGGCACCTCGTCCGGCGCGACCAGCTTGGCGCCGCGGCACGGCACCGAGGAGGCCCGCTGCACCACGAACATGCTGCCGTCGGGACATACACCCGTGATGGATCCCGCGCGCAGCGGGGCGGCGGCGAGCCCGAGCACCAGGGCAGCGGAAAGAGAGGCCAGCCAGACGACGCCGCGCAGCATGATCACCCACCGGAGCTGCAAGAGGAGGCCAGTCTACTCCTGAAAGCTGAGCGGAATCAACTAGATACGCCCAGCGGGCGGCCTCGCGCGGCGGGGCCGCACCTTCCTCTTTCGCGGCCGCGGCTTGGCGCGCGAGCTGCCGTCTTTCTGCGCGTCGCCCGCGCGCCCCACCGCACGCGCGGCCAGCGCTTCGAGCGCGCGCCGCTCCGGGAGGTCGAGCCGACGCGCGCGGCCCCGCGCCAGCGTGCCGAGGCGGATCGGCCCGAAGCGCACGCGGCGCAGCTCACGCACCGGATGACCGAGCACGAGCAGCGCGCGGCGGATCTGGCGCTTGCGGCCCTCGTGCAGGGTCAAGCGGAACCGCGTGGTGTCGGTGCGCGGATCGTGTCGCGCCTGCGCGACGCGCGCCGGCGCCGTCCAGCCGTCCTCGAGGCGGATGCCGCGCGCGAGCCGTTCGAGATTCTTCGCATCGATCGCGCCGCGCACCACCACCTCGTACTCGCGGTCGATCTCGTGCGACGGGTGCAGCAGGGCATGTGCCAGCAGGCCATCGTTGGTCAGCAGCAGCAGGCCTTCGCTCTCGCGGTCGAGCCGCCCGACCGGAAACACGCGCGCGTTCGGCTCGGGCACGAGCTCGAGCACGGTGGGACGGCCCTCCGGATCGCGCACGCTCGAGACCACGCCGCGCGGCTTGTGCAGCATCCAGTAGACGGGCCGCTGCGGGCGCAGCGGCTCACCGTCGAGCGTCACCTCGTCGACCCACGGATCCGCGCGGTCGCCGAGCTTTGCCGGCTTGCCGTTCACGCGCACGCGACCCGCCCGGATCAATGCCTCGGCGCCACGGCGTGCGCTGATGCCCGCTGCCGCGAGGATCCGCTGGAGCCGCAGGGCGCCCCGAGCGGGGCCGGCTGCGCTCAGGCCGTTCCGTCCGGCGCGCACTCGATGCGTGTCGCCTCGCCCTCCGGCGACTCCGACGCGACGGTCGGCGCCTCCACCGCCGGCGAGGCCTCCTCCTCCTCGTCCGCGACGCCGAGCTCCGCCACCTCGCGCAGCGCCGGCAGGTCGCCGAGCTTCGCGAGTCCGAACACCTCGAGGAAGCGGCGCGACGTCCCGTAGACCATCGGCCGTCCCGGCACTTCGCGGTGCCCGGCGACGCGGATCAGGTCGCGCTCGAGCAGGCTGTGGAGCACACCGCCGACGTCGACGCCGCGCACCTGCTCGAGCTCCGCACGCGCGACGGGCTGGCGGTAGGCGATGATCGCCAGGGTCTCGAGGGCGGCCTGCGAGAGGCGCAGCGGGCGCGTCTTCTGGATCTGGCGCAGGTACGGCGCGAACTCCGGCAGCGACCGCATCTGATAGCCCCCCGCCACCTCCCAGATCTCGAAGGCGCTGTGGCGCGCGACGTATTCCTCGTTCAGATCGCGCACGATCGCGCGTACCTGCGAGGGATTGCAGCGAGGCAGCACCTCGGCGATGCGCGCCGCGGAGATCGGGTCGGGCGACGAGAGGATCACGGCCTCGACGATGCGCCGCTGGGGCTCGCGCTCCATGGGCGTCTCGCTCGTCTCCTCGGCGGTCGTCTCGTTCATCTCCTCGCTCACATCAGCTCCGAGATGCGCTCCATCCACGTGCCGTCGACGATCTCGCCGCGACGCCGCAGATGGATGGGACCGACGGGAACGCCCTCCGCGTCGATGCCCTGGTAGAGGCCGATCGCCTCGAGCCGCGTCAGCTCGAGCATGGCCAGGAAGGTGGCGACGAGCACCTCGCGCGAGACCGGGCGGCCGGCGTCGAACAGGAACTCCTCGAAATCACACGACTCGCGCGTGGCCAGCGCCTGCATCACCACCAGGATGCGGTCGCGCACCGTGACGGTCTCGACCTCGACCTCGTGCGGGACGCCTTTCGGTCCCGAGCGCAGCAGCGCCTTCCGGAAGGCCTCGACGAGCTGGAAGATGCCGACCTCGATCTCGCGCTCGGCCTCAGGTAGCGGCTCGGGCTCGGCGCCCTGGGCCGCGAAGACATCGCGTCCGAGCAGCTGGCGGCCGTCGAACTCCTGGGCGACCTCCTTGAAGCGCTGGTACTCGAGCAGGCGCGCCACCAGCTCCGCACGCGGGTCGCCACCCTCTTCGTCTGCCTGCGACGGATCCGGCGGCAGCAGCATGCGCGACTTGATCCAGGCCAGGGTCGCCGCCATCAGCAGGTACTCGCCGGCGACGTCGAGGTCGAGGTCGCGCATCAGCTCGAGCGCCGCCAGGTACTGCTCCGCGATCGAGGCGATCGGGATGTCGGTGATCTCGACCTCGTTGATGCGGATCAGGTGGAGCAATAGATCGAGCGGCCCCTCGAAGAGAGGCAGCTTGACGGCGTAGCCGTCCGCGGCGGGCGAAGCCGCCGCACTCCAGGGTGCGTCGGGCGTGGGCGCCGACATGCGCGCTCCGCAGGCTGTCGAGGCGGAGGATGGGAGGGACGGGCGCAGTATGCGGAAGCGAGCCCGCCGGGGCAACGCTTCGGTCAGGGTTTTCGTCGACGGGCGTGGCGCCCGTGCTCGGCGGCGAGCACCAGCGCCTCCTCGCGCGTGCGGACCTGTCCGTCGAGGAAGGCCGCGCGCACGCGGGCCAGCGCGCGGCCGACCTCCGGACCGCGCAGCCCGAGTGTCACCAGGTCGGAGCCGTCGAGCGGCGGGCGCCGCGCGCGGTCCTCGCCCGCGAAGCGCGCGATACGCCGTCGCGCGGCCGCATCCGACGAGGCGAAGAGCGCGATCAGCTCCTCCTCGCGCAGCGGCGCGAGCAGCGCGTCGATCGTCCCGCGCCCGCGCGCAGCGCGTAGACCGCGTGCGGCGCGCTCGCGCAGGCGCGGCCATCCCGCCACGCGCCGGGCCGGCGCCCCGCGCAGGCCGAGCCGCCGCAGCGTGCGCTGGCGCAGCTCGGGGGCCAACGGCGCGAGCCACAGCGCGAGGCCCGCCTCGAGGCCATCCCATACCGGCCCCGACCAGGCCGGAGTCGTGAGCGCGCGGCCGAGCCGGCGCAGCGGCGCCGTCGCAGCCGGTGCGACGCGCAGGCCCGGCTCGAACGCTCCGAGCACGTGCGCGCGGTCGAGCCAGCCGAGCGCGTGTGCCGGGTCCAGCCCCTGGCGGGCGTCCTCGAACACGCGCGCGAGCTCGGCGCGGTAGCGCTCGCCGCTCACGCGCGCGAAGGCGCCGTCGCGCAGCGCGTCGCGCAGCCCCGAGCGCGTGCCGCGCGACAGAGTCATACCGAGGCGCGGCGCCAGGCGCGCCGCGCGCAGCGCGCGGGTCGGATCGTCGTGGAAGCTGCGCGGGTGGAGGATGCGCAGGATCCCCTTCTCGAGGTCTGCGACGCCCCCTGTCGGGTCGACGAGGCCGGCGTGACGCTCGCGCGCGGCGGCCGAGAGCGGCAGCGCCAGCGCGTTGACCGAGAAGTCGCGCCGCCAGAGATCTTCGTCGAGCGCTCCCGGCTCGACCTGCGGCAGCGCGCCGTCGTGCGCGTAGCGCTCGCGACGCGCGGAGGCGAGATCGAGTGCGGCGCCGCCCTGCTCGACGTGCAGGGTGCCGAAGCGCGCGTGGGCGACGACGCGCGCGCCGGGTGCCGAGTCGCGCACGAGCGCCTGCAGCGCTGCCGCGTCCGCCTCGGCCACGAGGTCGATGTCGCGCAGCGCGCGACCGAGCAGCAGGTCGCGCACAGGGCCGCCCACCAGATAGATGGGCATCGCCGTCCGTTGCGCCGCCCCGAGCAGCGCCTCGAGCAGCTGCGCGCTCGGCGCCGGCAGCGCGCGCACGAGCTCGGCCTGTGAGGGACGCTTCACGCCACGCCGCGGCGACCACCCGAGCCGCGCGGGTGTCTGCGCTCCACGGTCTCGCGCAGCCGCGCCCGGCTCACGTGTGTGTAGATCTGCGTCGTGGAGAGGTCCGCGTGGCCGAGCAAGGTCTGCACGGCGCGCAAATCGGCTCCTCCTTCGAGGAGGTCCGTGGCAAACGCGTGGCGCAGGACGTGCGGCGACACGCGATCGCTGGGGATGCCGGCGCGCCGCGCCAGCTCGCGCAGGCGCAGGAAGAAGTTCTGGCGGGTCATGGCGCTGCCGCGCCGCGACAGGAACACCGCCTCGGATCTGCGCGCCGTGACGCGTGCGAGCTGCGGCCGCGCGTCGGCGAGATAGGCATCGAGCGCCTCGAGCGCCGGCTCGCCCAGCGGAACCAGGCGCTCCTTGCGCCCCTTGCCGCGCACGCGCAGCCAGCCCGCGCGCCGGTCGACCCCCGAGAGCGGCAGCGACACCAGCTCGCTGACGCGCAGTCCCGCGCCGTAGAGCATCTCCAGCATGGCGCGGTCGCGCAGGCCGAGCGGCCCGTCCGGCAGCGCGGCCGCCACGAGCGCCTCGGTCTCGTCCGGGCGCAGCACGCGCGGCAGGGTCCGCTCGCTCTTCGGCAAGGGCACGCCCTGCAGCGGGTCGTCCGCGCCGCCCCCCGTGCCCGCGTGCCGCAGCCAGCGGCGCGTCGCCACCAGCGCGCGGGCGCGCGAGCGCGGCGAGAGCCCTTCCCGTTCCAGCGCGCGCGCGAAGCCGACGACGTGCTCGCGCCGCACCGCGCCGACCGCGCGCACGCCCGCACCCGCGAGATGCGCGGCGAAGCGCGCGAGGTCGCGCCCGTAGGCCTCGATCGTGCGCGGCGCGAGACCGCGCTCGACGGCCGCGTGCGCGAGGAAGGCGTCGAGCGACGCGTCGAGGCTGCGGGCGTCAGCCACGGTTGCCCTGCGCGGCCGCCAGCAGGTCGCGCCGCAGCGCATCGAGGCGCTCCACGTCGTGGATCTTCCGTCCCTCGCGGTCCTTCAAATAGAACGTGTCGGCTACCTGATCGAGCACCGAGGACGCCTTCGAGATGTAGATCTCGAGATCGTGCTCGGCGATGACGCGCGTGAGATCGTGCAGCAGGCCGAGCCGGTCGTTCGCCGCGACGTCGACGATCGTATAGAAGTCCGATTCCTCGTTCGTGATCGACACGCTCTCCGGCGTGCGCCAGGGCTGCGGCATGGCGCGCACGGGACGCCCGCGCCGGCGCAGGATCTCGTCGACGCTGCGCTCCCCGCGCAGCACGCGCTCCAACGACTCCCGCAGATCCTCCCAGATGATCGCGTGCTCGTTGTCGCCGCCCTGCGGCGTCGTCAGCCGGTAGACCTCGAGCGCCAGCCCGTCCTTCGTGGTGTAGACGTGCGCGCCGAGGATGTTGATGTGGTGCGCGCTGATCACGCCGGCCACATTCGAGAAGAGCCCGTGCACGTCGCGCGTGCAGAGGATCAGCTCCGTGAAGTCGCCGCGGAAGGAGCGCACCGCCGTGGCGAGCGTCTGCTTGCGGTCGTAGTTCATCGCCACGAGCGCGTGGCGCACGATCTGCGACGGCGAGTGCGCCGTGAAATAGCGCCGCGGCAAGGTGTCGAACCACGCCTGCACGGCGGCCGCATCGACTTTCTGCTTCGCGAGCTCGGCCGTCGCCGCCTGGCGGCGGATCTCGACGCGCCGCTCGACGAGATCGGCCGCGCGCTGCGGGTCGTCGTCGCCCGTCTCGAGATACTCGGAGGTGCGCTCGAAGAGCTCGCGCAGCAGCGCGCCCTTCCAGTCCGTCCACGCGCGCTTCGACGAGGCGCGCACGTCGGCGACCGTCAGCAGGTAGAGGTTGCGCAGGTTCGTGCGGTCGCCCACGAGCCGCGCGAACTCGACGATCAGGCGCGCGTCGGAGAGATCGCGCCGCTGCGCGAGGTGCGACATCACGAGGTGCTGGTCTACCAGGAACACGACCCGCTCGATCAGGTCGGCCTCGAGGCCCATGCGCTCCATGCAGACGCGCGTGCGCACGGCGCCCTTCGGCGAGTGGTCGCCGCCGAAGCCCTTGCCGATGTCGTGGAAGAGGCAGCCGAGGTACACCGCCGTGAGATCGGGCACATCGCGGATCAGCTCGGTCAGCGCCGGCAGCTCCTTGGCGTAGTCGCCCTTGAACAGGCGGCGCAGCTCCTCGACCAGGAAGATCGAGTGCACGTCGACGGTGTAGGTGTGGTAGACGACCTGCTGCCAGCGGCAGACGATGTGCTCCCACTCCGGCAGGAAGCGCGCCAGCAGGCCGACCTCGTTCATCGCGATCAGCGAACGGGTCACGCGGTTCGGCGCGCGCAGGATGCGCAGGAACGCCTCGACGGCCGCCGGCTTCGAGCGGAAGTCCGCGTCGATCAGGCGCAGGTTCTCGCGCACCAGGCGCAGCGCCTTGCGCGTCAGCGGCACGTCGTGCGCCTGCGCGATCGCGAAGACGTCGAGCAGCAGCACCGGGTCCTCGCGCAGCTGTCGCGCGTGCGGGATCTCGAGCTGGCCCTCGGCGATGCGCAGGCCCCGCTCCACGCGCACGACGCGCCGGCGCGACGGCGCCTTGCGCACGCGCGCGAGGCACTGCTCCATGACGAGGTCGGAGCAGGTGCGCACCGTACGCGCGTGGCGGTAGTACTCGCCCATGAAGCGCTCGACCGGCAGGTCGTGGTCGTCCTCGCGGGCCGCGAAGCCGAAGCCCGCGGCGATCGACTCCTGCAGCTCGAAGGACAGCTGATCGTTCTTGCGGCCGGCGCGCAGGTGCAGCTCGTTGCGGACGCGCCAGAGGAAGTCGAGGGCGGCGGAGAGATCGGCCAGCTCCTCCTCGGTGAGGAGACCCTGGTGCAGCAGCTCGGTGCGGTCGCGCGCGAAGGCGCCCGACGCCTGCATGGCCCAGCAGGCAGCGTGGTAGTCGCGCAGCCCTCCCGCGCCCTCCTTGACGTTCGGCTGGAGCAGGTAGAGCGTGTCCCCGTAGCGTGTATGGCGCTCGGCCAGTCCGCGCGTCAGCTCGCCCACGAAGCGCTCGGGTTTCTGGAGAAGCTTCGCGCGCGCGAGCTCGACGAACTGGTGGTAGAGCACGCCGCTGCA
>Ga0209382_10008087_pt1 | contig 13288 bp, 13 predicted proteins | sample SoiMetdeltSBSDD5_FD_187599 | JGI IMG/M metagenome (GOLD analysis project Ga0209382, IMG submission 187599) | Bulk soil microbial communities from a Populus tree surrounding site in Tennessee, USA - Soil MetaG P. deltoides SBSDD5 (SPAdes) (version 2) | ecosystem: Environmental > Terrestrial >... | reverse complement strand
CAGCCAAGATGCGGCGGCACTGGCGGGGCTCCACCACGCGTCCGGCGTCGTAGCCACAACCGACATCGGTGCCGCGCTGGCTGATTGTGATGCGGTTGCCTACATGGCTTCAGGCGATGTTCGTCCGGATGAGGCGGCCGCGGACATCGAACGGTGTCTGCGTGTGGGCGCCCACGTCGTCACCCCATCGCTATACGCGTTGTATGACCCTGCGTCCGCCCCGGCCGACCTACGCAACCGGTTCACCGCCGCGGCGGAGACCGGCGGGGTAAGCATGTTCGCAACCGGCGTCGACCCCGGCTGGGTCAACGACGCGCTGCCCATGGCGGCGGCTGGATTGTGCACGAAGATCCGGGCGATTCACTGCCACGAGATCTTCGACTACTCCACGTATGACCAACCCTTTGTCGTTCGCGAACTGTGCGGCTTCGGGCAGTCGATGGACACGCTGCCGTTGATGTTGATGCCGTCGGTGGCGTCCATGGCGTGGGGCGGCAACATTCGGCTGCTGGGCCGCACATTGGGTTTGGAAATCGATTCGGTCACCGAGACGGCCGAACGCCGTGCCCTGGCTGAGTCGCTAGACAACGCGATGGGTCATTTCGAAAAGGGTTCGCAGGGCGCGTTTTGGCTCAAGATCGCTGGAACCTCTGGCGGGCGCGAACGCATCGTCGTCGACCACATCACCCGCATCGACCCGAATTGCGCGCCGGATTGGCCACAGCCGGACCAAGGTGCCGGTGACCACAGGGTGATCATCGACGGCGATCCCCGGCTTGAAATCGTGGTGCGTGCCGATGTGCCCGGAGGCACCTTGGCCGATGGGGCTAACACAACGGCCGTCAACCGACTGCTCGGCGCCATCGACTGGCTTGTTGCCCAGAAGCCTGGAATCTACGACGGGAGCGAAGTGCCGCTAAGCGCCGCACTGCCCGCAGTGGTAGCGGCCGAGCGCTGGCGCGACGACTAACTAGGTCAACGAACAAGCCAGCCGTTCGGTGATGATCTGCTCGGCCTCGGTCACGATCCGCGTGACCAGATCGCCCGCCGTCGGGATGTCGTCGATCAATCCCATTGCCGTCCCCACCCACCAGATTCCGGCATCGAGGTCGCCGGTTTCGTACACCTTCACACCACGCTTGCCGGCGACCAAATGAGCGATGTCCTCGAATTGACCACCTTCATTGAGGATTTCGACAACCTCTCGCGACACGGTGTTGCTTGCGACGCGGCCCGTGTTGCGTAGCGTTCGGAAGATCAGCTCGGTGTCGAGCTCGCTGCCGGCCACGATGGCGTCCTTGACCTTCTGGTGAATCGGGGACTCGACCGTGCACATGAAGCGCGAACCCATGTTGATGCCGTCTGCGCCCAGCGCCAGCGCAGCGACCAGACCGCGGGCGTCGGCGAAGCCGCCCGACGCGATCATCGGGATCTCGATTTCCTTGGCAGCGGCGGGAATCAAGACGAGGCCAGGGATATCGTCCTCGCCCGGGTGGCCCGCGCACTCAAACCCGTCGATGCTGATGCCGTCTACACCCAGGCTCTGCGCCTTGACCGCGTGACGCACCGAGGTGCACTTGTGCAGCACCTTGATCCCGTTGTCGTGGAACATCGGCAGATGCGGGGCCGGGTTGGACCCCGCCGTCTCGACGATCTTGATGCCCGCGTCGACGATCACCCGGCGGTATTCGTCATAAGGTGGCGGGTCGATGGTCGGCAGGATCGTCAAGTTCACACCGAACGGCTTGTCGGTGAGGTCGCGGGCACGCGCGATCTCGTTGGCCAGGTCCGCCGGAGTCGGCTGCGTCAGCGCCGTGATGAGCCCGAGCCCGCCTGCGTCCGAAACAGCCGCCGCCAGTTCCGCACGGCCCACCCATTGCATTCCACCCTGCACAATGGGGTGCTCGATGCCGAACGATTCGGTGAACCTCGTTGTTATCAAAGCAGTCAATCCCTTTCAGGAGCCAGACGGCATCCATGACGGCCTACGGGTATGGACGAATGCGTCGCGATCTGAGTTGACCGACCAACGCGGCGAACGCTTCTCGAGGAAGGCAGAGAACGCCTCGATTTGTTCGGACGTTCCGATCGACGACCAGTAACCGCTGACGTCGACGGCGGGAAGAGCGCGTGCCATCTCCCGCTTCATCGCCGCGCGTGCGGCCGGGCCAGTCTTGCGCACCCGATCCAGCAGCGTTCGTGTTTCCGAAGCAAGGGACTCGTGCGGAACGATCTTGCCGACCAGTCCGAGCCGCTCGGCTTCGACAGCGTCGACCCAGTCATTTCCGTAGATCATGTGGTTGGCGCGCAACGTACCGATGCGTTGCGGGATTCGTGCCGCAACAAATGCCTCGTACACGCCGCGGGTCAGATCGGGGACGCGCAGCCGGGCCCTATCCGAGGCGATCACCAGATCGGCGAACAGTGTCATCACCAGGCCCCCGCCCATCGCGATGCCGTTGACCGCGCACACGACGATTTTCGGGATTTTGCCGAGCACTTCAAACGGAGTGGCGTCGTACGCCTCCGTGAACGCGTCCCAGGAACGATCGGGATTGCTCACCGAGTTCATGTCGCCGCCGGCACAGAAGACGTCGTCGGATCCGGTGATCACGAGGAACTGCAGACCTGGTTCGTCCGCCACGATCATCGCTGCGCGCTTGATGCCGTGATAGCCGTCAGCGGTCACCGCGTTGCGCTTCTCCGGCCGGTTGATGGTGACTGTGAGTGTGTCGCCGACGATTTCACCGATCAACTCGGGTGCACCGAGATCGATTTTCAAGGAGTCGGGCAATCCGGTCACGAGATCACCGCGATGAGTTCGCCGACGTCGTAGGTGCCCCCCACCTCGACCCTCCACGTGACCACACCGGATGCCGGCGCCTCGATATCCATTTCGACCTTGTCGGTGGCGATCGCGTACAGCGGGTCGCCCTCGACCGCGGACTGGCCCTCGGCTACATAGAACTCCGTCACCTCAGCTTCGGTGATGGCGTCCCCTGGTTTGGGCATCCGAATCTCTGTCACACGATTCTCCTGATTGCCTCGATGAGCTGCGCCGCGCCCGGGCGGCACGCGGCCTCCAAGGTCGCGGCGCGCGGTACCGGCGTGTAGGTCCCTGCCACCCGTTGGATCGGCGCCGCCAGGACCCCGAACAGTTCGGTGCCGACGGCGGCCGCGATCTCGGCGCCAGGTCCACAGAAGCCGACCGACTCGTGAGCGACGACAAGGCGCTTGGTTTTGCGGACTGAATCCAAAACGGTTTCGAGGTCAAGCGGCACGAGTGTGCGGAGGTCGACAACCTCTACTGAAACTCCTTCGCTGTCGAGTTCTTTCGCCGCTTCGAGTGCTGCGTGCACCATCACGCCATAGGTGCAGATGGTCACGTCACTGCCCGGCCGTTTCACGTCGGCCTGCCCAAGCGGAATGACGTAATCGGCCACGGGGACCGGCCCTTTGCCGCCACCGTAGTAGAGCTTCATGGATTCGACGAACAGACATGGGTCGTCTTCGCGCAGGCATGCATTGAGCAGCCCTGCCGCATCGGCCGCGGTGCTCGGCCACACCACCTTGATGCCCGGGGTGTGCATCGCCCACGCCTCAAAAGCCTGCGAATGTTGAGGCCCCGCAGCCATTCCCACCATCGTGCGGATGACCAGCGGCGCGCCCTTACGGCCGCCGGACATGTAGCGGACCTTCGCGGCGTGATTGGCGATCTGATCCATGGCCACCCCGAGGAAGTCCATGAACATGAGTTCGGCGACGGGGCGCAATCCCGCCAGCGAGGCGCCGATCGCGGCCCCGATGATCGATGACTCTGCAATTGGAGTGTCCAACACCCGGTTCTCACCGTACTTCGCCGAAAGACCCGCAGTGACCTTGAACATCCCTCCGCCCGACGGGTCACCGATGTCCTCACCCAGCAGGATGATCGAGTCGTCGGACTCCATCGCCCGGTCGAGAGTGCGATGGATGGCTTGCACGAGGCCGAGATCCTCGGTTTCGCCATCGGGAACGGCCGCATGCACCTGCCCACGCACGGAAAATTGGGTTCCGTTGCCGGAGAAGACATCACGGGTGAGTTCAACCACGTCGGGCGGCGCGGCATCGCGGGCCTGGGAGAACGCGTCCTCGATCTCTGCCGACACCTCGGCATCGATCCGGTCGAGTTCTGCCTCGGCTGTGATTCCTTCGTCGACCAAACGGCGTCGATAGCGCGCGAACGGCGGGTCGGCACGCTTGGCCGCGAGCTCGTCGGGATCGGCATAGCCCATCCCGTCACCGAAGTAGTGGCCCTGCAACCGGTAGGCGACCGCTTCGACAAACGACGGACCGCCGCCCGAGCGAGCGCGTTCGGCGGCCTCCGACACCGCGGCGTACACCTCGTGCGGGTCCGTGCCGTCAATCGTCACGCCGAGCATCGCGTAGCCGCTCGCGCGATCGGAAAGTTTCGTCGTGCGCGTATACCTCGACATCGCAGTGCACTCGGCCCACGCGTTGTTCTGGCAGAAGAACACCACCGGAAGCGACCACAGCGCCGCCATATTCATTGCTTCGTGGACGTAGCCGATGCTGGTCGCACCGTCCCCGAAGCTGACGAGGACCACTTGCCCGGTATTGCGGATCGACGCGGCCAGCGCGATGCCATTCGCGATGAGCGGGCCCGCGCCGACGATGCCCGTGGTCCATGCGATCCCATGCGCAGGATCGAAGACGCCCATGGCGCCGGCCTTTCCCCTCGACAGGCCGGTCTCACGACCGAGGATCTCGCCGAAGTACCCGCCCAGGTCGATGCCCTTGGCGACGACGTCACCCAGCCCTCGGTAGGTAGTGACGAGTTGATCAGCGTCAGATAGCGCCAGGGCCGCACCTGCCGACATCGCCTCCTGACCGTCCACCGGCCAGTAACTCATCGCGATCTCACCCGACGACAAGCCTTTTCGGACTCGTTGATCAGCGTGGTGAACCTTGCTCATCAGGCGGTACAACTCGACGGCGCGATCGCTGGTCGATGACTGCGCCTCGGTGTCCAACTGCGTGGCCATACACACTCCTTGCCCGTGCACTTCGGCGGACCGATTCTACAACATGACGAATTTTGTCTAATCGTTCAATAGCTCCAGCTGTGCCGCGAACAGCATCCGGTCGAAGTAGCAGCGCTCGAGGACCAGTCCAGTGCCGTCGAAACCGAACAGGTTCACGCTGAACATGTCGATCGGTGTCCCCGGACAGGTCGTCCTGGTCTCCACGATCAAACCGTCCGGGCCGTGGTAGATGCCCTCCGCGGTGTACTGCATCCACGGCAACTCGTCCCATTGCCGCAATATCATCTCCCGCACCGCTTCGTCGCCGTCGTAAACCATTGCGCTCGGTACGATTTCGTAACGCGGACGCGTGAACGTCGCCATCACGGCTTCCAGATCGCGGTCGTTCTCCCCCGCGACGTGGCGCAGCACGATTTCCTCGCGGATTCGCCGCAGGTCGCTTGCGGCGCTCATGGTGCCTCGAAGATCGGGAGGTTGCGTCCGTCGTCCAGCGCGACCCACCCCAGCGATACCGCGTCGCCGACCGCTGGCGGTGTGCCGAACACGTTCGACATCATCCGCACGCCCTCTTCGAGGTCCACCAGCACAACCGAGTAGGGCACCCGGTCGGCGAACGCAGGATGGGCGGCGCGGTGGTGCACGCTGACCGCGTAGACCACACCCCGGCCCGACAGCTGCTCCCAGCGCAACGAGAACTCGCCACACCGCGGACACAGCGCGCGCGGATACCAGACCAACCGATGGCATGATTCGCAGCGCTGCATCATCAGCTGATGCTTCTCGGTCGCCGCCCAAAACGGCGCGGACACCGCACTGGGCGCCGGCACCGGGAACGTCTCGCTCATAGGGTGGCCTCCGTTCCCAGGATCACCGTCGACGTCGCCGAGAGCACGCCCCCGGTTCCGTGCGCCAGGGCTGTCTGAGCATTTGCCACCTGTCGTTCGCCGCAGTCGCCGCGCAATTGCCGGGTGGCCTCGACGAGCAGGAAGGCCCCGAACGCACCGGGATGCGTGTACGCGAGTCCACCCCCGGTGGTCTGGCCGGGAAGGTCACCGCCCGGCGCAAGTACTCCGTCCGCGACGAACGGCCCTCCTTCGCCCTTTTTGCAGAAGCCGAGGTCTTCCAACGCGAGCAGCACGGTGATGGTGAAAGAGTCGTACAACTGCACGACGTCGATCTGGCTCGGAGTCACGCCAGCACCTTCGAATGCGGCAGGTCCCGACATGGCGCCGGGCGTGATGGTGAGATCCGGCATCTGCGTGATCATTGCGTGCGATGCCGCCGACGCCGCCCCCAGCACATACGCAGGAGGCCGCGCGAGATCGCGGGCCCGTTCGGCGCTGGTGACGACAACCGCGGCGGCGCCATCGGTGACGAGACAGCATTCAAGCTTGTGGACCGGCTCGGCGAGGAAGCCCGAGCCAAGCACGTCGTCGACGGTGATCGGGTCGCGCAGGTGCGCACGCGGATTGCGGGTGGCCCAGCTCCTCGTGTCAACCGCGATCTGCGCGAGTTGCTCTGCGGTGGTGCCGTAGGCCGCCATGTGTCGATTGGCGGCAAGTGCGTAGGCACTGATCGGCAGCATCACGCCGAACGGTGTTTCCCATTCCAGCCGCTCGGGTGTGGCGAAGACACCGAGTCCTTTTTCGCCGCGTTTGCGCGAGGCACGTGGCGTGGAGGCGTAGACGATGACCACGGTTTCTGCGAGACCCGCGGCGATGGCCGCCGCGGCATGTTCGAGGTACAACCCGTAGCTCGCACCACCGGTTTGCGTGGCATCGGTGAATCTCGGTGTAATGCCCAGGTATTCGGCAAGTTCGACGGAGTGCATCAAGGTGCCGCCGGTACATGTGCACAGGCCGTCGACATCACTGAGAGCCAGGCCGGCATCCGATAGCGCGGAGGTGATGACGCGCGCCTCGAGCTCCCGCAGCGGTACATCGATCACGCCCGAAGGTGACACTTCGTCGGCGACACCGACCACGGCGGCGGCACCTCGGATGTTGGAATTCACTTCCGCTCCTGTTCGAACAGTTCGCGCAGTTCGGATTGACTGACCTTCAACGACGGGGTTCTCGGCAGCTCGTCGACGATCAACAGCTTCGCGGGCACTTGGTATCGGGTAAGGCGTCCGCGCGCATAGTCGAGCAGCTCGCCGGGATCAACGTGCGCCCCGTCGACCAGCTCGACCGCCCCGACCGGGACCGAACCGAGCCGTTCGTCGGGAATTCCCGTGACACCCGCGTCACGCACCGCGGGATGGCCACGAAGCACCGACACGATGTCGGCCGGTGTCACCTTGAACCCGCCGCGAATGATCACATCGTCGGTGCGGCCGTCGACGAACAAGAACCCATCGGCATCGACTCGGCCGAGATCGGTGGTCCGTACCCACTCGCCACCGCGCGTCCGAACCTCGATCCGACCCTGAGCACCCGTGGGCACCTCAGCACCGTTCTCGGCGGAGACGATTCGTATCTCACGGCCGCTCTGCGGACGACCGACACTGCCGCGCTTGGCCTTTGCCCACTCGCGGTGAAGCGCGAGATTCCATCCCGCGACTCCGCCGGCGAACTCGGTGGCGCCGTACGACGGAAGCACTGCCACCCCATACCGTTCTTCGAACGCCTCCTGTACCGAAACCGGAAGGGGAGCCGTACCAGAGGTCACGACCTCCACGCTGGAGAACACCTCCGTTGGCACGGTGGCGTCCAAGACCATCGTCAGCGCCGATGGGACCAGACTCACGGCTCTGGGCCGGTGACGGACAACGAGGTCGACGAACTCGGGCACCTGAAACCGCTCGAGGAGCGCGATCTTGCGGCCTTCGCAGATGTTCAGCAGCGTGCGGAACAAACCCGACATGTGCACCAATGGCGAACTGACGATTGCGACACCGGAACGCAGGCGCAGATCCGCAGGTTTGCTCGAGCCGTAATGGGCGCCCGCGGCGGCGACAGTATGCTCAAATGCGTCATACGACAGTGGAATTCGTTTCGGCGGCCCGGTGGTGCCACTGGTCAGCATCTCGACCGCGACGCCGTCGGGTTCCTGCCGGAATGGACCGGGACCCACTCGTTCCAGACCGGGAACGGTCGCGACAGCGGCCGGGATCGCACCTACTTCGAGACCCAGCGAACCGGTTGGCGCGGCTGCAATGCCAGGTCTACGCCAGTCGGCGTCAACGCCGATCAGTGCGGGCAGCATCAACTCCGAGATATCTGCGGCAAGTCCCGATTCCCCCCGGGATGGGTTGATGGTGACGACGCAGCTGTCGGCCAACAGCACGCCGAGCATCGCCGCGACCATCGCTGGATGGTTTCGGAGCACCAGCCCGACAGGCGATCCCGCACCCAAACCCGCTGCTATCAAATGGCTCTCGACACCAAAGGCGATGTCGGAGAGCGCCTGCCAATCGGTCCAGGCACCCTGGTACTCGATTGCGGGAGCCATCGGATCGAGCGCCAGGATCGCACGGATGCGGTCGGCAATTGGACGACTCAAGCGGGGGCTGCCGCAAGCTCGGTCGCCGCCGGGATCACCTCTTGGGCGAACAGTTTCATCGACTCGTAGACCTTGCCGCGGTCCATAGCGCCACCACGAGACATCCGCAGCATGATGTTGCGCCACCCCATGTCGATGACGGTACGCATCTTCTCGATGATCCTGTCCGGATCACCCATCAACGTCAGATGCGAGTTCAGCACCTGCTCGTAGCTCTGCTTGTCGTGCTTGTCGAACCAGTCGGAGTACGCCTTGTAGTCCGCCGGGATGTCGCCACCACGTTCGAAGGGGTTCGAGTATTGCCGGTGCGTCTGAATCGACAGCTCGACGCTGTCGCGCGGATACGTCCGGGCGAATCCATCGTCGGGGTGGCAGAACGCATTCAGCAGGGCCCAGACGTTTCCGGTCGCGGCCGCCAGTCCCTTTTTCGCCTGGGTCTCCAGGTAGATGTCAAGGGCTCCCTGTAGGTCAGGGTCAACCTGGTACGGGTTGCCGATGATGGCACCAAATCCCTTGTCGGCCAGCCACTCGAAGCTCGACGGCGTCTTCATCACCGTGCCCCACACCGGAATCGGATCCTGCACCGGCCGCGGGTGGATGGTCACGTCCTCGAGTTGCCAGTACTTGCCCTCGTACGAGACGTTCTCCTGCGACAACAGCAGATTGACGATCTCGACGCACTCCTGGTAGCGAGCGGTCGCCTCGTCCATCGGGATGCCGAAGCCCTTGAACTCGTGGGCCTGATAACCCCGCCCGAAGCCGGCGTCGAAGCGCCCACCGCTCAGGTTGTCCACCATCGCAATGCGCTCCGCGAGGTGAATCGGGTCATGGAACGGCGCGACCATGCATGCGGTGCCGATCCGGACACGCTCGGTCTGTGCGGCAATCGCGGCCGCGACCAGAGGCAGGTCCGCGAGTGTGCCGTAAGGCGAGAAGTGGTGTTCGGCGAGCCAGATCTCGTCGTATCCGAGTTCCTCAGCCCACCGGGCCTCCTCCAGCACGTTGGCGAAGACCTCTTCGTGGCTGAGGTGGTTGGGCTTGTCGCCGAGGATGAATACGCCGAACCGCATGCCTGCGACCTCCGCCTCAGAATATAGTTGCAGTTACTGCCACTATATTGCACGATTGAACAAATATCGTCAATCCGTTCCACCGTTTGGAGACCTCGTGACCGCGCCCGTGACCCTCTCCGACGCCGTGGTCGGCACCGCTCTCGCTCCGACGACCTACCGGTGGACGGAAACGGAAGTCATCCTCTACGCGCTGGGGGTCGGGGCGCGTCCGCCAGCAGAACTGCGGCTTCTCGACGAGCACTGTGGGCCTGCCGTTCTTCCCACCTTCGCGCTGATCGCCAACTGGTGGGCCGTCAAGGATCTGCGCGCGGCACTGTCCCTCGGATCATTTCCGATCGTGCATTCCGCGCAGTCGCTGCGACTCGAACGGCCGGTGGGCGCCAGCGGCGAAGTCAGCGTCACCGCAGAGGTGACGGCGGTCTGGGACAAGGGCAAGCACGCGGCCATCGAAGTGACATCTGTCGGCGTCGACGACGACGGTCCCCTGTTCAGCGCCTCCTCGCAGACCATGGTCCTCGGCGGGGGTGGCTTCGGCGGAGACCGGGGCCCATCGGCCGCCGAGCATCCGCAGGGTGCGCCCGACGCGGTGTACGAGGATGCGGTTCGCCCGGAGCAGGCGGCCATCTATCGGCTCAGCGGTGACCGTAATCCGTTGCACATCGACCCCGCTGCGGCACGCACGTTCGGCTTCGATGATGTCTTTCTGCACGGCCTGTGCACACTTGGCTTCGCCGCCCGGGCCCTGATCAACGTCGTCGGCGACGGCGATCCGCAGACGTTGACGTCGATCAGCTGCCGGTTCGCGAAACCGGTCATGCTCGATTCGGAGCTGTGCACGGAGATATGGCGCGATGGCGACGAAGTCCGCTTTCAGACCCTGCAGGGCGATGTCGTTTCGCTCAGTTCGGGCACGGCCACGTTGGCAGGATGCTGAGGATGGACCAACGGCGCGCGCGAGGCCAGCGCAACCGCGAGGCACTGATCGCGGCCGCGATCGAGCTGTTCACCGCCAACGGATACGAACAGACGACCGTCGAGCAGATCTCGGAGGCTGCCGGCGTGGCACCGCGAACGTTCTTCCACCACTTCGCCGCGAAGGACGACATCCTTTTCCACGGGTACGCCGACCGACTCGAGGAGGCCACCCGACGATTCCGCGCATCCCGTTCCGGCTCGTTGTGGGATGCACTGGCCGAAGCATCCGAAGCGGTCGCCACGGCGATCAGCGAGACGCCGGACATCTTTCTGGTCCGGGCCACGATGTACGGCAGCCTGCCTGCGCTGCGGGCCACGATGCTGCGCATCAACGACGACTGGATCGATCAGATGACAACCGAAGTGGCGCGTTGGTTGGACACCGACGCGGAAGTCGATGTGCGGCCTCGCCTAGCTGCCACGGTGATCAACGGTGCAAACCGTGCCGCAATCGATCTGTGGGTCGCCGGCGGCGGCAAAGGTGATCTCATTGCGATGATGGCGGAAGCCGTGAAGTTGATGCGTCCGTCGATCAACTCCATCGAGCGCGAAGCCAAACAGGCGCGGGGCCGTCGTGTCGGATGACGCGCGGCCGGTCGCGGTCGTCACCGGCGGGGCACGCGGCATCGGTGAGACCATCGCCGAGGCACTGATCGGCGCCGGCTATCGAACCGCGGTTATCGACGTGAACGCGAAGGCGATCGCGCGCGCCCAAGAGTCCGATGCGGCGCGCGCGGGACTGCTTGTGCCACTTCAGCTGTCGGTAACGGACCGCCCCTCCGTCGAGCATGCGACGCAAGAGCTGGCCGCGGAGCACGGCCCGATCCGCGCGCTTGTCAACAACGCGGGAATGACCTTGCCTGCAACCTTCCTCGACCAAAGCGACGAGGACTGGGACCGCATCGTCGACGTCAACCTCAAGGGCACCTTCGTGATGGCGCAGGTGGTGGGTCGGCAGATGGTCGCCGAAAGATCCGGAGTGATCGTGAACATCAGCTCGGTGTCGGCGCACGGCATTCGCACGGGCCCGCCCGCGTACGCGGCGGCGAAGGCGGGCGTCGAGGGCCTCGGCCGTCTGATGGCCGTGCAGTTGGGCCCATACGGCATCAGGGTCAACACCGTGGTGGTCGGCACCACTGCCACGCCATGGCTGCTGTCACGGAAGTCCGACGACGAGATCGACGAAATGCGTTCATCAACGCTGACGGGTCGAATCGGTGAGCCTGACGACGTGGCTCGCACGGTCGCATTCCTCTGCTCATCAGCGGCGAAACATCTCACCGGTCAGCTCATCTCGGTCTCCGGCGGGCAGTGGATGCCGTGAGGAGACACAACGGAACGATGAGACACTTTCTGCTACTCTGTTTAGGGCCAGGCGCGCCTCGAGGCCAGGGGATTCGGTGGATCTGAAGAGAATTCTGTTCGACGTCAGCGATCACGTCGCGACAATCACGATCAATCGCCCCGAGCGCCTGAACGCCACCGACGACCTTGCCCGCACCGAGCTGGGCATGGCCTGGGGGCGAGTGCGTGATGACTCCGACATCCGGGTTGCGATCATCACGGGAGCCGGGGATAGAGCGTTCTGCGCCGGACAGGACATCAGAGCCACGGCCGAGGGCGGTATCCGCAACAAGGTTCCCGGATCTCGGCTGCACCACAACGTGTGGAAACCGGTCATATGCGCGCTGAACGGCATGGCAGTCGGCGGCGCGCTGCACCAGGTCGCCGATGCCGACCTGATCATCGCCGCCGAACACGCCGAGCTGATCGACACCCATCTGCAGGTCGGCAACGTGTTTGCGCTGGAGCCCGCGGTTCTGTTGCGTCGAATGCCATTGTCGATGGTGATGCAGCTGGCACTGATGACGAAGGAAGGCCGCATCACCGCGCAACGTGGGCACGAGATCGGACTCATCAACGAGGTGGTGCCCTCGGAGATGCTTCAGCAGCGTGCCCGCGAGATCGCGTTGGCGATCGCGAAGCTGTCGCCGGCCACCGTGCAGGCGTCCATCAAGGCGATGTGGTCCAGCCTCGACGTCGGGCTGCACGCTGCTCACGATGTCGCTTACCGCTACGTCCTCCAACACCAGATGACGCATCCCGACTACCGGGAGGGAATGGTCGCGTTCGCCGAAAAGCGTGAGCCCCGCTGGGTGGTCGAATGACATTGGCGGCCACGACATTCCACTATGATTTGCTTCCATACGAAGCGGCAATGCCCGCGATGCTCGCAACCGTTGCCGCAGCGCACGGCTCAAGCGACTTCGTCGTCTCGATGGACGCTGACGGCACGGTGGACCGGATCACCTACGCGGAGGCGGAGACCCGCTCGGCCGACATGGCGGCCCGCCTCCTCGCCGCGGGTGTCACCAAGGGCGTGCGTGTCGGAATCCTGGCACCGAACGGCCCCGACTTCGCAGCCGCCTTTCTGGCGATCACCCGCATCGGTGCGGTCGCCGTGCCGATCAACACGTTCTTCCAACCTGCCGAGTTGCACTGGGTACTCCGCGATGCCGATGTCCACACGCTGCTGGCCGTCGACATGCTGCTCGGCAAGGACGTCCTGGAGCGGATCGAAGCCGCGGCCGGCGGCTGGGCCAATGCCGACGGGCCCCTACGAGTCGAGCGGCTCCCCCAGTTACGTAACGTCCTCCCGATAGGCACTGGGGATCGTCGCTGGCCGAGCCT
>Ga0209382_10008086_pt1 | contig 13288 bp, 12 predicted proteins | sample SoiMetdeltSBSDD5_FD_187599 | JGI IMG/M metagenome (GOLD analysis project Ga0209382, IMG submission 187599) | Bulk soil microbial communities from a Populus tree surrounding site in Tennessee, USA - Soil MetaG P. deltoides SBSDD5 (SPAdes) (version 2) | ecosystem: Environmental > Terrestrial >... | reverse complement strand
TTCTCCAACGAGCCCGGATCCCACATCAGCCGGAGTCCCCACTCGACCTGCCGCTCGATCCGCAGCAGGATTCGTCCAATGCGGCGACGGTTGTGGACGATGTGTTCGACCGCGCGTGCATCGCTCTTGAAGAGCGTAAACAGCTGCATCGGCAGTACCGCATCGGCTGAGAGGAAATGTTCAATGACCGCCTCGTGCGCCAGCGCCCGCGGTCCGATCCACTCCAGATCCTGGAGCCGGTGCTGGAGTGCGTCCCCCCCGTACATCGCTTCGGGTACGCTGCTGACTACGAGCCAGTCGCGTTGGGCGCCGCGGCGTGATGGAGTCTCGGGCAGTTCGAGCAGACGAACGCCTTCACTGCCCGGCATAGCGTCGGGTACGCCACGAAGCGAGGGACGTCTGGCCGCGCGCACCAGGCAATACACATATGTGAGCGCCGGAGTCACGACCGGGATGTCCTGCGACGCGTTCGGGGTGTTCGGACCGTCGCGGTCGTTCGAGGCGTCCGTGTGGCTCTATCGCGAGGAGCAGACAGCGGAAGCCCAGGCTGCGGAGCCCCTGCGGCTTGTCCAGGGGTCAGATCGAGAATCGACACCTGCTCTTCATAACCGGGCGCGGCCTCGATGACCGTGGTGTGCGGCGCATCGGCGTGTTCATGGAAATCGCCCGTTACGCTCGCCTCGATCTGTACGTCGGTATCGCCGGACAGATCAATCGGCTGCGCACCGCCGAGCGTCAACGGACCCGATCCCCCTTGCCGGCGCTCCCGGATTTCCCGGATGCGGCTCAGCAGATCGGCTTCGATCTCGTCGAACTGCTCCCCGGTTATCTCCCCGCTTTCGCGGCGCATCTCCGCCTCGAGCAACTGCTCGCGCAGCGCCACGTCGTCGTCCATCTCGGCTTCCGCCGCCGCGGTCACCGTTCGGAGTACCCAGCCGATGAACGACGTCAACATGCAAGGAATTCCTGTCTCTCAAGACGTCTAGTGCTGCCCCGCGCGTTCGAGCTTCAGTCGTATGTTCACGAAGTTGTACGGAGGCCAGGGGCCGGTGTACTTGAAAGTCAGGCGGTCGAACTGCGACGCGATCTCCTTGATCCGGCGATCGAACTGCTGTTCCTGGTCGCGCTGGACGAGGAACGCTGCGTTCATGATCATCTTGTCGCCGATGGCGCGGTTGATCCGCGAGGCCACCGACACGTCGCGAAGACGCTGCAGGAATTCGGCGACGTACCGTTCAGATCGCTGCTGGAGAGCCGTGTCGATGAGACGTCCGTACTGCATCCGCGCGAAGTAGGTGGATCCCTTCTGCGACGAGATCTCGTTCTTCAGCCGATGGATGTCCTCGTCTTCCTGTTCGATCACCTTCACGATTTCGTCGCGGTCCCACAGCACCTTCAGCCCGAACTCGAGCTTGTCCTCCATCTTGTTCAGCACGTCGTTGAACGCCTCGTACGCCGACCGCAGCAGCTCGAGAATGTCCTCGCGCGTCTTGAAGATGGTGCCAAAGGACATCGGAATCACCGTGTGATCGCGCATCACGAGCTCGTTCACCCGCTCGTGAGCCAGAACGTTCTCGCGAGTGGAGTCGAGCGGGACGATAGGCACATCCGACACCACCCCCGCCATGTCGCGGTAATTGACGGTATAGACATCGGGCCACTGGTCGTCAATACCGACGGCGCCGAACTTCAACGGCGTGGTCGTTCGAATCACGCAGTACACGTACCGGCCTCTTCCGGCCGCACGGTCTCCGCCCGAGAGAATAGGCTTCGAGGCGCGCTCGACCACCCTCCCGACCCGCGTTTCGGTGCCGCGGACCTCGGTCTCGCGTGTCACGCGTGTGACGCCCTGCGCGTCGGCGCGGGGGGCGCGAACAATCGGTTGGACTGCCTGGCGGCTTTCACCCTCGCCGCGATGTTGCATGCTGCGCGGCATCGCAGCCGCCGGCGGTCGCCGCTCGGCGCGCGGACTGCGTGCCGCTCGCTGCGCGCGCCTCGATGCCTGACTCTTGTTGGTCTTTGCCATCGCGTCCTCGTCTGTCGACCCGGCGGCGCGCTCCTGCGCGGCCGGCGCGTTCACACGTTCCTGACCGTCCCAAGCATCCGGCGCACCTCGGCAACGAGATCGTCGGGAAGGCACGGTTTGGTCACAAAGGAATCGCAGCCGGCTTTCTGTGCGCTTTCCGATGCGCCCGCGAGCGCGTGTCCGGTCAACGCGACGACCGGAATATTCCGAGTTCGCTCGTCCGACTTGAGCTGCCGTGTCGCCTCCCAGCCGTCCATTCCCGGGAGAGACAGATCCATCAGGATCAGATCCGGGACGAGCGTGAAGGCCTGCTCAAGCGCCTCGTTGCCGTTGCGCGCTTCAGCGACGCGAAACCCGCAGAATCGCAGGTACTCCGCGTACATCTCGCGCGCATCCTCATAATCGTCAACGACCAGAATCAGCGGTCCCTGTTCGGTACTCATTGGGGCGGTTCCAGGGGGATCGTGAGCGTGAACGTCGAACCTTGTCCGAGGTTACTCCGAAGCGTAATCCGGCCGCCCAGCGACGTAGCAAGTCTTCGGCAAATCGCGAGTCCCAGCCCGGTGCCACCGTACTGCCGCGACGGTGAATCGTCCACCTGACGGAAATCCTCGAAAATCCGCTCGTGGTGTTCCGGGGCAATGCCGATTCCGGTGTCGCTGACAGAGACCGATACCATCCCTCGGTATGGATCGTACTGCACCGTGATGTCGATGCCGCCTTGATGGGTGAATTTCAGCGCGTTGCTGAGAAGGTTCACCACAATCTGCTTCACCTTCTGCCGATCGCTGCGCACAGTGGGCGCGAAGGGCGACAGTCGTGGCGTAACCGTCAGTTTGGACCGTCCAACTACAGGATCAAGCTCGGCCATGACCTCGGGGACGATGTCGTTGACGTTGAACTCACTCAACTGAATCGGCATCTTGCCCGCCTCGATGCGGGTGATGTCGAGGATCTCGTTGATGATAGTCAGCAGGTGCCGCCCGTTCGAGTCGATTCGCTGAAGCTGACGCTTCGCTGCCGGTGACAGATCACCCGCTACCCCCTGGAGCAGCATGTGGGTGTAGCCGAGAATCGCATTCAGCGGCGTCCGGAACTCGTGCGACATGTTTGCGAGGAACTGCGACTTCAGGCGCGACGCCTGCTCCAACTCTATCGCCTGCCGCCGCAGCAATTCGTTCTGGGTAGCCAGCTCAGCGGTCGCAGCCTGCACGCGGGCCTGCAGCTCATCGGACGCGAGTTTGAGCTGTTCGTAAAGACGAGCACGCTCGAGCGCCTCGCGACGGTCGTGAAGAATCGTGACCACCGCGGTCAGCTCGCCGGACTCGCCCATAACCTTACCGGCTATCGCTTCAACGGGGTTGATTTCCGACGTGGTCGGACTGAGCAGGCCGATCTCTCCGCGGCGTATCTCGCCTGGCCCGGTCTCACCCAGCAGCAGGCCTGAGATGAACGACGAGAAATGCGCGTCATTGGCCTGAACGTTCCGTTCCGCGCTCTCGGGTGCGCCGAGCGGAAACGTGAACAGGTCCTCCGCAGGGGCATTCATCAGCACCGTCTCCCCCGTCGGGTCGGTGACGATGATCGGGTCCGCCACCGAGTCGATGATCAGGTTCAGTCGATCACGCTCCGTCCGCGCTGCAGCCTCCAGTACGCGGAGACGCTGATAGTTCTCCTCGATCTGCTCGGTGGCGCGACGCAAGTCGGTGATGTTGCGCAGCACTGACACGATGCCCGTCCCTTCGCGGGGATCCTCGACGGTCGAGCTGAGCACTTCGAAGAGCAGATCCGAGCCTTCGCTTGGATCGACCAGCAGCAGCTCGCGCGCCTCCGCCCCACCTTCCACCGCGCTCCGCGACAGCGCGGCCGAGAAGAGCATGTTGTTCAATTCGACCGCACGGCGGCGTCCTTCACTCTCTTCCTCGCTCGCTGCAAACAGCTTCTCGGCGCGCGCGTTGGCGACGATTAAGCGACCCTCCGTGTCGGTCAACAGAATTGGATCGGTGACCGCGTTGATGATCGTAAAGAGCAGAGAGCGCTCCCGGCGAAGCTTGCGCACTTCGTCGGTGAGGCTGCCGCGGCCGCGAATCTGATCGAGCTTCTGACCAAGGACGGTCGCGACCCACGTGATGTCGGCGGCCGCACCGTTTGCGGGGCGCAGCAACATCAAGCCAAGCGCGTTGCCGTCGTCACCGCGACCGCCCCGCAGCGGAACCGCGGTAAAGGAGCCCGCGCCTAGCAACCTCGATGGCGTGCCCTGCGCAGGGCCGTCGAACCTCCCGGGCCGTACCACAGTTGGTCCACTCGCCGAGAGAGCGACCGCAAGAGGATCCCGAGCATCGAGCGACCATACACTGGGCTCGACATCTTCAGTTGGAATCCCGTAGCCGGCGCTTCGGACCAGGAGTCCGGCCTCACGATCGACGATCAGGACGACCGAACGTTTGACCCCGACGTACCGCGCAAGCCATTCCAGGCTCGCATGCGAGTAACGCGAAGGATCGTCGTGATGCGCGAGAAAATACTCGAGCAGCTCGAGCCGTGCGGCGTCGTTCACCGGTGACACGACGGGACGCAACAACGTCCGCGCCGGCCGCAGCGGGGTCATCGCTCACCAACCATGGAGTGTCCGGGGCGGACACGGCCCTCCGCCCATCATCGCTTACTGTCTGGTGCGTCGGCGCGCCGCCGGAGGCCGAGGCGTCGTCGTAGCACCCTCGATCTGCGCACGCAGCGCCACGTTCTCTGCCGCCAGTTCCTCATAAGGCCGCGGAGCTTCGAGAACGGGGCGTGCTGCCGACCCCACGGCCCCAACTGCTTCTGAATACTTGAGGTAGGTGTCGATGGAAGCCACGACGACACGGGCCTCGACTGTGAGCAGGTCGATGCCGACGAGGGAGACGCGCACCCAAGCATCGATCACAATACCTTTATCCAGCACTCGGTCGAGCACGTCGATGAGACTGGTGCCGCCCGCTGCTCGTTCAACGGCCATCGTAGCTGCTCCTTAAAAACTGCAAATCTTAACGACCCCGCTTGGCGCGCCCCGGGGGACGTGCCATGTCTGCGACCCTGACCTCAAGCAGCCGCAACCGCTCGCGCAATTCCAGGTTTTCCTGCAGCACCTGCTGTCGGCCCGGCGAAAGATGGCGATCGTATTTCCACCAGTCGAGGCCGATCTGCTCCGCCTTGTCGATAGAACAAATCATCAAGCGGATGCGGATCGTCAGCAGCTCGACCTCGGCGAGCGATACTTTGATATCCCCCGCCACCACGAGTCCCTTGTCGAGGACGCGGTCGAGAACGTCGACCAGCCCGGCACTGCCACGGGGACTTCCATGAACATCGGTCGGCATGCAGCGGTGTGCGCGCGAGGCTCCTTGACCACGTCATGCGGCCATGGCACAAGCGTGGCCGGCGCCAGCTCGCGCAAACTGACGCAGTATATAGATGGTCGTACGGTCCGGACAAGCAGTGGACCGAGAATTTTTTTCATACTAACGGTCGCAGCGGGCACTGTTGGGCTTTATCGGAACCGCCCTTATGTTCATATCGGCTGCGCATTCACCTCACTTTCGCATACGCGCTATCATTTCCACCGGATGGCGGTCCAACCCTCCTTCGACATCACGTCGACCGTTGACCTTCAAGAGGTCGACAACGCGCTGAACCAGGCGCGAAAAGAAGTCGCCCAGCGATACGACTTCAAAGGCTCCAAAGCCTCCATCGAGTTCGACGCCAAGGAATCAAAGCTCGTCCTGGTCGCCGACGACGAATTCAAGCTGAATGCGTTGTGGGAGATCCTGGTGACGCGGCTGGTTCGACGGAACGTGCCAACCAAGAACCTGACGCGCGGTAGCGCCGAACCAGCAGCTAATACAACGGTCCGGCAGGAGGTCGCGCTGCAGCAGGGGATCCCCTCCGAGAAGGCGCGCGACATCGTCAAGTTCATTAAAGACGCCAAGTTGAAGAAGGTGCAGGCGGCCATCCAGGGTGACCAGCTCCGCATCACTTCCCCTTCGAAGGACGACCTGCAGGAAGTCATGCGCCTGCTGCGGGAGCAGGACTTCGGCGTGGCGCTTCAGTTCGGGAATTATCGGGGATAGCCGCGCAGGGGCGGGCGGCGCTCACTTCTTCTTCTTTTCTTCCCAGGACACCTCGGTGTCATGTCCCGCCTGGAGCTGCAGAATGGCGTTGGCGATCCGATCTGTGCGGACCGAGAACGGTAGCTGGGCCTCATAGACAAGGTCCTTGTTCCCCGCGCTCCGCAGTTCGAATCTGACGTTCGAACGTCGGAGAATCGCCTCGACTTCGGCGCGCAGCGCCGACGGCTCAGCCGCAACTACCTTCAAATCGAATGTCTTGCGCTGCTCCGGCTCGAGCGATTCGACAACCCACAGGATGGCCAGGATGAAGATGGTCGAGAACAGGGCGAGCCCGTACAGCTCGACACCACAACACAGACCGACGCTCAGCGTCGTCAGCATCACGACCGCATCCTTCGGGTCGTCGATTTTGGCGCGATAACGGATGAGGCTGGCAACGCCGACGATGCCGAAGGCGCGGGCGAGGCTGCTGCCGACAATGAGCATCACGACCGCGCCAACGACCGAAAGGATGATCTGTGTCTGGATGACCGGGGCCGACCGCGCAGGGGTGCCACGGCGGCGAGGTCGAAAGGCGAGGACCGCGCCGAGCCCTGCCGCGAGCGGCAGGGCGATGACCGCGCGGGCCACCATGGCGGCGTGGGTTTCCAGCACCGCAGGAATATATTCGGTCAGCTCCGGTGGTAGCCCCTGCATCAGCGTTCTTTCGCTCGCCGATCCACGCGGAGTGCGTCGGCGTCCGCTATCTTCTCTGTGATGCGGCGAATGTAACGGTCGGCGATCGGGGGGGCGTAGTTGGCCGCGCGAAAAGCATCGCGCCACTGCCGATCAGTCAGCTGCTGCATCTGGGCCGCTGCCCACTTGAGGTCCTGGGGCCCGATCATCGACAGGAGCTGCTGGTGCCGGCCGCGATACCCGAAGTCGATGGACGATCCGTTGATGCCCTTGATGAAGCCTTCCTTCTCGAAGCCTTCGATCCAGTTCCGGTCAGGAAACAGCTTTCCGGTTTCTCCCAGCGCCGCGCCGAGGTCGCGAACCACATACCATCGGGACGCACCGTCCCACGGCGGATTGGGATCGTAGATGCTGTTGTTCGAATCCTTCAGGTCGGTGCTGTTCAGCATCAGCAACACGACGAGCAGCCCCTTCAATTCACGAGTGCCGCTGAAAGGATTGTCGGCCCAATTCCACACCTCTTCGGCGCGAACCAGATTTGGAAGCTTGGGTCTGAACCGAGCCTCGCTTACGACGGTCGGGGGGCCGTTCCCGCTATCGAGCCGCCACGACGGCAAGTAGTAGACGGGCGGCTGATGATAACCCAGGCCCCACAGTATGCGCGACATGACGACTTCGGTCTGCGCTTCGGGTCCGATCTTCGCGCTCCATTCCACTCCATCGGGCCCTGTCACGTCATAGCTGACGCTGAAGCCGCTGGTATCTTTCGCCTTCAACTTGTAGACGGCGTCCGGTTGGGGCGCGTACTTCTGTCCGCCAACTCCCCAGAACAAATCCCGTAGACGATCGCCAGGATCAACGCGGAGCTGCGCGGTGACATCCGGCGACACCGGCCCGCGCGGCGTCACGACGACAGTGCGGCCACCTGCGCACGAGACGGCGATCGTGGCGGCTAGTAATGCGGCCGAGGTAGCTCGATACACCATCGTGACCGCTCGGAGCAATCGACATACCAGAGAACGGCATCACGCTTGCGTCTCAAAAGCTCGACAATGCCATCTGTATCCGTCCCTGCTGCGACGTACAGACTGCAGCTCAACGGAACTTTCACGTTCGACAACGCATCCCGCATCGTCGATTACCTCGACGCGCTCGGCGTTTCGCACTGCTATACCTCGAGCTACCTACAGGCCGTGCCGGGCAGCACGCATGGATACGATGTCACCGATCCGTCGCGCCTCAATCCGGAACTCGGCGACGAATCGGCTTACTGGCGCTGGGTAGAAACGCTGCGGCGCCACGGAATGGGACACATTCTCGACCTCGTGCCCAATCACATGGGCATCGCTCGTTCGGCCAACCCGTGGTGGCAGGACGTGCTCGAGAACGGACCCAGCTCCCGCTACGCCGACATCTTCGATATCGACTGGCACCCACTGAAGCCCGAGCTGGCGAACAAGGTGTTGCTGCCGATTCTTGGCAATTCGTACGGCGCGACGCTGGAGCGTCAGGAGCTGAGGCTCGAGTACGAGGAAGGCGGGTTCCGCGTCCGTTACGCCGATTACGTACTGCCGATTGCGCCAGGGACGTACGACCAGATTCTCGGAACCGAAATCGAGGCACTGCTGGAGGCGCTCGGCTCCGACAGCGACGACGCGGTCGAGTTGCTCAGCATCATGACCGCCATCCGACATCTGCCCGGCAATGACACAGAACAGCCCGAGCTTCGCGCGGAGCGTCACCGGGAAAAGGAAGTGATCAAGCGCCGCGTGGCGACGCTCGCCGAGCGTTCACCACAGGTGCGTGAACACATCGCTCGCGCGGTGGTCATCTTGAACGGGCAGCACGGGCGACCGGACAGCTTCGACCGTCTCGACCGGCTGCTCGCGGCGCAGGCGTACCGCCCTGCGCACTGGCGCGTCGCGGCCGAGGAGATCAATTACCGACGTTTCTTCGACATCAATGAGCTTGCCGCCATTCGAATGGAAGACAAGGACGTGTTCGAACGCGTGCATGCGTACGTGTTCGATCTGATTGCTCGCGGCGCAATCGATGGTCTGAGGATCGATCACGTCGACGGGCTCTTCGATCCCGGCGATTACCTGTGCCGGCTTCAAGAGCGTGCGCGGGCAATCCGGCCAGACCTGTATTCCGAGGAGCGGCCGCTACACGTGGTGGTAGAGAAGATCCTCGGCATCGGCGAAGAGCTGCCGCACTGGCCGGTAGCCGGCACAACTGGCTACGACTTTCTCGCTTATGCCAACGGTGTGTTCGTAGACGAGCGGAACGAGGCGGCACTGAACAGCGTCTACGAGCACTTCACGCGCGCCAGGGCGCGCTTTCGCGACGTAGCGTATCAGGGCAAGGAGCTCGTGCTGCGTATCAGCATGGCCAGCGAGCTGAACGTGCTGGCCCATGCCCTCAATCAGTTTTCCGAACGCAGCCGCTATTGCAGGGACTTTACGCTGAACAGCCTGACGCTCGTGCTGCGGGAAATCATCGCCTGCTTCCCCGTGTACCGCACCTACGTGAATGCACGCGAGCCGGTCAGCGAACGCGACCGGGAGTACATCGAGCGCGCCACCTTCGAAGCCAAGCGCCGCAACCCCCGTCAGCCGGCGTTCGTCTTCGATTTCGTCCGCGACCTGCTCGTCAAGGGAGCCGATTACATCGGCGACGCGGAACGCGAAGAGCAGATGCGGTTTGTCGGCAAGTTCCAGCAGGTCACGAGCCCCGTTACAGCGAAGGGCATCGAAGACACGGCGCTTTACATCTACAACCGCCTGACGTCGCTGAACGAGGTCGGCAGTCAACCCGACCGCTTCGGCGTGTCGCCCGACGCGTTGCACGCATGGCTTGCGGGCCGGGCAACTCAATGGCCTTACGGGTTGTCGGCCTCGTCGACACACGACGCAAAGCGGAGCGAGGACGTCAGGGCCCGTCTCAACGTGCTGTCGGAGCTGCCGGGTGGATGGAAGCAGGCAATCTCCGACTGGTCGCGCATCAACGGACGCGGCCGTTCGGTTCTCGACGGCCAGTCGTACCCGGGCCGGAACGAGGAGTATCTCCTGTACCAGACGCTGCTCGGCACGTGGCCACTCGAGGGCATGACGTCAGAGCAGGAAGGACAATACCGGGAACGCATCGCCGCCTACATGCACAAAGCGATGCGTGAGGCCAAGCTATTCACCAGCTGGGTCAATCCGAGCCCGCCGCACGAGCGTGCGATGGCGCGCTTCGTGGAATTCGTGCTCGCGCCCGAGAACACGGCGTTCAGAAACGAGTTCCTGCCGTTTCAGCGGCGCGTTGCCCGATACGGGCTGTATAACTCGCTTGCGCAGGTGACCTTGAAGATCGGCGCCCCGGGTGTCCCCGACTTCTATCAGGGAACAGAGCTGTGGGACTTCAGCCTGGTGGACCCGGATAATCGACGCCCTGTCGACTACGAACACCGGCGCGCCCTGCTCCAGGAACTCGACGTGGCCCTCGAGCGCGACGGCGCGGCGGCGGTGGCGACACGCCTCGGCGGCCGTCCATGTGACGACCGCGCGAAGCTGTTCGTCACGAGTGTGCTTCTTCGGTTCCGGCGAGACCATCTGGCGGTCTTCGAGCGCGGAAGTTACGATCCGCTCGATGTCGAAGGATCGCGGCGCGAGCACCTCCTCGCGTTCGCTCGAACCCACGGCCGGCAAAGGGTCGTTGTCGTCGTGCCCCGCTTGATTGCGACGCTGCTCCCGGACACGGACCTTCAGCCGCTCGGCGAAAGGATCTGGGGCGATACGAGGATCGAGTTGCCGCAAGACGGACCGACCGTCTATCGCGACGTGCTGGCACAGCACTGCGTGCGTGCCTGCGACGGGGACCGGGCAGGGTCGCCGTCGGACGACCGCTCGCGACGGCCACGTCCCGGTCAAAAGACACTGCGGGCCGCCGACGTGTTCCAGTATTTCCCAGTCGCATTCCTCGAAGGCCGCTAGTGGCGTCGTTCTGGGTCATCGTCGTCGTTGCGGGCCTGGTGTGGTTCCTGTTCGTGACCTTGTTCACGCCACGGATCGATTACCGAGTCAGCGCCCCGCTACGCCCCGACAGCGACGAATTCCTTCACGTGATCCAGGCCATGTGTCAGGCAGCCGTCCACCATCACAACGGCATCGAGATCCTGACGAACGGTGCTCAGTTTTACCCGGCGATGCGCGACGAGATCCTGAAGGCGGAAGCGTCCGTCAACCTCGAGGCCTATATCTTCAACCCCGGCGTCGCTGCCGACATGCTGATTGACGCGATGATCACCCGCGCACGCGCCGGCGTTGACGTGCGGCTGGTGCTCGATTCGATTGGAAGCGCACTCATGACCGGGGAGCCGGCGCGCCGCCTGCGTGAGGCCGGCTGCAGACTGGAGTTCTATCAGCCGCTCAAGTGGTATCGGCTGCACCGTTTGAACAACCGCACGCACCGCGAGCTGCTCATCGTCGACGGGCGTGTCGCCTTCACCGGGGGCGCCGGCGTCGCGGACTGGTGGCTCAAACCGGTCGAAGACCGGCCCGCGTGGCGCGACACGATGGTGCGAATCGAAGGACCGATCGTCACGGCCCTTCAGGGGGTTTTTGTCGAAAACTGGCTCGAATGCTGCGGCGAGATTCTGACCTCTCCACGCGAATGGCCTCACCGCCGCGAACCGGCCGGCCGCACCGAGGCCATGCTGGTCAAGAGCTCGCCATCGGACCGCGCCACGACCTCGCGCGTCGTGTTCCAGATGCTCATTGACGGTGCGGTCTCGGACATCGCCATCAGCACACCATACTTCCTGCCCGACCGCGCCCTCCGGCGTTCACTGGCGCGGGCCGCCCGGCGCGGCGTCGAGGTCCGAGTCGTTGTGCCGGGCGCGTCCACCGACCAGAGCTTCGTTCGGCTGGCCAGCCGCCGCTTGTACGGCGAGCTGCTCGAAAGCGGAGTGCGCATCTACGAATTCCGTCCGTCGATGACACATGTGAAAGCGCTGCTCATCGATCGAACGTGGGCGGTCGTCGGAACGACGAACTTCGACAACCGATCGTTCGAGCACAACGACGAAGTCAATGTGGCGTTCCGCGAGGCGGCAGTGACCGCGCGGCTGCGCAGCGGCTTCGAGTCGGACCTTGCGGCCAGCGACGAGATCACGCTCGACGACTGGAAAGGTCGTTCCTGGTTCGAAAAGCTCGTCAGCCCAGTCTGCTGGATCCTTGAACGTCAGCAGTAGCCGCGGTTGTGCGGCTGGATGCCCGTGCCTCGGAGTGGGCATCGGTGTGCAATTTGGGAGCATTGCCGTGCCGACGATCGGCCACGGTTGTCTCTTCGCGGTGTTCGCTTTTCCGAGGGGCTTCGTTTGTGTTGACAGAAGCCGCGATCGTCCAGTCGCACGTTGGCACTCTCGTTGCTCCTGGGCCGCGGCAGGAGGCCTGTCGTGAAGCGTCGCACCATCGCCTGGCTCGTCGTTCCCGTTCTTCTCATCACCGCCGGTGCCGTGAAGAGCAACGCCAACAACGTCGTCGAAATCACGCTGCACGGACGCTACTTCAGCGAGCCAGCCACCGTACGCTTCATCGTGGCGGTGGAACCCAACGCCGACAATCGCACGCTGCGCATCGAAGCGGACAGCGGAGAGATGTTCCGCTCGAGCGAGGTGGCACTGATGGGCGCTGGTGAAAAACGGCTGCACACCTTCACGTTCAAGAATCTCTCGGCAGGGAACTACACCCTTCGCGCGCAGGTCTTGTCCTCGCACGACGTGCGCGGCACAGCGACCAACGAGATGGTTGTGACAGGGATGGGCCTGCGTTAGCCAGGCCTTTCCAAATTTTCGCAATCTTTCCTGGTCGCGATCCCCTGTTCCTATTTCCGGGTGCAACGTGCAGAGGGCGCCGTCTGCCGCGGCGTACGCAAAGACCGTAGGGCGGGCCTTCACGGCCCGCCTGCCGCGGCGAAATTACTAAATCGGTTCTAGTCTCGTGCCTTGTCGATCGCCGCAGTCCACTCGGCGATCTGCTCCTCGGTCATCGCACCGCGCGGCTGGATCCGTGGATCCTCGTAGCCCCATTCGTCGATATCCACGAGGTACTGTCCGCGCGAGAGCAGCGTCCCCTGGCATACCTTGCTGTCGCGCGTGGGCACGTCGAGCTCGGCGAGCAGACGGTTGACGAGATCCCTGATGACGGCAGGCGGGATGAGGGCGCGCTCGCCCGGGTAGATGAAGCCAAAAAGGACGAGATGCGACAGCAGAATGCGCCAATTCGACCCGAATCGACGTACGAGCCGGTCCCAATTCAGGAGACCACTGCAGTGACGGAGCAGGTGGGCGACATCGGCGCCGTCGTACCGCTCGCGTTCCATGATCATGCTCTTCGACCAGATCATCTCCTCGGCCGGGCTGAGCTTTACAGGGACACCGAGCACTTCTTCCTGCACGGCGTGCGCAAACCATTCGTCATCGACTTCGGCAACGCCG
>Ga0209382_10008083_pt1 | contig 13292 bp, 8 predicted proteins | sample SoiMetdeltSBSDD5_FD_187599 | JGI IMG/M metagenome (GOLD analysis project Ga0209382, IMG submission 187599) | Bulk soil microbial communities from a Populus tree surrounding site in Tennessee, USA - Soil MetaG P. deltoides SBSDD5 (SPAdes) (version 2) | ecosystem: Environmental > Terrestrial >... | reverse complement strand
CGCCTGCACCGGCGCTTCACGGCCATCCTCCACGCCACCTACGAGCTGGCCCGGCGGGCGCGATCGGGTCTCCACAGCGACGACCGCCTGTTCACCAGCTACGTGATCGACGTGGTGGCGGCCATCCTGGCCGCGCCGGTGTCCGACGAGACGCGGCGGCTGGCCCGGGCGCGCGGTCGGCTGCGGCCGTGACCCGCTGAGGGCGGCCGCCGTGAGGCCGTGACGCCGTCTCGTCGCGCTCGCACCCCGAGGCCGGAGAGCCGCCTGAACCTACGACCGTTGAAACCTCGGCAGAGGCGCGCCGAGATGGGCACCTTCTGCCGAAGTTTCGGAAGGGGGCTAGAGGCCTCGAGGACGGGAGCGGAGATCAGGCGGCGACGGGGGCGGCGGGCGGAGCCGGCCGGGGGGATGCGGCCGGCTCCGTCACCGTCGCCGTCAACGTGGCGTCCGGCGCGGGGGAGAGCGCCAGACGCAGCACGTCGGCCACGTCGCTGACCGGGTGGAACGTCATCTCCTGGCGGACGGCCTCGGGCACGTCGTCCAGGTCGGCTTCGTTGCGGGCCGGGAGGACGACGTCGGTGAGCCCGGCCCGGTGGGCGGCCAGGACCTTCTGCTTCACCCCGCCGATCGGCAGGACACGGCCCTGGAGCGTCACCTCGCCGGTCATGCCGACCGTGGGCACCACCGCCCGGTCGGTCAGCAGGCTGACCAGCGCGGTGGTCATGGTGATGCCGGCCGAAGGGCCGTCCTTGGGCACGGCGCCGGCGGGGAAGTGGACGTGGAACCGCCGGCTCTGGAAGGCCTCGGGATCGATGCCGAGCTGGGCCGCCCGCGAGCGGACGTACGACAGGGCGATCTGGGCCGACTCCTTCATGACATCGCCCAGCTGGCCGGTGACGGTCAGACCCGCCTCGCCCGGCATGGAGGTGGCCTCGACGAACAGCACGTCGCCACCCACGCCGGTCACCGCCAGACCTGTGGCCACGCCGGGGACCGCCGTGCGCTCCGCGGTCTCCTCGTGGAACCGACGGCGGCCGAGCAGTTCCGGCACGTCGTCGCGGTCGACGACGACCGGCTCGGCCGGGGCCGGGGCCCCGTCGGCGGTCTCGGCCCCGGCCGCGTCGTCCGCAGCGGGGCGGGTGGCGATCCGGGTCGCGACCTTCCGCAACAGCTTGCCGAGCTCGCGCTCCAGGCTCCGGACACCGGCCTCCCGGGTGTAGCCGTCGACCACCTCGCGCAGGGCGTCCTCGGTCACCACGACCTCGTCGACCCGCAGCCCGTTGTGGCGGCGTTGGCGGGCCAGCAGGTGGTCGCGGGCGATGGCCACCTTCTCGTCCTCCGTGTAGCCGTCGAGCCGGATGATCTCCATGCGGTCGAGCAGCGGCCCGGGGATGGTGTCGGCGACGTTCGCCGTGGCCACGAACACCACGTCGGACAGGTCGAGGTCGACCTCGAGGTAGTGGTCGCGGAAGGTGTGGTTCTGAGCCGGGTCGAGGACCTCGAGCAGGGCCGAGGACGGGTCGCCGCGCCAGTCGGCGCCGACCTTGTCCACCTCGTCCAGCAGGACGACCGGGTTCATGGTGCCGGCTTCCTGGATGGCGCGGACCATCCGGCCCGGCTGCGCGCCGACGTAGGTACGCCGGTGGCCCCGGATCTCGGCTTCGTCGCGGACGCCGCCCAGGGCGACCCGCACGAAGCGCCGGCCGAGGGCCCGGGCGACGGACGCACCCAGCGAGGTCTTGCCGACGCCGGGCGGGCCGACGAGGGCGATGATGGCGCCGGGCCTCCGGGCCGACGTCGCGGGCGCGGCCTCGGCCTGGGCCTCGGACTCCGTGTCGTACGCCGTGTCGTCCAGGCCCCGCTCGGCCCGCAGCTTGCGGACCGCCAGGTACTCGACGATGCGCTCCTTCACCTCGTCCAGGCCCGTGTGGTCCTCGTCGAGGATGCGGCGGGCATCGGCCACGTTGCGGGTCTCGTCGCTGTCGGCGCTGCGCTCGCCCCACGGCACCTTGAACACGGTGTCGAGCCAGTCGCGGATCCAGCCGTGCTCGATGTTCTGGGCCGGCGTGCGCTCGAAGCGGGCGAGCTCCCGCTCGATGGCCTCGGCGGTGGCCTCGCTCAGGGCGCCGCCGTCCCGCAGCTCGGCCAGACGCTGCCGGTAGGTGTCGGTCAGGTCGTCGTCCCCGCCGTCCTCGCCCAGCTCCTTGCGGATGGCCTGGAGCTGCTGGCGGAGCAGGAACTCGCGCTGCTGGCGGTCCATCCCGTCGGACACGTCCTTGCGGATCTGCTCGCTGAGCTCGGCCTCCGCCAGGGCTTCCTTGACCCAGCCCAGGACCAGCTCGAGGCGCTCGGTCACGTCGACGGTCTCGAGCAGCTCGATCTTCCGCTCGAAGGACAGGTCGGGCCACCAGCCGGCCAGGTCGGCCAGCTCACCCGGGCTGTCGACGTCGCGCAGCACGTCGCCGAGGCGGGTGCTCGACAAGGTCTGGAACAGGGCCCGGTAGGCAGCCCGCAGCTCGGTCCCCAGCTCGGTCGCTCGCTCGGAGGGCGGGTCGGGCTCGATTGGCTCGGCCTGCACCCAGAGGGCGGCCGTGTCACCCAGGACCCCTTGGCCGACGACGGCCCGGGCGGTGGCGCGGACCACGATGGCCTGAGTGCTGCCCCGCAGCGTGCCGCGGTCCTCGATGCGGGCGATGGTGCCGACGCGGGCGTAGCGCCCGTCGGCGGTGCGCGGGACGAGGAGCACCTCGGCCCCGGCGCGGTCGGCCGCAGCGATCGCGGCCTTGGCCTCGGGGCTGTCCGCGGTGATGGTGATCACCATCTGGGGCAGCGCAACCCCGGTCGAGAGCGGTAGCACTGGTAGGGCTGTCACGGTGAGTTCACCCATCTGCTGTTGCTCCTCGGGTGTCATGGACTGTTCGTGGCGAACGCTACGAACGGATCTTGCATTCCCCAACCCAGCAAACTTGAGTGGAAGGGACTCAAGTCTAGCGATTGGCGGGTTGAACAGGCCGGGCGCTCCCCGTTGCCCCGACCTCGCTGGCGTTACGCCGTTAACCTCGACCCATGAGCGTGGCGCGGACCCCCGAAGTCAGTCCTGACGTCGACGGCATCGACCTGTCGGACCTCGACTGGTGGATCCGGCCGCTGGACGAGCGGGCGGCGGCCTTCGCCGTCCTGCGCACGCAGCGCCCGATCGCCCCCATGGTGGTGGAGCCCCTCCCACATCTCGGCCTCCCGGAGACCGAGTACTGGGCGGTGACCCGGCACGCCGACGTGGTCGACGCCAGCCGGCAGCCGCAGCTGTTCTGCTCCGGTCAGGGCACGAACATCGTCGACATGCCGGTGCCGTTCCTCGAGTTCTTCGGCTCGATGATCAACATGGACGACCCTCGCCACGGCCGGTTGCGCCGCATCGTGTCGCGGCGGTTCACGCCGCGCTACCTGGAGTCCCTGCGGGCCGACGTCGAGGGCATCGCCGCCGAGATCGTCGACGAGATGGCCGGTCAGGGGGAGTGCGACTTCGTGACCGAGGTCGCGGCCCGGCTGCCGCTGCGGGTCATCGTCGACCTCATGGGCATCCCCCGGTCCGACGAGCAGTTCATCTTCGACCGGACGAACGTGATCCTCGGCTTCACCGACCCCGAGTACGTCGCCGACATCGAGGATCCTCCCATGGTGACGGCCGCGATCCTCACCGCTGGCCAGGACCTGGCGACGATGGTCAGGGAGATGGCCGAGGATCGGCTGCGCAATCCGCAGGAAGACCTGGTCACGGCCCTGGTGACCAGCGACATCGACGGCGAGCACCTCACCCCCGAGGAGCTGGCCTCGTTCTTCATCCTGCTGGTGGTGGCGGGGAACGAGACCACGCGCAACGCCATCGCGCACGGGCTCTGGATGCTCACCGAGCACCCGGACCAGAAGGCGCGGTGGCTCGACGACCCCGCGGGCATCGGGCCGACCGCGGTGGAGGAGATCGTGCGGCTGGCCTCGCCGGTGATCCACTTCCGCCGCACCGTCACCGAGGATGGCGCCCGGCTCGGCGACCAGGAGTTCTCCGCCGGCGAGAAGGTGGTGCTGTACTACTGGGCCGCCAACCGCGACCCGGAGGTGTTCGACGATCCGCTGCGGTTCGACGTGGGCCGCACACCCAACGACCACCTGGGCTTCGGCGGTCCCGGCCCGCACTACTGCCTGGGCGCCCACCTGGCGCGGCGGGAGATCGGCGTGATGTTCGGCGAGCTGCTCCGGCGGTTGCCCGACATCCATGCCGCCGGCGAGCCCGACCGCCTCCGGTCGAACTTCATCAACGGCATCAAGCACCTCCCCGCCGAGTGGACCCCGGCCTGACCCCGTTCCTCGGAGCTAGGACCTACGACTGGCCGGCGGGGATGTGGCCCATGCGGCCCCGGCGGAAGTCCTCGAAGGCCTCGACCAGCTCGGTCCGGGTGTTCATGACGAAGGGTCCCTGCCACGCGACGGGCTCGCGGATCGGCGTGCCGCCGAGGACCAGGACGTCGAGCTCGCCGGCCCGGCTGTCGCCCAGCGGAGCCGCGGCGATGGTGATCACATCGCCCGGTCCGAACACCGCCAACTCGCCCTCGTCGAGCGGCCGGTGCTTGGGGCCGACGGTGCCCCGGCCGGCGAGGGCGTAGACCAGGGCGTTGAAGTCCCGACGCCAAGGCAGGCGCACCTGTGCGCCGGGGGCCAGCGTGATGTGCGCGACCGCGATCGGGGTGTGGGTGGACCCGGGGCCGACGTGGCCACCGATGTCGCCGGCGATGATCCGCACCAGTGCGCCGCCGTCGGGCGAGGCCACCAGCGCCACGCGGTCGGCGCGGAGGTCCTGGTAGCGGGGCTCGTTCCACTTCGCGGCCCGGGGCAGGTTGACCCAGAGCTGGAAGCCGTGGAACAGCCCGCCCGAGGCCACCAGGTCCTCGGGCGGCGCCTCGATGTGGAGGAGGCCCGAGCCCGCGGTCATCCACTGCGTATCGCCGTTGGTGATCAGGCCGCCCCCGCCGGTGGAGTCCTGGTGCTGGAAGGTCCCGTCGATCATGTAGGTCACGGTCTCGAAGCCGCGATGGGGATGCCACGGCGTGCCCTTGGGCTCGCCCGGCGCGTAGTCGACCTCACCCATCTGATCGAGGTGGACGAAGGGGTCGAGCTGCGCCAGGTCCACGCCGGCGAAGGCCCGGCGGACGGGGAAGCCCTCGCCCTCGAAGCCGTGGGGCGCGGTGGTGACCGAGACGACGGGGCGCTCGGCCGACGTGCCGGGGTCCGGCTCGTCCAGCTTGGGCAGGGTCAGGATGTCATCGACGGTCACTGCGGGCATGCCATCTCCTCTCGGGGAGCGGTTCCACCCCTGCAACGATAGTTGCGCGTGCAATATTTCTAGCGTCCCGGGTCGTGTCAGACTCTGCGGATGCCGAACTGGAGCATCGCCGATATCCCTGACCAGGCCAACCGTACGGTCCTGATCACCGGAGCCAACAGCGGGCTCGGGTTGCGCAGCGCCGAGGCACTGACCGCCAAGGGTGCCCGGGTCATCATGGGGTGTCGGGACGAAGCCCGGGCGGCCGCCGCCTGGGACCAGGTAGCTGCGCAGAGCCGCCGGGAGGAGCCGATGGTCGTGCGGCTCGACCTCGCCGACCTGGCGTCGGTCCGGGCCTGCGCCGACGAGGTCATCGAGCTGGTGGGCCAGGTCGACGTGGTCATGAACAACGCGGGCGTCATGGCGGTGCCGCAGGGTCGGACGGTCGACGGCTTCGAGCTGCAGTTCGGGACCAACCACCTGGGCCACTTCGCGCTGGTCGGCCTGCTGCTGCCGGCGCTGGCCAAGGGCGAGGGCCCTCGGGTGGTGACGACGTCGTCCACCGTCCATCGCTCGGGACGGATCGAGTGGGACGACCTGAACGCCGAGAAGCGCTACGGGCGCTGGCGGGCCTACGGGCAGTCCAAGCTGGCCAACCTGCTGTACATGCGCGAGCTCGACCGCCGAGCCCGGGAGGCCGGGTTCGACCTGGTCTCGGTCGGGGCCCACCCGGGCTACGCGTCGACCCACCTCCAGGACCACTCGAGCAGCTGGCTCGAGCGGCAGGTCATGGTCCTCGGCAACGCGCTGGTGGCCCAGAGCGACGCGATGGGGGCGCTGCCCCAGCTCTACGCGGCGACGGCACCGGGCGTCCAGGGGGGCGAGTTCTACGGGCCGAGCCGGCTGTTCCAGACCCGGGGCGCGCCGAAGCTGGTCGGGTCGAGCTCGGCCTCCCGCGATCCGGAGGCGGCACGGCGGCTGTGGGAGGTCTCCGAGGAGCTCACCGGCGTCACCTACGACCTCTGACCCCCTCTCGCCCTCCGGGCCGTGCCGCTGGCCCGCGTCAGGCCAAGAGGCCGGCGGGCTCGGCCATGTCGGCCGGTTCGGCGTGGCGGCCGAGGTCCAGGATCTGGTCGGCCCGGTCGAGCACGGCCGGTCGGTGGCTGACGACCAGGATGGCCCCGACGCCGGTGCCATCGCCGTCCAGGAGGCCCTGCCACAGGCGCGCCTCGGTCTCGACGTCGAGAGCGCTGGAGATGTCGTCGATGACCAGCAGCCCGGGCTGGCGGACCAGGGCCCGGGCGGTGGCCGTCCGCTGGACCTGACCGCCGGACAACCGGACGCCCCGCGCCCCGACCACGGTCGCCAGCCCCTCGGGCATCCACGCCACCTCGTCGGCCAAGCAGGCCAGGCGCACGGCGTCGTCGACCAGCGCCGGATCGAGGCCCAGCAGGATCGCGTCGGCCAGCGGCTCGCTGAACAGCCGGGGCGTCTGGGCGACGTAGGCGGCGCGGGGCGGCACCAGGACCGTCGACGGATCGTCGACGAGATCGCCGTTCCAGCGGATCTCGCCCCGGTCCCGGGCCACCAGCCCGAGCAGCGCCCGGAGCAGGGTCGACTTGCCCGACCCGACCGGGCCGGTCACGGCGGTGAGTGTGCCGCGCTCGATGCTCAGGCCGATCCCGTGCAGGCCGGCCCGCGCCACTGTCAGGCCCCGGATGTCCAGCCGCTCCAGCCGGCCCCCGTCGCCGGTCGCAGGGCTGGCCGAATCGACGCTGGCCGCGCCAGTAGCCGCCGCGGCCACACCGGCGGCCGTCGCCGTGTCGGCCATCGCGGCCTGGCCGACAGTGCCGGTCGCCATGGCGACAGACGCCGTGCCGGCCATGCCGGCAGGGGCCGAGTTCGGGGCGAGCTCGCCCGGACCGTGGCGGAGGCGCAGGGGATGGGCGGCGACGATCCGCTCCGGCGTCGGCTCCGGGAACAGCTCGGCCAGCCGCTCGACCGAGACCGACGCCTGCCGGCTGACCGCGCCGTAGCGGGCCGCCCAGCGCGGCAGCCCCGCGAGCAGACCCATGGAGGCCATGAACAACCCCACGTCGCCCACCGTCGCATCGCCCCGGGCCAGAGCCGGCACCAGCAGCAGCACCACCAGCCCGACGCCCAGGTCACCCACGGCGGAGGACACCGTCTGCAGGGTCTGGGTCCCGACCTGGTCGATCCGGGCGGCCTCGGCCCGAGTGTCCCCGAGCGCGGCGAACCGGCGGGCGACCGCCCGCCCGGCGCCGGACAGCTTGAGGGTCCCGATCGCACCGAACACGTCGCCGATGTAGCCGGTGACGGCGGCGGTCGCCTCCCGCTCCCGGCGGCGCCAGGTCCGCAGCCGCTGGCCCAGCCAACGGCACAGGCCCAGCGCGACCACCACGGGGACGCAGACCACCAACGTCAGCCGCAGGTCCACCAGCGCCATCACCGCGAACGCCCCGGCTGCGGCCAGGACAGCGGCGACGACGTCCAGCCACACGTCCAGCATCCAGGCCAGGTTGAGCGTGTCATCGCGGAAGCGGCTGACCGCCTCGCCCGAGGACCCCGGGAGCCGCCGGTCGACCGGCCCCGGGTCGCCGAGCAACGAGCGCAGCGTGTTGACCTGCGGGAGGGTGTGCCAGAACACCCAGCAGCCGTGCCACTGGACCACGGCGAAGGCCAGCAGCACCCAGCGGCTCAGCTCCAGCCCGGCCAGCGCGGCCAGCGCGAACCAGACCGCGTCGCCGTCGTCCGGTCCGATCCGGTCGAACAGCGCCTTCAACGCGAGCGCCGACACCACCGGGAGGCCGGTGAAGGCCACCCAGTAGGCGAGGCACACGAGGTAGGCCACCGGCTCGCGCGCGGCCAAGCGCCGCCCGACCGTGCGGGCGACGGCGTCCGCATCGAGGTCCCGCCGATGGGCGGTCACGACGCCAACCTCTCGGCGCTCGCCGCGCTCTCGGCACTGCCGGGACTGTCGGCGCTCTCGGCGCTCCCCGGCTCGCCGGCGCTGGCACTCGCAGCACTCCCGGGCGCCACGGCGGCGGCGCTCTCGGCGCTCTCGGGCTCGACGGTGTTCTCGGCGCTCCCCGGCTCGCCGGCGCTGGCACTCGCAGCACTCCCGGGCGCCACCGCGGCGGCGCGCCCCGGTCCGCCGGCGCCCGCGCCGGCGGGCTTGACGGCGCGGGCCGAGCGCTGCAGCAGCCGGGCGTAGCGGGAGGTCGCGTCGCCGGCGAGGGCGAGCCGCGCGCCGTGCTCGACGATGCGCCCGTGGTCGACGACCCAGATCTGGTCGACCCGGTCGAGGGTGGCCAGGCGGTGGGCGATGATGACGCCGGTCCGCCTCGCCAGGGCGCGGTCGGTCGCCGCCGCGACCCGGGCCTCGGTCGCGGGGTCCAGCCGGCTGGTCGCCTCGTCCAGGACCACCAGCCCGGGGTCGGCCAGCAGCACCCGGGCGAAAGCCAGCAGTTGGGCCTCACCGGCGGACAGGGTCCGGTCCTCGAGGAGCGCGTCCAGGCCGCCGGCGAGGGACCCGACCCAGCCGCCGAGGTGGACGGCCGCCAACGCATCGTGCAGCTCCTCGTCGGTCGCGTCGATCGCGCCGTAGAAGGTGAGGTTGTCGCGGACCGAGGCCCGCAGCAGCTCCACGTCCTGGCTCACCGTGCCGACCCGTCGGCGCAGGTCGGTGTCGCTGGTGTCGCGCAGGTCGACGTCGCCGATCCGCACCTGGCCCGTGGTGGGGTCCCAGAGCCGGGTGAGCAGGCGGGCGAGGCTGGTCTTGCCGCTGCCGGTGCGGCCGACGACGCCGACCACCGTGCCGGCCGAGATGTGCAGGTCGACGTCCTCCAGGGCGACGTGCCCGTTGGCGTAGGCCAGGCCCACGTGGTCCAGGTCGACGGACAACGGCCCGGGCGGCAGAGGCTCGCCGCGGCCGTCCTGCACCCGGGGTCGGGTCGAGAGCAGCTGGGCGGCCCGGCGAGCGCCGGCCGCCGCCTTGTGCATCTCGCTGAGCTGCTCGGCGATCTGGTCCAGCGGCTGCCGGGTCATCTGCGAGAACCGGAGCAGCGCCACGGTGGCGCCGATGGTGAGCTGGCCCTGGCGGGTCAGCCACACGCCGACCGCCAGCGTTGCCAGCGTGCCGATGGTGAAGGCAGCGGCGGCGAGCGCGTAGAGGCCGTCGTCCCGCAGCCCGGCGCGCCGCGCGGTGTGCCACCAGCGGGACGCGTGGACGTGCAGCTTGTGGAGGGCGTAGCCGCCGGCGCCGTTGGCCTTGAGGTCCTCGAGGCCGCCCAGCCGTTCCTCGAGGTCGCCGTAGAGCTGGGCCTTCACCTCGCGCTCGGCCTCGCGTCCGGTCACCGCTACCGGGCGCAGCCTCACCATGACCGCCATGGCCACCACGGTCGCGGCGAGCGTCGCCAGGCCGGCCCGCCACTCGATGACCAGCGACGCTGTGAGGACGCCGGCCAGCAGCACCGCGTTGCCGAGCAACGACAGCACAGCCATCGACGAGAACTTCACGATGGCCTCGATGTCGCCGTCCAGACGCTCGATCAGCAGGCCGGGGCGGTGGCGGCTGTGCCACTCGAGGTCCAGCCCGAGGGCGTGGCGGGCCAGGTCGAGGCGGAGCCGGTTGCCGACCCGCCAGGCGAGGCCTACCGACCACCAGGTGACGATGATCTGGAGGCCGTCGCCCACCAGGGTGATGGCGAGGAAGGCGACCGCCAGCCCGGTCAGACCGGCGGTGCTGCCGCCGTCGCCGAGCGCCCGGTCGAGGGCGATCCCGATGAGGAGCGGCCCGGCCACCGGGGCCAGCATCGCGACCACGAGCACGGCCGTGAGCGCGACGACACGCGCCCGCTCGGGCCGTAGGTAGGCGACGAGCAGGCGAAGGTCCGCAGAGCGGTCGTCGAGGGGCCCTCCCGCCATCCGAGCGACGGTACTGACGGGCCCCGCGGCTCAACGAACGAAATTGCGGCAGAACGTGCCGGAATTCAGCGCGTTCTGCCGCAATTTCGGGCGGTCAGAGAGGCAGATCGCCCGTCGCGGTGCGGGTGCTGCCGTGGTCCTTGTACGCCGCGATGGTGCGCTGCGCGATGCGCATCTGGTGGACCTCGTCGGCGCCGTCGGCGAACCGGGCCCAGCGGGCGTGCTGGTACATGTTGGCCAAGGGGGTGTCGGTGGAGTAGCCGAGCGCCCCGTGGACCTGGATCGACCGGTCGATGATCCGGTTCAGGGCGTTGGCCACGAAGTGCTTGGCCATCGACACCTCGGACTTGAAGTCCAGCTTCTGGTCGATCCGGTAGGCCGCGTGGAGCACCATCAGCTTGGCCTGGTACAGCTCCATGGTGCTGTCGGCGATCATCCACTGGATCCCCTGCTTCTCGGCCAGCAGCGAGCCGTGGGCGTACCGGTTCAGCGACCGGTCGACCATCATGTTCAGCGCCGTCTCGGCCTGGGCGATCCAGCGCATGCAGTGGGCCAGGCGGGCCGGCCCCAGCCGGTACTGGCCGAGCAGGTGCCCCTGGCCCCGCTCGCCGAGCATGTTGGCCGCCGGGACCCGGAGGTCCTCGATGCGGATCTCGGAGTGGCCGGTCGAGCCGTGCATGGTCTCGATCTGGCGGACCTCGGTCCACCCGGAGGACGGGATGTCCACCAGGAACGCCGTGTTGGCGGCCTGGGGGACGTCGGGGTCATCCTCGGTGCGGGCCAGCAGGATCGCGAAGCTCGACCGGTGGGCGTTGGAGATGAACCACTTGTGCCCGTTGATCACCCACTCGTCGCCGTCCTGGTAGGCATGGGTCTGGATGAGCGTGGGATCGGACCCCGCCACCTCGGGCTCGGTCATGGCGAAGCAGCTCATCATCCGGCCCTCGCACAGCGGTCGGAGGTACCTCTCCTTCTGCTCGTCGCTCGCCCAATGCAGCAGCGTGTGCATGTTGCCTTCGTCGGGCGCCTGGCAGTTGAGCACCCACGGTCCGTAGGAGGACTTCGCCGCCTCGGCCTGCACCATCGCCAGCTCCACGTGGCCCAGGCCCATGCCGCCCCACTCCTCGGGCATGTGCGGCAGCCACAGACCGGCCTCCTGGGCCTGGCCCCGCATCTCCAGCAGGATGCGGATGTAGTCGGCCCGGTCGATGTCGTCGCGGTCCGCGAACTCGGCCTCGCCCGGCTTGACGACGTCCTCGATGAACTCCCGGACCCGCAGCCGCAGGGCTTCGATCTCGGGGCTGAGCGTGAAGTCGATCATGGTGCGTCTCCTGCGATGATCCGGTGGGCTCGGGCGAACAGGCCGAGGGTGATGGCGTGGAGGAGGTCGCCGGTGGGCTTGGGGGCCTTGCCGGCGTGGGCGCGGGCGTTGGTGCCCTCCAGGACGATGCCGAGCTTGAAGCAGGCCAGGACGGCGTACCAGGCGATGGACGACAGGTCCCGCTCGGACCGCTCGGCGTAGCGCTTGATCAGCTCGTCGCCGGAGGGCAGCCCGCCGGCGGCGCCGATGGCTCCCGACGCCATCGCGGCCATGCTCGCCATCCCGCCCCGGCCCGCCCCGGTCGCCGGCTCGACCTCGGGCCACGTCGCGAGCAGCCAACCCAGGTCGAGGAGGGGATCGCCGATGGTGCACATCTCCCAGTCGACGATGGCGGCCAGCTCCGGGCCGGTGGGGGAGTACATGACGTTCGCCAGGTGGTAGTCGCCGTGCAGGATGCCGGGAGTCCAGGTCGTGGGGCGGTTGGCGTCCAGCCAGTCGGCCACGTCGTCCACCCCGGGGATCGCCGGACCGGGGTAGCCGTCGTGCTCGCTGTACGACTCCAGCTCCCGCAGCCAGCGGGGGACCTGGCGCTCGAGGAACCCTTCGGGTCGTCCGAAGTCTGCGAGGCCCACGGCGACATGGTCCACGGCGGCGAGCCGGGCCACGGCGTCCGCGGCCTGGAGGCCCATCTCGTGGCGCATGGTGGCGTCCGAGGCGTGGAGCTGGGGCAGCTCGACGGTCGCGTTGAAGCCGTCGACCGGCTCCATCAGGTAGAAGACCGCGCCGCCCATGACCTCCTCGTCGGGGCAGCCGGCGATGAAGCGGGGGTGGGGGACGTCGCTGCCGGCCAGCGCGGCGAGCACCTCCATCTCGCGCCGCATCACCTGGTTGCTCGCGGGCCGGAGGTGCTGCGGGCCCCGGCGCAGGACGTAGCGCTCATCGCCCCGGACCAGCCGGACCAGCACGTTCTGTGTCCCACCGGCCAGCACCTTGACCTGCTCGAAGTCGCCCCTGGGCAGGCCCTCGGCGTCCATCCAGTCGGCGAGCACGGCGAAGTCGACGAGACTGCGGTCGATGCCCTCTGGTTGATGCGAGTGCATTGACACGTGAGTCTTGCGCATTTCCCCTCCCCCAGCAGATTTCGGACACGCTGTACCCGTGTTGTTCACGGCCGACGCCCACCCCGGGATCGCCAGCGGTGCGATCACGGTGACCTACCGGCTGTGGAGCCGACCGCAGGCCAAGGTCGGCGGCCGCTACCGGGTGGGCGAGACGACGCTGCTGGTCGACGACGTCCGGCAGGTGCGGGTGGGCGACATCACCGACGAGGACGCGCGCCGGGCCGGGGTGGCCGACCGCCACGCGATCGTCGCCCGGCTCGCCAGCCGGCCCCGGAGTCGGTACAGGCCAGCCGCCGCCAGCCGCGACGTCACCGCCGACACGGTGGTCTGGCGGATCGAGTTCCACCGGTTGGCGGAGGACCCGTCGGCCCGGCTCGCCGACCAGCGGCAGCTGACCGCCGACGACGTCGGCGAGATCACCCGCCGGCTGGACCGCCTCGATGCCGCGAGCTCCCACGGGCCATGGACCCGGGCCACGCTGGCCATCATCGGCGAGCGGCCGGCGGTGGTGTCGACGGTCCTGGCCGAGGCGCTCGGCCGCGACCGTCCGGCGTTCAAGGTCGACGTCCGCAAGCTCAAGCGGCTGGGC
>Ga0209382_10008082_pt1 | contig 13293 bp, 16 predicted proteins | sample SoiMetdeltSBSDD5_FD_187599 | JGI IMG/M metagenome (GOLD analysis project Ga0209382, IMG submission 187599) | Bulk soil microbial communities from a Populus tree surrounding site in Tennessee, USA - Soil MetaG P. deltoides SBSDD5 (SPAdes) (version 2) | ecosystem: Environmental > Terrestrial >... | reverse complement strand
GACCCACCGGACCCGGACCAGGCGGGATTCGTCGGGACCTTCTACATGGTCCAGGTCTGCAAGGAGCACGACCCCGACCCCCGGAGGTCGCTACCGATCCCGCGGTCGCGCACCTCAACGCCGATCGGAGAACGTCCGAGACGCTAGGCCAGGAACTCGAGCCGGTCCTGGTGGCCGGCCATCATGAGCGCCGACAGGATCGCCGTGTCCTCGAGGGTTCGGCGTCGACCTCGTACAGCCGAAGTGACGCCACCCTGTCGGGCTGACGCCAGCCGCCGGATGATCGACGTCGCTCGTAGGAGCCGATGAAGTCCCACTCCTCGGGGGAACCATCCTGGGCCCGCGTCGCCTCCGCACTTCGTCGCGTTGATCGCGGCGTTGACGCAGCGACGCATCAAAGCCGTGGGCTTCTTGATTGCCATCCAATGACCTAAAGCCTCAGGGCAAAGGAGCCGAAAGGATTAGGAAGGCTTCCTGGTCCTCACCCCTTCCTCGGACCAGGAACACGGAACCCCGCTCGAGTCACCCGCCTGAGCGGGGTTCCTCCACTCTTGGTGTGATTCCCCGTCCTGAATAGCCATTCGACCATCTTCAGGGCCGTAGAGCCGCGTAGGGTGCGTCCTGGGTGAGGGCCGGGGGATAGCGAGACCCGAAGCGGTCGAAGGTGTAGGCCCCACACACGGCACAGCCAAGTCAGGCCAAGCGGCGGAACAAATCTCCCCGCGTGTCGGAGGTCGCCGCCAGATTCGACCGGATCCGACCGATAAAGATTGAAGGAGAACCACATGACCGACCTGGAACGCATCGTCGAGCAACTGCGTGTGATCCAGCGCCCCGACGGCGGGCGAGAAGTCGTGGCCGTCGTCGAGGAACGCCCGGGCGGGGTGATCGTCCTGCGTCATTTCCTCGACCAGGGGGTGATGGAGACGTTCGTCAAGCCTAACCCCGTCACCGGGTTCGAGGTCACGGTGTTCTATGAAGGGAAACTCCAGATCGACCTGGGGGCGGCGGTGATCATGCCCGAACGAGGACGAGGGCGGAGGACCCCGACTTACCTGACGTACCTCGGGGCTCAGAACGCCGAAACGTCCGACGAGTCAGGCGGATCGGCGTGAGACACCCGCGCTAGGAGTCGTCCTCAATCAGGAGCGCCGGACCTGCAGCATCCTCCATGTACGGCGGGATGGCATCCAACTGTGCGTACAGATGAGTTGCTGATCGACTGCGAGGAGGACCGAGTCGTCCGGACGGTGCTGGTCGGGATGCTGCTCGAGGGCGATAGGCCGCCGTCCCCAGGGCCGCCCGGGACTTCAACGCACCTCGGGGACGGTCAAAGGAGCGAAGCGGTCAAGCGCCGGGACTAGCGACCCTATGGAGCCACCCCCAGCCCGAGCTCTTGACACGGTCAACGACCTCGCTCACATGATTTACAACCAACGCCCACCCCATAGGCGTGCGCCCACCGTCCAGACGACGTTACGAGCACCGTGTCACGCTGCGAGCGGCTGACGCAAGGCGTCTCGTGAGAGTAGCCCCCGACGCGTTCCCATCCTGAGAGGGAGGGGTAGGGCCAAGGGCGTTAGCGCGGATCCTAGCCACCTCGGGTCCGGGGGGGCTCGCTGGCGAGGTGACCATACGCCTCAGCGAGATGGAGGATCACCCTTGCAATCTCCTCGTTCTCCGCCTGGGCCGTGAGCGTTGTGATCTTGTTGGCGATCTCCTGGCGGGCCGTCGCTGCCGCAGCGGCGGCCCTGATCTGAGCGTCGGTATGCGACGTCATTTTTGGTATCACCCCCGCGACTAGATGCTACTCGTCCACGTACGCAACCCGCCGGACGCAGGCTCGTCTGCTACTGGGGCGCGAGACGCGGCAGTGGTTCAGTGACCAGCTCATCCAACCGTGTTCCCTGTTAGAGTCCTCCGGTAGCAGTTCCGGCTCGGTTCGCATCGAGCGACCGTCCGATGGCCATCGCTCCTCTGTCGTCGGCCCTTGTTCCCCTACGGATCGACGAACAGGAGGGAGCACGATGGCCACCGCTCTCCGCGAGTTGGATTGGCGTATTTCTGCCCGATCTGTGGGATTCCCCTCGAACGGTTCGACTTCGACAAGGCTTCCGAGGATTACTCCTGCCCGTTCTGCTGCTCGCAGCAGCGACCCTCACGGGTTGCGGCTCGCGCCGGGTGGGAGAACCCGGACTAGGCGGCGCATCGGATGAGCACGCACATCTACGGTTCACCACTGAAGGAACGACAGGTCGAGACGTATCCTGAGAAACGAACGTGCTCGGAGGAAGGGTGCTCGACCCGACTCTCCATCTACAACCCGTCGCAGCAGTTCTGTTGGCTCCACGAATGGGTCGGTCCGCGACGTGGCGACTCACCTACTCGGTCATAGGGACCCTGTGTCCGCGGAAGGACTCTCGCCGAAGAGCGTTAGAGCACCTGTAGGCCGGCTCAATTCACCCTGTTCATGTGGCCACTCGGAGTTCGTTCATAGCGACCAACGAGGACGCCCCTGCCTCTTCAACAGATGTCCCTGCCAGCGGCTCTGTCCCATCCACAAGGTGCTCATGCCAGCGGCGCGATCGCACGCAGTGTGATCGAGTGCGAGGAGGACCGAGTCGTCCGGGCGGTGTTGGTCGGGATGCTGCGGGAGACCGACCGTTAAGAGCGGATTCGCTCTTCTATCTCAGCCAGAGATTCAGGGTGAAGCGGCTCCCACAGGGCTCGTTTACTCGGAGTCATCAAATGCGTGATCGGTGACCTTTTCACTTACGGCTGGAACGTCATCAGCGACCTTCCCGGACTGGACACCTACAAGGTCCGCGACTGCCGCCGAACTCTCGTCTCCGGCTCCGCAGTCTTCCTGAGCCTCGGCGGGGCTGGCTTCCAACCCCGCAGGTTCTGGAGAACCTCTCCGTAGAACGTCTGAGCGCTACCGGTCACGCTCTCAACGAATGACCCGCGTCCGATGTCACGTGTGAGCCCCATGTCCGCCGTCAAGCCCAGCCCTAAGCTCACGCACATCCCTCTTGTCCGATGGGAAAAAGCACGGATGGGTCGTCCCGAACCGTAGCGAGTGACGCAGCCTGCGAGTCGCTCCAGCGGACAGTTCGGACCTCAAGGAGTACATGTCCTGGGGCGGCCTGCAGCTGTCGCAGCAACCATGACATTCGTCCATTAGCGGTGCCCTCCCTGACGGCACGGCGCGGATGGTACATCTCGTTGACGACCCGCCCGGGCGCGAGCGCTTATCTCACGAAGTCGGTCGACGTTACTTGGGCGCAACGACGTCAAAGAAACGAGGACATCCCTTAGTCTCCGCGCCTCCACGCCTCGCGGTGAGCCAGGAACCTCCGCGTCACGCGGCGAGCTTGCCGGCGCGATCGTGGAGAAGCACTCCTACCCTCGTCCGTGGCTGCAGTGCTCCTCTCGAAGTCCAACGCGTCGGCGGCCTTCCGGAATCGGAATCGTTGAGGGACACCCTTGATCCACACCGTCACGACACGATCATCTGGACTTCGGGGTAGCAAGACCAAGTCCTTTCGTGCCGCTTCTCGCGCGATCTTCGGGGGCGGGACGGCGCCGATCTGCCATTCGTGCGGGAAACGAGGTCGGCGCGTCCGACCCGAGTAGGCCGCATCGGCGTGGACGATGAACATCCGCTGGTCCGTGATGACCACGAACCCCTCCTTGCCGAGGATGCGCCACCTCGCGGAGGTTAAGTCGAGGACGGCACGTGAGAACATCAGCTGCTCGCGATCCGAAAGCTGCGCCCTAATCCACTCGCGGTATTCAGCCGCGCTGTAACGCTCCCCGAAAGGGACTACTTCATCCCACATGCTGAGTCATCGGTGGATCGAATCGATGTCGGGTGGTGGAGGTAACGATGCACGGTCGACCCGGTCAGACGGTTGTCCTGAGGCTTCTTGTCGGTTCGGGGATCATCAACGCGCCCGCCAACACCAGGGCCGTGCCGAGTATCAGGACAAACTTATCCGCCCCCGTTGTAGCGAGGATGTAGATCCCGGGGACAAGAAGCAGCGCTCCCGGGATCGCGTAAAGCATCGCCACCAGCAGACTCCCAGACTTCTTCTCCGCGCCCCGCATACGCTGGATATCGGCCTCGGTTGCTCTGTCCTAGAGACCGACTGCGGGGAGGGACCGGGCGGTGCTCGTCGAGATGGCGCGAGAGGCTGACCGGGGTCGCTAGGCACATGGGGGCCCGCGCCGCACGGCGAGCCGGTCGTGTGACAATCCCCGGACGGCGGAGTTCGAGGGGGGAGTGCGAGATGAAGCCTGACCTGGGTGAGCCGAAGGAGGCTTTGAGCCCTCTCGCCATCGCGGCGATCGTCGTCCTGTTCGTCATCGCCGCCACCGTGATCGCGCTCCTTGTCTCCCCTGACGACCCCTCACCCGTCACAACGGGGCCGACCTCCACCGGGCCGACCTCCACCGGGCCAACCTCGACGGGACCAACCGCGACAGGTCCAACCTCGACGGGGCCGACCGCGACAGGGAGCACGTAGCAGGACCTTCCTCCCCCCTTGGGTCATCACCTCGAGCAGCCGCTCCTGATCGACGCCGAGGAGGACCGGACGCTCCGGGCGGTTCTGGTCGGGATGCTGCGGGAAGACGGAGCGGGAGTAGCGACCTAACCCCGAGGGTCGGTTCGAGTGGCTACCTCCGCAGGCGTCCCCTCCCGTTTGGCCACGAGGACGAATCGGTCGTTCTCCTCAACGACTGCCTCGACGTCCTGAATGACATGCTCGCGGACAACACAGAACTGGCGAGGGTCGTTCCGGACCCGCTCGTACTCGTCCTTCATCACCGCAATAACCTCGTCGCACCTCTCGTATCCGCACTCGCAGGCGATGTGCATGAACGAGCTGTCGGGAAGGGATTCGCGGGTCTGGTCGATCTGTTCGTTGATCCCCCTCGCAACCGCCTCGTTCTTCGCGATCCGTTCCTCCCTGAAGCCCATCACGGTTCTCCCATCTCTCTCCTGGGTGCCAACCCAACGGATACCCGAAGTCGCGTGCCGGGAACCCCGAGCTGCTCATCGACTGCGAGGAGGACCGGACGCTGCGGGCGGTGCTGGTCGGGATGCTGCGGGAAGCGGTCCGCTAGGCTGCCAGGCGGTCGATCTCGAACCACACAGTCGTACGTCCCTCGAGGGAGCGTCCCCAGCGGTCGGCCAACTTATCCACGACTACCGAGCCATAGTGGGGTCGATCCTCGTGCCCGTCCAAGTTGAGCCGGTCGAAGGTGAACCAAGGCCCACCGTCTACGACCGTCACTCGGATCACGGCGTCCCTCGCCTCGAGCTGCAGACCGATCTGGCCGTCTGCCTCAGGGCCGCCATGTCGAACCGCGTTGTCGACGATCTCGGAGACCATCAGGACGACCTCGTCGGAGCGGGCGGCCGGGAGCCGGTCGCTCACGAAATCCGCCGTGATCTTCCGGGCAATCCCCGGAGCGGTCTGCTCATAAGGCAGCCGGTGCTCCACATCATGAAGGTCCCCTCAGCGGGAAGGCGCAAACGTTTGAGTTGACCGCGGTTCGCCAGCCTACCGGCGTGGATCGGACGCACGGGCGATCCGCGAAGCCTGCCCGGACGTCTTCTCGATCGTGGCGAATCGTTCGTTCTCGCTGATCACCGAGTCGATCTCCGGGTTCTCGTGATCGAGTGCGAGCGCGAAGCGGGTGGCCTCGCTCCGGATACCCTCGTACTCCGCTCGGGTGAGTCAGATCGGATCGCAGCATCGCACGTCTCCGCACTCACAGAGGTACGTGTCCATCGCACGCTCGAGCCCCTCACGACCGTCGGTGTCGTCCTCCGTCCACTCGTTCATCTCGCGGAAGATCGTCTGGTTGATGGCCTCCTGAGCCCGATAGTCAGCCATCGGGATGCCCGTCGAGGTCGGCCGATGAGCGCGACGAACCAGGAGCACGCTGCGTGAAGCGGGCGAGGAGCCGCACCCCTTCTTGCTCATCGACGATGTACTCGGTCGCGGTCACCTGGAGGATCTTCCGCTCGCGCCAATCAGGGCCAGGCGATGTCCGTTGTCCTTCGCACGGCGCTGTGCGTTCAGGAACGTGCGCAGCCCCGTGGAATCGACGAAGGTCAGGTCTCGAAGATCGAGGAGCACCCCCCGACGTCGTCCTGCTCGACCCGCGTCAGGTGCTGTTCGAGCGTTTGGCCGGTTGCTAGGTCGAGTTCGCCCCGAAGGGCCAATCGGACGACCTCGTTCCTGCGGTCGTCCTGGATGTCGAACAAGGAGCGGGACGGGACCCCCATGTTGGCTCACCTCTGCGTGTCGGCGCTCTCGCCGATCGGGTGGTGAACCAGAAGTTGGGGTTCCCACGCGCCAGACCTTGGGTCCGGGTCCGGCGCGAACAGTCTACCTGGTGGGCGCTAGAGGAATTGAACCTCTGACCTCTTCCGCGTCAAGGAAGCGCTCTACCCCTGAGCTAAGCGCCCGAGATCCGGCATCGTACCGCCGGGCCGAGGCGGGGACCGGAATTGAACCGGTGTAGAGGGTTTTGCAGACCCTTGCCTAACCACTCGGCCACCCCGCCGTGCGCGGCAGGTGCCGCGGCAGGAAAGTGTAGCGGCCCCTGCCACTGATGGGCCGGGCTCAGGTCATGCCCCGAAGAACCCTTCGAGCTCGGGGGCCAGCACCTTCGCGTCGACCATGTGCCACTGCCCCTCGAGGGTGGCCCGCTCCGCGTTCGGGACCGCAGCCGCGATCTCCTCCGCCGCTCGGCCGAAGAAGTCGACCGGCACCTCTCCCATGTAGTTCGGGTCTGGTGCGACATCGCCGGTGACCACGAGCGTGGGCTGTTTGATCGTGGCCAGCCGCTCCCCCGGGGGCGGTCCGTCCCCGATGCACGCCGCGTCGTAGGCGAGCGTGTGCGCCAGCGCCACAGCTCCCGCCCAGTGCTCGGACGCCTTCGCCCCCTCGATGATCTCGTCGCTGGTACCGACCATCCGCATGAACAGCTCGACCGCCTCGCTCCGTTGGCCGGCCGCGAGCGCAGCAGTCAGCTCCTCGACGTAGGTTCGCCACGCCTTCTGGAAGACCTCATCCGTCTGGTACGGCACCTCGTACACGGCGAGCCGGTCCGCGGCAACGCCCGCCGCTGCGGCCTCAAGCACGAGGGCGCCGCCGGAGGAGACGCCGTACAGGTGCGCCGACCCGCCGGCCCCGGCGATCAGCGCGGCGATGTCCTCGATCTCGCGCTCGAGCGCGTAGGGCTGCGTGTCACTGCTCTCGGACCTGCCGCGTCGGTCGTAGTTGTACGTGGTGAACGAGCTCGCCAGCTCGGCGGAGAGCGGGGCGTTCTCCGACCGGTCGACGAGGCCTCCGCCCACGAGGATGACGGCGGGCCCGCTCCCCTGACGTTCGAACGCGATCGACGTCCCGTCCTTCGAGATCACCCGGTCCATGTCGGTACCTCCCTCTTCGAACACCAGCTCCCGGTCAGCGCAGCGACCGCGCGACCTGCTCGAGCTTGGCCCATCCCTCCTGCATACCCGTTTCCATGCCCGACTCCATGATGGCGTCCCGGACGTCCTTGCTCGGGCACTCCACGAGCAATGAGAGCGTCGTGCGCCCATCAACCTCGTCGAAGGTCGCCGTGTTGATCGTGCCCTCCTCCTCGCCCGGCGGGTACGTGTCGCCCTCGAGCGGCTCCGACGCGCCTTCGTAGACCTCCGTGAACACGAGCCGCTCCGCGGTCACGATCTCGCGGAACTCCCCGTGGAAGGCGACCTCGAACCCGTCGTGGTCCTGGTGCACGTACCGCCACACTCCGCCGACCCTCAGATCGACCTCGACCAGCGTGGTGATACCCCGCTCGCCGCTCCACCACCGCTTGATGAGCTGCGGCGTGGTCCACGCCTGGTAGACGAGCTCCTTCGGCGCGTCGAACTCCCGGGTGATCAGGATCTGCCGATCGGTCGGGAGCGTGATCGTCGCCATCCGACTACTCGCCATCGCCGCCATCGCCTTCCTCCTTCCGTTGCAGGTCCTCGAGGACCGCGTCCATCCGGTGGAACCGCTCCGACCACGTCCGCTCGTAGTCCTTCACCCAGTCGTGGATGGGCTTGAGGGCGTGGCCGTTCAATCGATACAGCCTCCTGCGTCCGTCCTCGCGCACGTCGACTGCCCCCACCTCCCGCAGCACGCGCAGATGCTTGGACACGAGCGGCTGCGCGAGCCCCAGCTCGCGGACCAGGTCGTTCACCGGCCGCTCCCCCTCGACGAGCGCGTCGAGGATCTGCCGCCGCCGGGGTTCGGCCACCGCGTTGAACGCGTCCGCCGTCGTCGCCGCTCGCGCCATGGCCCAACAATATATACCGATATCGGTATATGCAACTGAGAACCAAGACCTCGGCTGTTTTAGGGTCCGGCTGCTAGCCGAACGAGCCCGTGACGATCTCGCCGGCGGGCTCGTACGTGGCGATCAGCACGCCGGTCGTCGAGACCCTGCTGTCGACGAGCTTCAGCGCGCCCGGGAGGGTGCCTTCCGCGAACAGGCGCTTACCCGACCCGATCACCACGGGGAAGACCATCAGGCGGAATCGGTCGACGAGATCGTGGGCGAGAAGCGTCTGGGTCAGGTTCGCGCTGCCGTGCACCTGCAGCTCGGGCCCGTCCTCTTCCTTCAGCTTCGCAAGCCCCTCCGCCGCGTCGCCCTCGATCAGGACGGAGTTGCTCCACTCGAGCGTGGGCCGGCCTCGGGACGCGACGTACTTCGTGGCCTCGTTGAACACCTTGCCGCCGGCCTCCTCCGGCGCGGTCGGCCAGTAGGCGGCGAAGATGTCGTAGGTCCTGCGCCCGAGCACCATCGCGAACGGCGTGCTCGTCGCCTCGGCCATGTAGCCGTCCACCACGTCGTCCCAGAGGTTGACGGACCACCCTCCGAGCGCGAATCCGGTCTCGGCATCCTCGTCCGGCCCGCCAGGCGCCTGCATCACCCCGTCGAGGGTCAGGAACGTGCTGACGATCAGCTCTCGCATCGTCGCTCCTTCGGATCGTGGGGCCCGGAGCTACCGCTCGGCGGGCTGGAAGATCTCCACCGCGTTGCCTGCGGGATCCTCGACCAGGATCTGCTTGCCTCCGGGGCCGGTCACGATGTCGTTACGGAACCTCAGCCCGGCGGCGCGGAGCCGTTCGACCTCCTTCGAGATGTCGTCGACCACGAACTCGATCCGGTTCCAGCCGCCCGGTTCGGGCTTGCGACCGTCCGGCATGGGTCGCCCGGCCGAGCTCTGCGGGCCGCTGAGCAGAAGACGGAGCGGACCACGGGTGACGTCGGCGAACGCAGGAGCGGCGTTCGTGCCGAGTTCGAAGCCGAAGTGTTTCGTGTAGAAGTCGACGGCGGCATCAACGTCGTCGACCATGTACCGGACGTTCACGGTGTCTGAGGGGATCCGGCTCACCTCCCTGATCGCGCGCGGATGAGGCCCATCCTTGGGGCTCTGCCCCGGACCGCCCCGGGCGAAACCTCGCGCGGCACCTCTGGACGGTCGCTATCCGGCCGAGGCGGCGAACAGCTCCCACTCCCCCGGGACACCGCGGAGCCCGACGGCGCCGAGCGGAGTGAACGCGAGGTCGGTTCCCGTCACGAGGTCCCGAACGGTTCGCGTGACGACGACCTCACGCTCGCCCGCCTCACCGAGTGCCCGGGCGGCGATGTGCACGCCGATCCCTCCAACGTCCTCGTCGCGGATCTCGATCTCGCCCGTGTGGATCGCCGAGCGGATCGCGAGCCCGAGGTCCCCGCACGCGGCGGTGAACCCGAATGCACACCGGAGCGCTCGGGTCGGCGCGTCGAAGGTCGCCAGGATGCCGTCGCCGGTGGACTTCACGAAGCGTCCACGGAACCGTTCCACTTCCTCCCGCCCGATGCGATCGTGGCGATCCAGGAGCCGCCTCCATCGCTGGTCACCCAGGTCGGCAGCCTGCTCCGTGGATCGAACGATGTCCGTGAACAGGACGGTCGCGAGGACGCGATCCGTGTCCTGTGCCGCCTGCCACGACTGCATCTGCTCCTGGGTCCAAGCGAACGCCTCTACGTATCTGCTCGCCGGAGCCCGGTTCACCGGCTGGTAGGTGAGGACCGTGACCCCGGACTCGAAGGTCCTCGTGTCGACGTGATGCAGGTGCGTGACGTCGGTCGCGTCGTGGAACAGGCGCTTGCCGCTGCCGAGGACCACCGGGAACACCATCAGTCGGTACTCGTCGATGACCTCGTGTCCGACAAGCGAGTTGAGAAGGTCGGAGCTCCCGTAGAGGTAGATGTCCCCTCCCGGCTCACGCTTCAGCTCCCGGATCCTCTCGACCGGGTTCTCGGCGATGATCGTCGTGTTCTGCCAGGCCGCCGACTTCAGGCTCCCGGACACGACGTACTTCGGGATGCCGTTCATCCGGTCGGCGAACCCCTCGTCCCCCGGTGCCGTGGGCCAGAACGCGGCGAAGATCTCGTAGGTGACTCGCCCCAACAGGATGGCGCCGGCGTCGAAGAGCTCGTCGATCTTGAACCGCTGCTGGTCCTCGCCCGCGTAGCTCAGTGCCCAGGTGTTCTTGCCGTCCTGGTGCTGGTCGTGGCCGGGGGCCTCCATGACGCCGTCGAGCGTCACGAACTCGGACGCGATCAGCTTTCGCTGCGCGGCCTCCGGACGCGAGGTCTCCACGGCTCAAGCTTGTCAGAGAGGGGACGCTGGGCAACACTCCCACCGCCGGGACATCCCGGCGTCGATCGTTTCGACCTACGAACGACCGCAACCGGACGAAAAGGGCGCGCAGGTCCCAACATCGCGACCGCCTACCACGAGCGGCTCGCAGGCCCCTGACGCCCCGATCTCGATCACGGTATGCAGAGCGTCCTGTCACTCGACCTCGGGTGGCTGGACGGGTGACCCGCCGCAGAGGATCACGCTCAGCGTCGGAACGACCGCTGACAAGCAGCAAGCTCGCTAGCGCGTCACCTTCCCGGTGAACGTCACGTGAGCCAGCGAGTCGTCGTCGGGATCGTACGTGACCTCCATGTCACCGGTCCCGTGGAGTCCCGTGTAGGCACCGGTGCCGCCGACGATCATCCACGTCCCCGTTTGGGTCGGGCCCTCCGGTAGCTCGCCCGTGAGGGCCATGCTCAAGGTCCCGTCCGGGCAGGTGATCGTCTCGACGATCAGGAACAGGGAGGGATCGCTGATCCCGTGAGTATCCACGACGGAACCGCCGGCGCAGAACGGCGAGCCCGCGAGGGGTGGAGCCCTCGAGTACCTCACCGGTGGCGATCGGCTCCGCCCCGGGCTCGTCGGCTACGTTCACTCTGGTCCGAATAACGGTGGGCTCGCCAGCGCTGGCGGTGGCCGAGGCAGCGCTCGGGGCCGCCGCGTCCTCCTCCCCACCGCCGCACGCCCCGCCGAGGAGCACGCCACCGAGGACCAGCACGAGTGCTCTGCGCATGACCGCCCTTCGCGGGTCACGCGACCCATCGCTCTTCACCGGCACGGAGCATCCGTTCCTCCGAGCAACTTCGGCATGTCGGAGCGGGGCGAGATATGGCCTTGACCTGGAGCGGACGACGGGATTCGAACCCGCGACCCCCACCTTGGCAAGGCAACACACGGCGTCCTGCCCCGTCCCGCGTCGTCCCGAGACGTCCGTCTCCGCTGCTCATTGCGGCCGGCCGGGACTCGGCAAGACGGAACGGGACACCGCCGAACACACTCGACCGTTGCACGAACCGTTGCACGACGGCCTAACCGAGGAACTCGAGCTGCCCCTGAGAGCCGACCTGCATGAGGGCGTGCACGATCGCGGAGTCCTCGGCCGAGAACCCGAAACCCTCGAGGAGATCGTCCAGGTACAGCCCCGCCGGCGAGCGCCAACCCGGCGTGGTGATCGGCCAGGTGTCCACGCCGACGAAGGTGAGGTCCTCGCGGGAGAGTTTGTCCCTGCCGCCGTTCAGGGCGCGGCACTTGAGGTGGCAGTAGTGGCACGGCGCCGAGGGATCGGAGCGGCAGGCATCAGGGGCCAGCGGCTCGATGAAAATCGCTGCACCGGGGCCTGACTGGGCGGTATTATGCGCGGCCTCCGAGCCTCGCGAACCGCGAACTGCCTAGAGAGCAACTGAGCCTCAAGGATCGTCTTCTCGCTCTCTTGGTGCCGCTCTTGGTCGGCGGTGAAGGCCCCCAACAGGACCATGGTTTGATGACGGAGGACCCGTCGATAGTCCGAACGGGTCACGAGCGTAGGACCATCGAGCGACATGACCGGCGCCGGCCGCGATGGTACTTAAAGGCGTTTCCGGTTGAGAAGTGATGTGCGACCGTCCACGGGGAGCCAGCGAGCCCATGTCGATCCTCGAACGTTCCGCCTTGCCTCCGGCTCCGGCCGCCGACGGGAGCCCGCCCCTCAAACGTTCCACCTTGCCAACTGCTCCGGCCAGCGACCAGCTCCGCGTGATCACGGCCGGCAGCGTCGACAACCTGGAGACTCGACTCGGTGCCAGTGGTTTCGACGTCGTCGCGGTCGCGCAGACGGAGGACGCGCTCATCGATGCCGTGACGGCGGGCAAGCCGGACGCAATCGTGGTCGAGGCCGACCTCTGCGCCTCGCTCGAGCACGTTCGAGATCTGGCACCCGATTCCGTGATCATCGTGATCGGCGATCACACCCCCGCCGGCGCCCTCGGTCGCATCGAGCGAGGGGTGTCGGGGACAACGATGGCCGGACTCCTGCACGCCCTCGTCGCCGAAGGCATCGGGGCGGCCGCGCCATGGGGGCTCGTGCCCGCGATCCAGCCGGGGGCTTCCGCGCCGACGTTCCAGAGCGTGGTCGGCTCCCTGCTGTCCACGAAAGCGGAGCTCGTCCGCGCATATGTGGTGAACGCGGTGAACACGTTTCGCGACCACGCCGAACTCGTGACCGCAGCGAGCACCGCCGTCGCGATGACCGTTTCCACGGGGGTTCTGCTGACGCTGAGCGCGCCGAGAACCGACGCACGTCCCGAGCGCGTCTCTGCCCCCACGCCGGCCGTGGAGCCCGCGCCGCAGCACCCGGTCGTTGCTGCGACCCCTGCGACAGCCAGCGCGCCCTATGACACCTCGTGGGAAGGGGGCGAGCCCACCGAGCGGCGGGAGCCGAACAGCGGTGAGCCCAGGGATCATGGTCGTCTCGGCGCTCGGGGCGAGGGCACGGTGGATCCGGGCGACGGCACGGTGGATCCGGGCGAGGGCACGGTGGATCCGGGCGAGGGCACGGTGGATCCGGGCGA
>Ga0209382_10008078_pt1 | contig 13296 bp, 6 predicted proteins | sample SoiMetdeltSBSDD5_FD_187599 | JGI IMG/M metagenome (GOLD analysis project Ga0209382, IMG submission 187599) | Bulk soil microbial communities from a Populus tree surrounding site in Tennessee, USA - Soil MetaG P. deltoides SBSDD5 (SPAdes) (version 2) | ecosystem: Environmental > Terrestrial >... | reverse complement strand
GGCCGCGGTCGGCGTCGCCGGGCTGGTGCGCTCCGAGGCCCTGCTGCTCGGCCCGGCGATCGCGCTCCCGCTCGCCGTCGGCGCCTGGCGCCGCGCGGGCGGGGACGACCCGACCGCCGTGGCGGCCAGGGCCCGGGCCATCGGCCTCCAGGTCGCGGCGGCCGGGGGCCTGGCGGTGCTGCTGCTCGCCCCGTGGGCCGTCTACAACCTCACCCGCTTCGAGCACCCCGTGCCGCTGTCGGCCCAGTTCGACCACACCCTGGTCGCCGCGAACTGCGACGAGGTGTACTACGGCCCGAACACCGGCTACTGGTCACGGCGGTGCGTGGAGGCCGTCGAGCCCCTCACCGATCCGCTCGACGACGCCTCCGAGGAGGCCGTCGTCTACCGCCGCCTGACCCGCGACTACCTCGGCAACCACACCGAGCGGGCGACCCAGGTCGTCGGGCTCCGGGTGCTCCGGACCTTCGGCCTGTACCAGCAGGAGAACCAGCTCGACCTCGACCGCCAGCTCGACAGCAAGGAGAAGGGCCTGGGCCAGGTCGGGCTGCTGAGCTGGTACCTGGTGGCCGTGGCGGGGGTCTTCGGGCTGTTCATCATGCGCCGGGCCGGGCGGGCCATCTTCCCCATCGTCGCCCTGGTCGGAGTGACCGCGCTCACAGTCGCCATGACCTACGGGGCGACCCGGTTCCGACTCCCGGCCGAGCTGGCCCTGTTCGTCCCGGCGGCGGTCTCGGTGGACACCGCGCTCGCGGCCTGGTCGCGGCGACGCACCCGGCGGGCCGAGGCGGCGGAGGCGGCCGATGCCCGCCGCGCGGTCGCGGGAGCCGACACCGACGTCCCCGCCGGGCTGGGCTCGTCGGGCGGCCGGTTCGCCGGCTTCGACGGGCTGCGCGCCGTCGCGGCCCTCGGCGTGCTGCTGACCCACGTCGCCCTGGCGTCGGGCTTCGTCGGCCGCAGCTCCAGCGGGCGCTACCTGTCCCGGGCCGACGTCGGCGTGGCGCTGTTCTTCGCGCTCTCCGGCTTCCTGCTCTACCGGCCCTTCGTCAGCGCCCGGATGGACCAGCGCGCCGGCCTCGGCGTCCGCCGCTACCTGCGGCACCGGTTCCTGCGCATCTTCCCCGCCTACTGGCTGGCCTTGACCGTGCTGGCGGTGGTGCTGGACGTCCGGGGGCGGGCCGACATCCACAATCCCTGGGACTTCGTCCGCTACTACGGGCTGTTCCAGTCGTACTCCAACGAGACCGCCCTCGGTGGGTTGCAGCAGGCGTGGACCCTCACCAACGAGATGTCCTTCTACCTGCTGCTGCCGCTCTGGGCGGCGGCTGCGGTCTGGCTGGCCGGCAAGGTCCGGCCCAAGGCCGCCGTGGGCATCGAGCTGGGCGTGCTGGCGTTGGCGGGGGCCGCCGCAGTGGGCTGGGGCTTCTACCTCCACTCGGTGCAGACCCTCGACCCCGCCACCGGCCGCTTCGACGCCCGCACCCACTGGATCTTCGCCACCTTCCACCTGTTCGTGCCGGGGATGATGCTGGCCCTCCTCTACGAGTGGTCCCGGCGCCGTGACCGGCCCCTGCGGGGGCTGGAGCTGATCCGGCGCCATCCCCTGGTGTGCTGGGGCCTCGCGGCGCTCTGCTTCTGGGCCGTCTCGACCCGCATCGGCATGGGCCTCCAGGTCGGGCCCCGGGGCGCGGGCCAGTACGTCCAGCACCAGCTGCTCTACGCGTCGATCGGGATCCTGCTCATGGCGCCGATCGCGCTGGCCGGTACCGGGCTGCCCCGGTCGCTGCGCTGGTTGAGCACCCGGGTGATGGTGACCCTCGGCGTCCTGTCCTACGGCATCTACCTGTGGCACGAGGGCATCACCGACATCTACATGGACCGGCGCGGCCTCCAGTTCTTCCAGGGCGACTTCGTGCCCGAGCTCGCCGTGGTGCTCCTGGGCTCGGTGGCCGCCGCCGCCCTGTCCTACGTGCTGCTGGAGCGGCCGGCGCTCGGCCTCAAGGACCGGGACGGCGCCCTGCTCCGGGGCTGGCAGCCGCTGGGGTTGCCGCCGGACGCCCTCCTCGAGCCACGACCCTCTTCCCCGGCGCCGTCCCGGCCGTCGCCGTCGGCCGATGGCGACGGCGATGGCGACGGAGCGGCGCAGACCGAAGCCGAAGCCTCGGCCGAAGGCACGGTCGAGGCCGAGCCGGAGCCCGCTTCCCCGGCGCGCCGGAGCGCACGGGAGCGGCTGGCCCGCCTCCCGGCCTGGGTGGTGCCCGCCGGGATCATCGGCGTGGTCGTGGCCCTGCCCTTCTGGGGGCTGTGGATCGCACCCGGCCCGCCGATGGAAGAGGGCTTCATGCTGGTCTTCCCGGAGCGGGTGCTCGCGGGCGACATCCCCAACCGCGACTTCCTGCACCTCTACGGCCCCGGCAGCCTCTGGGTCCTGGCCGGGTTCTTCCGGGTGCTCGGCACCCATCTGTGGGTCGAGCGGCTGGTCGGGTTCCTGCAGGTCGCGGCACTGATCGCCGGCACGACCGTGGTCGGGTGGCGGTGGGGCCGCTGGACGGCCGCCGTCGCCGGGGCCGTCACGGCGATCATGATCATGCCGCCGATCCAGTTCACCGCCCTGGCCTGGGTGGGCGGCGTGGCGCTGGCGCTGTGGGCGGTGATCGTGGCCGTGCGGGTCCACGACCCGCCCGACGGGAACGGCCGCCGGAGCCAGCGCACGCTGCTCGTCGCCGGGCTGCTGGCGGGCGGTGCCCTCCTGTTCCGCCCGGACCTGATCGTGGCCCTGGCTCTGCCGTTCGGCGCGCTGTGGCTGTGGGGCCTCGATCGCGCCCAGCGCAAGCAACTGCTGCTCGGGCTGGCCGCCGGCGTCAGCCCCTACCTGGTTCACCTGGTGCTCGCAGGGCCGGGCAACGCCATCACCGGGATGGTGCTCGAACCCATCTTCGAGCTGCGCCCGGGCCGCAGCCTCCCCTTCCCTCCGCCCACCGACTCGTTGGCCAGCTTCCTCAACCGGGCCTTCGTGTGGCGGGCCTGGCCCTGGCCGTTCCCCGCGCTGGACGAGCCCCAGCAGGTGTTCGTCTGGGTCTTCATCCTGTTCGCCGTGTGCGCGGTGCTGGTGGGTGTCGGTATCCAGGCTCGCCGCGCCGGCAGCCCCAACGGCTGGCGCCTCCTCGCGCTGGGTCTCCTCGCCGTCGGCACCCTGCCCCAGACCATCCAGCGGGCCGACACCGCCCACCTGGCCTGGGTGAGCTGCGTCCCCTTCGGCCTCCTCCCGTCGGCCTTGGCCGAGTGGGGTCGGCTCCGTGACGTCTCGGCGCGGGCCCGCGTCGCGCTCCTGCTGACGCCGCTGGCGGTGATGTTCGCGGTGATCCCCCACTACACCATCCGCTGGTACGCCGACTACGTGGGTCAGAGCTTCGGCTACCGCCGCGACGGCCACGAGATCGCCAACGACGGCCGCGTCTTCTACTACGGCCGCGGCGACGTCGCCGCGGCCGCCAACGATCTGCTGGCCGACGTCGACCGGGTCACCGAGCCGGGCCAGCGGCTGATCGTCGGGACCGGCGACCTGCGGCGGACCTCCTACAGCGAGGCCTACCTCTACTTCCTCCTCCCCCAGCTCGACCCGGGCACCCGCTACATCGAGATGGACCCGGGCATGGCCAACACCGCCGACTCCGGCCTCGCCGACGAGCTGCGCGACGCCGACGTCGTCATCCTGTCGACGGTCTACGACGACTGGGAGGAGCCCAACACGTCCACCGACTACGGATCGGACGAGCCGAACCAGGTGGTGGCCCAGGACTTCTGCCTGTACCAGAGCTACGGCAGCCGGCTCTACCTCGACGGTGCCCACCGAGGGCTGTACGAGCTGTACCTCCGCTGCGACGACGGCGACGGCGGCACGGCTCCGGGCGGCGACGGGGCCGACACACGGGGGTAACGCTCCGTAGCTTTCACCGAGCCCAAGGAGCGAGAACCGACTACGGTGCGCATTGCCGGGGTTGGGGGATCTGCTGGGCTAGCGTCCTCCAGCCGTAGTTTTCGCCTCCGCAGAGCTGGGCCATGCGAACACTTGTCATCATCCCGACCTACCTCGAGGCCGAGAACATCGTCGAGATGCTCCGGCAGATCCGCGGGACGGTCCCCGACGTCGACGTCCTCGTGGTCGACGACAGCAGCCCCGACGGCACGGCCGACATCGCGAAGGCGGCGGCCGAGGAGCTGGACCAGATCGACGTGCTGGTCCGCCCGGACAAGGCCGGGCTCGGCGGCGCCTACCGCGCCGGGTTCGAGCACGCCTTCGACCACGACTACGAGGTCGTCGTCCAGATGGACGCCGACTTCTCCCACGATCCGGCGTCGCTCCCTGACCTGCTGGCCGAGGTCGACAGCGGGGCCGACATCGCCATCGGCTCGCGGTACGTCAAGGGCGGCGTCATCCCCCACTGGCCGGTCCTCCGGCGGTTGCTGTCCCGGGTCGGGAACTTCTACGCCTCCACCGTCCTCGGGCTGGGCGTGCGCGACGCCACCGCGGGGTTCCGGGCCTACCGGGCCGACGTCCTGCGCTCGATCGAGACCGGCGCCACCAAGGCCACCGGCTACGGCTTCCAGCTCGAGCTGTCCTACCGGGCCCAGCGGCTGGGCGCCGACATCGTCGAGGTCCCGATCACCTTCAACGACCGGGTCCGGGGGGTGTCGAAGATGTCCTGGCACATCATCGGCGAGGCCATGTCGCTGGTCACGTGGTGGGGATTCCGGGACCGGGTGCTGCGTAAGCTCTCCCGCTGATCCCGAGCGCTGGGGAGGACCACGACCACAGTGACGACGACCGCCGCCTTCGACGATCCTGCCGATCCGGTCGCCAAGATCGGCGACCTCGCCGCGTCCGCGGGCATCCGGCGGGTCCATGCCCTGGCCTGGCGGGACCTCGACGACGTCGAGGCCGGTGGCTCCGAGGTCCACATCGACGAGATCGCCAGCCGGTGGGCCGAAGCCGGCATCGAGGTCACGTTGCGCACCTCGTGGGCCCAGGGTCAACCCACCGACGCCGTGCGCAAGGGCTACCGCGTGATCCGCCGGGCCGGGCGCCAGATGGTGTTCCCCCGCGCCGCGATGGCCGAGCTCGCGGGCCGCACCGGCCCCCGGGACGCCCTCATCGAGATCTGGAACGGGATGCCGTTCCTCAGCCCCCTGTGGTGCCGGGGGCCGCGGATCGTCTTCCTGCACCACGTCCACGCCGAGATGTGGAGCATGGTCCTGGGGCCCAACCTGGGCCGCCTCGGCGAGCTCTTCGAGCGCCGCGTCGCCCCGCCGCTCTACCGGGGGACCCGCATCGTGACCCTGTCCGAGTCCTCCAAGCAGGAGATGGTCGAGGACCTGGGGTTCCGGGAGGAGCGGGTGACCGTGGTCCACCCGGGCATCGACCGCCGCTTCTGCCCCGGCGGCGAGCGGGATCCCGAGCCGCTCGTGACCGCCGTGGGCCGGCTCGCGCCGGTTAAGCGGTACGAGTCGCTGGTCCGAGCCGCCGACCGGGCCCGGCAGGCGGTCCCGAACCTGCGCCTCCAGATCGTCGGCGAGGGCTTCGAGCGGCCGAACATCGAAGCGGTCATCGACGAGCTCGGGGCCAACGAGTGGGTGACGCTGCGGGGCCACGTCACCGACGACGAGCTCGTGGATCTCTATCGCCGCTCCTGGCTCGTCGCCTCGGCGTCGGCGCGCGAGGGTTGGGGGATGACGCTCACCGAAGCGGCGGCCTGTGGCACCCCGGCCGTGGCCACCCGCATCCCGGGCCACGAGGACGCCATCGTCGACGGTGTGAGCGGGCTGCTCGCCGAGGACGAGGCCGCTCTGGCCGCGGCGATGGCCGAGGTGCTCGGTGACCGTCGGCGCTTCGACGAGCTCAGCAAGGGCGCGCTCGCCCGAGCGGGGGAGCTCACCTGGGGGCAGACGGCGACCCAGGTCATGCGGGTTCTGGCGGACGAGGTCTCGCTGCGTCGCGGTCGACGATGAGGAACCCGCTGCCGCGGCTGACCAGCGGCACCACCCGAGCCATGATCCAGCTCCATCTGGGTCTGGCTGCGGTTGCCTACATCCCCCTGCTGTTCACCCGGCCCGGTTGGGTGAGCGCGGACACCAAGACCTACCTGTACCTGAACCCCGGCCAGCTGCTCGGCAAGGCGTGGTCGATGTGGGATCCCAAGGTGGGCATGGGCACCGTCACCCACCAGAACATCGGGTTCCTGTGGCCGATGGGGCCCTTCTACTGGCTGGCCGACGCGGTCGGGTTGCCGGACTGGGCGGCCCAGCGGCTGTGGTGGGGCACGATCATCTTCGCGGCCGGCGCGGGTGTGGCCTACCTGCTGCGCACCCTGGGCTGGCGGGGGCCCGGAGTCACGACGGCGACCTTCGCCTACGCCCTGAGCCCCTATCTGCTGACCCTGGTCGCCCGGCTGTCGGCCATCCTGCTGCCCTTCGCGGCCCTGCCCTGGTTGCTGGCCTTCACCATCCGAGCCGTCCGCACCCGCGGTTGGCGCTATCCGGCGCTGTTCGCCCTGGCCGTCGCCACCGGCGGGAGCGTCAACGCCACCGCGCTGCTGCTGGTCGGCCTGGCTCCCGCGCTGTGGCTCGCCCACGCCGTCTGGGGGGCCCGGGAGGCGTCGCTGCGACGGGTGGCGACGACCGCCGGCAAGATCGCCCTGCTGACGGTGCCCGTGAACGCCTGGTGGATCGCCGGGCTGTCGGTCCAGAGCACCAACGGCATCGACGTCCTGCGCTACACGGAGACCGCCAAGGTGGTGTCGTCGGTCTCGGTCAGCCACGAGATCCTGCGGGGCCTCGGCTACTGGTTCTTCTACGGCACCGATCGCCTCGGCCCGTGGATCGAGCCGAGCAAGTACTACACGCAGTGGGTCCCGCTGATCCTGGTCACCTACGCGCTGCCCATCCTGGGCCTCACGGGCGCGGTGATCGCCCGCTGGCGCCACCGGGCCTACTTCGTGCTGCTGGTCCTGGTCGGCCTGGCGCTCGCGGTGGCCGCCTTCCCGTGGGACCACCCGTCGCTGCTGGGGCGGGCCATCAAGAAGTTCCAGGAGTCCGACGCCGGGCTGGCCATGCGCAGCCTGCCCCGCGCCGTCCCGCTGGTCGCCCTGGGCGTGGCGGTGCTGTTGGGCTCGGGCGTGGCCTGCGTGGTGCGGCGCTGGCCCAACCTCTCCCGGCCCGCCGGGTGGGCTGCGGTCGGCCTGGCGGTGCTGGCGCTGCCCCCGTTGTGGTTCGGCCGCTTCGTGCCCGACAACCTGCGCCGCCCCGAAGAGATCCCCGGCTACTGGGACCAGGCGGCCCACCGCCTGGACGAGGCGGGCGACGACACCCGGGTGCTGACGATCCCGGGCGCCGACTTCGCCAGCTACCGCTGGGGCAACACCGTCGATCCGATCCTGCCCGGGCTCATCGACCGGCCGTCGGTGGCCCGGGAGCTGATCCCCTACGGGTCGCCGGCCTCGGCCAACCTGCTCAACGCCCTCGACCTGCGCTTCCAGGAGCGGACCGCCGACCCGGACGCCCTGGCGCCGATCGCCCGGCTCATGCGGGCGGGCGACATCCTGGTGGACAACGACTTCCAGTACGAGCGGTTCAACACGCCCCGGCCGCGCAACCTGTGGGACTACGTCGGCCGGGCCGTGGCCGGTGGCGGCCTGGGCGAGCCGGAGGCCTTCGGCCCGGAGCAGCCCAACCGGACCATCCCCCAGGTCCAGCTGGACGACGAGCTGCTGTTCGTCACCGACCCCCGGCTCCCCGACCCACCGGAGCTGGCTGTGGTGCCGGTCACCGACCCGGTCCCCATCGTCACCACCCAGTCCACCCAGCACCAGCTGCTGGTCGCGGGTGACGGCGACGGCCTGGTGGACGCGGCCGGCGCCCGGCTCATCGACGGCAGCGAGCTCATCCGCTACAGCGCGTCGATGGACGAGGACGAGATCGCCGCCGCCCTCGACGACGGGGCGGCGCTGCTGGTCACCGACTCCAACCGCAAGCGGGGCGAGCGCTGGACCACGGTCCGCCACACCCGGGGCTACACCGAGACCGCCGACGGCGGCGTGCTGTCCGAGGACCTCAACGACAACCGCCTGCCGGTGTTCCCCGACGCGAGCGCGGACACCATGACCGTCCGGGAGACCACCGACGAGATCGACGCCGAGGCCACCTCCTACGGCAACCCGATCACCTACACCACCGAGGAGCGGCCCCTGCTGGCGGTGGACGGCGACCCCGAGACCGCGTGGCGCACCGGCGCGTTCAGCGACGCCCGCGGCGAGCGCCTGGAGATCACGCTCACCGAGCCGGTCACCACCGACCACATCCGCCTCATGCAGCCGATCACCGGCCCGTCGACCCGGTTCATCACCCAGGTCCGGCTGCGGTTCGACGACGGCTCCGACCCGGTCGACATCGACCTGACCGAGCAGTCCCGCGACGAGCCCGGTCAGGTCGTGACGTTCCCGGAGCGGAACTTCCGCCAGCTCTCGATCGAGATCGTGCAGGACACCACCGGCGACCTGCCCCGCTGGGCGGGCCAGAGCAGCCTCGGCTTCGCCGAGGTCGAGATCATGGGCGCGGACATCCGGTCGCCCGCGGAGATCATCCGGGTGCCCACCGACCTGCTCGACGCCGCCAGCGAAGCCTCCATGGACAACCCGCTGGCCATCAGCCTCACCCGGCAGCGCCAGGACCCCACCGACCCCACCCGGGACGACGAGGAAGCGGCGATCCTGCGCCGCTTCAACCTGCCCAACGACCGCAGCTTCGGCCTCGTCGGCGAGGCACGGCTGTCGGGTCGTACGCAGACGCCGGCGGCGGTCCTCGACGCCCTCCTCGGCCGGCCCCACGACGGCTCGGTGCCCTGGGTCCGGGCCAGCGACGACCTGACAGGGTCGATCGCCACGCCCGCCGCCGCGTTCGACGGCGACCCGGCCACGGCCTGGACCACGGTCCGCAGCCGACCCGCCAACCAGTGGGTCGAGGCAGTGCTGCCGCAGCGGACGACCATCGACCACCTGCCGCTGACCGTAGTGGCCGACGGCCTGCACTCCGTGCCCACCGAGGTCGAGCTGTGGGTCGACGGGGCGCCGGTCGGCCGGGTCCCCGTCCCGGAGATCCTCGACGGCGAGGGCCAGAACCACACCGAGACCGTGGACCTCCCCATCCCCGAGGTCACCGGCAGCCGCTTCCGGATCAAGCTGACCGGCGTCCGGGAGACCCTGACCAACGACTGGGTCAGCGACCGGGCCATCGCCCAGCCGGCCGCCATCGCCGAGATCGGGCTGCCGGGGGCGACGGTGCCGGCCCTCCCCGAGACCTTCGACAGCGGCTGCCGCGACGACCTGCTGCGCATCGACCGGCAGCCGGTCCCCGTCCGGGTCACCGGCCCCATGGCCGATGCTCTGGCCGGACGCCCTCTCGCCGTCACCACCTGTGGCGGCGGTGGTGCCGTGGACATCGCCGGCGGCTCCCACACCCTGCGGACGGCACGGGGCATCGACGTCGGCCTGGACCTCGATCAGCTGGTGCTGCGCTCGGCGGCGGGTGGGGCTGCGTCGTCGACCGACGGCACGCTGGCCCAGGAGGCGGCCGGGGCGACGGCTGCCGGCGACGACGGTGCTGACGATGCTGGTGGCGTCGACGGTGCGGCGGGTGCGGCGGGTGCGACGCCCCGGGTCGAGGTGGTCGAGCAGGGCCCCGACCACTACCAGCTGCGGGTCACCGGCGCGACGACCTCGGAGCCCTTCTGGCTGGTCCTGGGGCAGAGCTTCAACACCGGTTGGCAGGCGACCATGGACGGCTCGGCGTTGTCGGCCCCGGAGCTGGTCGACGGGTTCGCCAACGGGTGGCTGGTCGTCCCGACCAGCGAGTCCTTCGAGGTGAACCTCCGGTTCACTCCCCAGAGACGGGTGGACATCGCGCTGTGGATGTCGATCATCGGGGCGGCCGGCTGCCTGGTCCTGGCCGTGCGCCGACCCCGGTCGTCGATCGTGGCGCCGTCGGCGATGCCCGAGCCCTACTCCCCCGTGCTCGCCTTCCGGTACCACGGGGCGCTGCCCAGCCGCCGGGACGCGTACCTCGCGGGTCTCGCGATCGGCGTGGTGGCCGCGATCCTCGCGGGACCGCTCATCGGCCTGGTGGTCGGCGTCGTGGCCGGCATCGGGACCCGGCACGAGAAGTTCCGCCGGTGGCTGCTGCTGGCGAGCCCCTGTGCCCTGGCGCTCGCGGCCCTGTACGTGGCGTACATCCAGCTACGCCACGCGCCCGACCCCAGCTTCGACTGGCCGATCGAGATGCGGGAGCCGCATCCGCTGGGCTGGCTCGCCGTGCTCCTCCTGGCGGCCGACGTGGTCGTGGGCCGCATCTGGCAGTCCCGCAGCAGCGAGATCACCACCGACTGACCGCGCCGGAGCAGCCTGCACTTCGCCGGTCGGCTACTCGTGGGCTGGATCGAAGCGCAGCGCGGCCGAGTTCATGCAGTACCGCAGCCCGGTCGGGTCGGGCCCGTCCTCGAACACGTGGCCGAGGTGGGCGCCACACCGGGCGCAGCGGACCTCGGTGCGGAGGTAGCCGAGGGTGTGGTCGGGGTGGGTGGTCACCGCCGAGTCCTTGGACGGCTCCCAGAAGGAGGGCCAGCCGGTGCCGGAGTCGAACTTCGTGTCCGACGAGAACAGCGGCTGGTCGCAGGCGATGCAGCGGTAGCTCCCCTGGCCCTTGTTGTCCCAGTAGATGCCGGTGAACGCCCGTTCGGTGCCGCCTCGCCGGGTCACCTCGAACTGCTCGGGCGTGAGCCGCTTGCGCCAGCCCTCGTCGTCGGTGGGCAGCTCGTCGAGCGGGATGCCTTCGTCAGCCATGGCCCCCAGTCTGCCGCCTGCTCAGTGGGGTGGCGACAGCCAGGGTGAGTGCAGCGCGTCGGCCAGCTGGCGGACCACCGGCTCGGGGGACGGGCTGTTGACCCGTTCGATCGATTCGAGCGTGCAGTAGGCCTCGGTGCCGCCGGCCTCCCGGGGCTGCAGGGTCACGACCAGCGAGTGGGCCTCGCCCTCGTGCCGGACCACCACCTCGAAGATCGCGCAGCTGCGGTCGACGTAGCTGACGCCGCCGATGGCGTGCGCGGCCTCGAGCAGGCGGGTGAAGGCCTCGTCGGGCGGGGCGTCGACCACCAACCGGTCGGGCCCGTCGAGGTGCGCGGCGATCCGCGGCGAGGGCGGGGTCGTGGTGGTCGGCCGCCGACCCGGCATCGGGCGCCGGCCCCGCATGGAGGTGCCCCCCAGCGCGAGCGACAGGACCCCGTACGCCTCGTTGAGCTCGGCGGCCCGGGCGGTCGCACCGGGGCCGGCCTTGTCCGGGTGCAGCTCGCGGATGAGGCGACGGTACGCGAGGCGCACGGCATCCCAGCCGTCGTCGGGCCCGACACCGAGCATCGACCGCGCCTCGTGGACGTTCACGCCGTGATCTTTTCACCCTCAGAGCACATACGCCGACCACTCGTGGTGGGTGCACCGCCGAGCCTGATCGCGCACCCGACCAGCCCCGGGTGCTCGGAGAGCGTCCGCGTCGCGTCAGGCGGGGGCCAGGAACGCGGCGAGCAGCGCGCGGTACCAGCCGGGGTCGTGGCTGCCCGCGTGCTCCCGGGCCGCGTGCATCGCCAGCTGCGGCATGCCGACGTCGACGGTGGTGATCCCCAGCCGGGCGGCGGTCGTGGGGCCGATGGTCGACCCGCACGGCAGGTCGGAGCGCATGGCGAACGACTGCAGCGGCGCCTTGGCCTCCTCGGCTGCCAGGGCCACGAGGGCGCTCCCCGGTGCGTCCGTGGCGTAGCGGACCGACGCGTTCACCTTCAGGACCGGCCCGGCGTTGAGTGCCACCTGGTGCTGGGGATCGTGGCGGTCGGCGTAGTTCGGGTGGGTGGCGTGGGCCATGTCGGCCGAGAGGCAGGCCGAGCGGGCCAGGGCCCGATGGAAGTCCTCCCGGTTGCCGCCCCGGGCGAGGACGATCCGCTCGAGCAGCACCGGCAGGATCGTCGATCCGGCGCCACGGTCGGACGTCGAGCCCACCTCCTCGTGGTCGAACAGGCAGATCACCGGCACCGGGCTCGCGTCGACCCGCGGGCCGACCTCGACCAGGGCCTCGACCGCGGCCCAGCACGAGGCGAGGTTGTCGAGCCGGGCCGATCCGATCATCTCGTGGTCCCGGCCGACCAGGCTGGCCGGCGTCAGGTCGTGGAGCATCAGGTCCCAACCGAGGACGTCGTTCGCGGCGACGCTCAGCTCGCCGGCGACGAAGGAGGCGAAGTCGGCCCCGTCGCCGACGCCGACACCCCAGATGGGCACCAGCTCGTGCTGTGCGTCGACCACCAGGCCCTTGGTGTTCACGTCCCGGTTGAGGTGGATGGCCAGCTGGGGGATGGTGCACACCGGCCGGTCCACCCGGAGCAGCTTGAGGAACACGCCGTTGCGCTCCCGCCGCACCGCGACCCGGCCCGAGAGGCCCAGGTCCCGGTCCATCCAGCTGGCGAGCAGCACGGTGCCGTAGGCCTCGACGCCGAGCTGGCGGTAGCCGGCACGGTCGCGGTCCGGGCGGGGCTTGATGCGCAGGTTGGGGCTGTCGGTGTGGGCGCCGACGATGCGGAAGCCGGCCAGCGGCCGCTGCTGGTCAGCGACGGCCCACGCCACGAGGGTGCCGCCCCGGACCACGAACCAGCGACCGGGTCCGGCGGGCCACTCGGCGTCCTCGGCCAGGCGGGTCCACCCGGCCTCGGTGAGCATGGCTGCCGCGGTGCTGCAGGCGTGGAAGGGGGATGGCGAAGCGTCGCAGAACGCCAGGAGGCGGCGGGCGGCGTCGAGGTCAGGTGGGGACGACGGACTCGGGGCCACGATCGCCCGATCCTACTGAGGAGCCGGACCGCAGTGCTTCGCCGGGTTGCGGGTCCCGGCGAGTTCGGGGCGGTGGCCGGCGGGGCGCAAGAATCGGTGGATGTCCCCCGTCGCCCTGGACCTGGTCGTCGTGCACCGCGGCGAGCCCGACCGGGCGGTCGAGACGGTGGCCGGGTTCCGCCAGCAACAGGTGCCCGTGCGGGTGGTCGTGGTGGACAACGGATCGTCCGCCGCCGATCGCCAGCGGCTGAGCGGGGGACTGCCGCCGGACGTGACCATCCTGAGACTCGACGGCAACCACGGCTTCGGCCCAGCGGCGAACGTCGGCTTCCGGTGGTTCCTCGACCGGCCCGGCGCACCCTGGCTGGCCGTCGCGCCCCACGATGCC
>Ga0209382_10008077_pt1 | contig 13296 bp, 12 predicted proteins | sample SoiMetdeltSBSDD5_FD_187599 | JGI IMG/M metagenome (GOLD analysis project Ga0209382, IMG submission 187599) | Bulk soil microbial communities from a Populus tree surrounding site in Tennessee, USA - Soil MetaG P. deltoides SBSDD5 (SPAdes) (version 2) | ecosystem: Environmental > Terrestrial >... | reverse complement strand
CCGGGGCCCCGGCAAAGAGCGCGTCACGATCCGCCATCTGCTCACGCATTCGTCAGGTCTCCCCGCCTGGCGGCCCATTTACACGGAGACGACGACGCGCGCGACGGCGTTTGCGCTGGCGGACACCACGGCCCTGCTCCGCCAGGCGGGTGACACGTTCGTGTACTCGGACTTGGGTGCCATGGTCCTCACCCAAGCCGTCGAAGCGATTACTGGGCAACGGCTCGACGCCTACCTCGATGCGCGCGTGTTCCGGCCGCTCCAAATGACAAGCACGCGATACCTGCCGCCCACCGCTTGGCGCGACCGGATCGCGCCCACGGAACGCAGCCAGGACGGGACGATCATCCGCGGCACGGTGCACGACGAAAACGCGTGGCGGCTGGGCGGGGTGTCGGGACATGCGGGGTTGTTCAGCACGGCGGGGGACCTGGGCAGGTTTGCCCAGTGGCTGCTGGGACGACCCGCCTTCCTTGAGTGGACCCAGCGTCAGAACGTGCCGCCTGGCTCCTCACGGGCCCTGGGGTGGGATACGCCGTCCGAAAACTCGAGCGCGGGGACCAAGCTCGGCCCCCGCGCCTTTGGTCACACGGGCTTCACCGGCACGTCGATCTGGATCGACCCGGACAAGGACGTCTTCATCATCTTGCTCACCAATCGCGTGCATCCAACGCGCGAAAACAACCGCATCGGCCGGGTTCGCCCTCGCGTCGCCGATCTCGTCGGCGACGCGCTCACTCCACCACGGTAGCCCAACCGCGCCGCGACAGGTCGCGGTAGATCACGAAACCTCCCAACAGACCCAAGCCGAGCAGCAGGAGCCCCGGGCCCGTCTCGTGCAGCAAGAGCTTCCCTGTGCCGAACAGCACACCGTAGATCAGCGCGCACCCCGCAATCCAGTCGACCAGGTTCGACAGACCGTCGGCCGAGACTTTCACATCCGGCGCCAGCGCCGCGATCGGTGCCCACCCGGTCTTCGACGGCCGCGTGCGACGATAGAACGCGACTAACGTCTCCCGCGACTCGGGCTTCGTGAGGTACGTGACGGCCAGCCACACGACCGTCGTGATGGCAACGGTCGTGATCATGATCCAGGCGAAGTGCTTCGGCTGGTTGGTGTCGAACCCGAATCCCAGCTGGAGCGCGAGCGATACGACAAAGGCGCATGTCATCGCGGAGACCTCGCTCCACGCGTTGATGCGCCACCAATACCAGCGGAGCAGCAGCACCGCCCCGGTACCCGCCCCCGTCACGATCAGGAGCTTCCAGGCGCCGCCGATCGAGTCCATATAGAACGTCACCACGGCCGAGATCACGGTGAGCAACACGGTCGCGAGCTTTGACGCGGTCACGTAGTGCTCTTCGACCGCGTCGCGTTTCACGAAGCGCCGGTAGAAGTCGTTGACCAGATAACTCGCACCCCAGTTGAGCTGCGTCGCGATCGTGGACATGTACGCGGCGGCGAACGCGGCGACCATCAGACCGCGCAGCGCCGGCGGCAGGTGGTCGATCATGACCCGGATGTACCCCGTCTCAGGATCGGCCAACCCGGGATAGAGGATCAGCGACGTCATGGCCACGAGGATCCAGGGCCAAGGCCGGATCGCGTAATGCGCGATGTTGAACCAGAGCGTCGCGAGCAGCGAGTGCCGCTCGTCTTTGGCGCTGAACATTCGCTGCGCGACGTAGCCCCCACCCCCCGGCTCGGCGCCGGGATACCACGTGGCCCACCAATTGAGGGAGATGTAGACGAGGAACGTGATCATCGGCATCCACGCCGAGTTCATGTCGGGCACGAAGCTCAGCACATCGCCGCGCCCGCCCTCAATCAGCTTCGCCTTCATCGCATCGATGCCGCCCACCGCCTGCACCGCGAACACGGCCAGCACGATCACCATGCCCATCTTGACGACGAACTGGAACACGTCGGTGACCAGCACGCCCCACAGGCCGGAGAGCGTAGAGATCGCCGACGTGAGCGCGATCATCCCCAGGACGATGACGAGCGCTTCGGTTTTGTTTATCCCAAAGATCAGTTGCAGGATCTTGACCATGGCCAGATTGACCCAGCCCAGGATGATGCAATTGATCAGAATGCCCAGATACAGCGAGCGGAACCCGCGCAGGAACGCCGCCGGTTTGCCCGCATAGCGGATCTCGGCGAATTCGACATCCGTCATCACGCCGGCGCGCCGCCACAAGCGGGCATAGAAGAACACGGTGAGCATGCCGCTGGCCACGAAGCACCACCACAGCCAGTTCCCGGCAATGCCATTGGCCGCGACGAAACCCGTCACGACGAGTGGCGTATCCGCCGCGAACGTCGTGGCGACCATCGACGTGCCGGCGAGCCACCAGGGCACGTTGCGCCCCGAGAGGAAGAACTCGCTCGTGCTCTTGCCGGCGCGCGCCTTGTAGTAGAAGCCGATCGCGATGTTGAACGCGAAATAGAGCCCGATGATCAGCCAGTCGGCGAAGGTGAGTGTCATAGGGGCTCCAATTGGGGGGACGCGGGGCCGCTCGGCAAGCCTACCGTTGACATCGTTCCCGCTACCTTCTAAGTTGCGCCCAGACCGGAGGATATGATGAGCACCACCCAGAAACCGACTGTGACCCTGACCCTCACGGAGCGCGCGGGCGAGGAAGTCCGCAAGTTCCTGGCGGAGGAGCAAGCGGCCCCCGAGAGCGTGGGGCTGCGCGTCGCGGTGCTGCCGGGCGGCTGCTCGGGCTTCAAGTACAGCCTGAGCGTCGAACCCGAACCCGCGGCTGAGGACGTCGTCATCTCGAGCGCGGGCGTGCGGCTGTTCGTGGATGAGTTCAGCGCCCAGTACCTGAACGGCGTCGTCATCGACTACAAGAGCAACTTCCAGGAATCCGGCTTCGCGTTCGAGAACCCGAACGCTACCGGCGGCTGCGGCTGCGGAACGTCTTTCACCGTCTGACCGCGTTGCCTCATCTTGATTCGGCAGGTTCGGCCCGCGCTCGTCGCGGGCCGTTTGTTTTCCGGAGACCCTGACCCTGCGCCCGCTCGACATCGCCGTCATCTTCGCCTATTTCGCCGCGGTCATCATCTTTGGATTGCTGCTCGCCGGGCGCCAGCGCAACGCCTCCGACTACTTCCTGGGGCACCGCGGCCTGCCCTGGTGGGCGCTGATGTTTTCCGTGGTCGCGACCGAGACGTCGGCCCTCACCGTCATTTCCGTGCCGGGCCTCGCGTCCCGGGGGAACCTCACGTTCCTCCAGATCGCGTTCGGCTACCTGGTCGGTCGCATCGGCGTCGCCGCTTTGCTCCTCCCGGGGTACTTCGAAGGCACGCAGGACACCGCCTACCAGCGACTGGAGCATCGGTTCGGGCCCCTCGCGCGGCGAACGGCCTCGGGCGTCTTTCTGTTCACGCGCGCGCTGGCCGACTGCGTCCGCATCTTCGCGACGGCCATCCCGCTGGCCATCATCACGCACTGGAGTCTTCCGGTGGGGATCGTAGCCATCGGGTTCGTCACGCTGATCTACACGTGGGTCGGCGGCCTTCGCGCCGTGGTTTGGGTGGACGTGATCCAGCTCGGCGTGTACCTGCTGGGTGGCATCGCGACCTTGATCGTAGCCACGCACCTCGCCGGTGGCGTGGAGGCGTTCGGGCGTGCCTGGGACGCCGGTAAACTCACCGCATTCGACTTCTCGTTTTCGTTCCTGAAGACCTACACGTTCTGGGGTGGGCTGATCGGCGGCGGACTGTTATCGGCGGCGTCGCACGGTACCGATCACTTGATCGTCCAGCGGCTCCTCGCGGCCCGCAACCTGAAGGACGCGCAGCGCGCCCTCATCGGATCCGGCGTGTTCATCATCCTGCAGTTCGGGCTGTTTCTCGTGGTGGGAACGAGCCTGTGGCTGGCCGGAGCGGATGATGGCGTCATGCGCAGCGATGCCATCTACCCGACCTTCATCGTGACCCACCTTCCCACCGGCATCGCCGGCCTCGCGGTGGGCGGTATTCTGGCGGCGGCCATGAGCAGCCACGCCTCCGCCGTGAACTCGCTCGCCTCCGCGTCGACACACGACTTCTATGCCCCGCTGACGGGTCGTCACGACCCCGAGCAGCTGCTGCGCGTGGGTCGCTGGTTCACGCTCGTCTGGACCGTCATCCTCGTCGCCGGAGCCATCGCGTTTGGTGATCAGAACACGCCCGTCGTGCAGCTCGCGCTCAGCATCGCGTCCCTGACCTATGGATCGCTGCTCGGCACCTACATCCTCGGCGGGATGTGGCCGCGAGCGCGCCAGGTCGATGTGATTGTGGCGCTCGTCGTGAGCATCGTCCTCATGTCGCCCGTCGTGCTGGGCGCGGTGATTCCACATTTCCCCGTGCACTGGGTCCCCGGCCTGGCGTGGCCTTGGTACGTGCCGCTCGGCACCGCCGTGACGGTGCTCGTGGGCATGGCGTCGTCGCTGATCGGACGGCCTCGGATTCCCGCATGACCGAGTCCCCCGTCTTTCTCGGTATCGACGTCGGCGGCTCGCACACGACCGTCGTGGTCGGGGACCGCAACGCGCAGCTGTTGGCGCGCGCCGACGGCCCCGGAGCCGCCATGCGACCCGGCGGCGCGGAGGCCTCGGCCGCGGTGATCGCCGAGGTCGCCCGGCGCGCCGCGGCGACCGCGGGCGTGACCCTCCCCGCCGATGCGGCCATGGTGGGCGCCGCCGGCGCCGGCCGCGATCCGGAGCAGCATGACCTCGCGGCCGCGCTGATCTCCGCGCAAGTCGCCCGCCGCGTCCGCGTCGCCGGCGACAGCGAGATCAGCCTGGCGGCGGCGTTCGGCGACGGTCCGGGGATTCTCCTCAATGCGGGCACCGGTTCGATCGCCTTCGCGCGCTCTCCCGATTCGCGCTTCCATCGGGCGGGGGGCTACGGGTGGCAGCTGGGCGACGAGGGTGGAGGGTACTGGCTCGGGCGGCGGGCGCTCGCGGCGGCTGCCCGGTCCACCGACGATCCCAACGAGTCGTCGACACTGCTCGAGCGCCTCCTTGTCGCACTCGGGCTGCGCCACTTCAACGACCTGATCCGGTGGACCGCAACGGCAACGCCGGCGCAGATCGCGGCACTCGCGCCGCACGTGCTCAACGCGGCGGGCGAAGGCGAAGTCGTCGCGCAGCGGGCCGTGGGTGAGGCGGCTGTGGAGCTGGCCCGGCTGGTGGGCGTGCTCGAGCGCCACTTCCCCGGCGCCGACGCCATCCCCGTCGCGACCGCGGGCGGGCTGCTCCGTTCGGGCTCACCGCTGCTGCGCTCGCTGCACGATGTGCTGGTCACCGAAATGCCGCGGGCCCGCCTCGTGGACGGGCCCGTGGATGCCCCCGCAGGGGCCGTGCGCCTAGCCGCGCGGCTGATCTAGGGAGCGTTGTGAGGTGACGGGTCCAGAACGTCCCTAAGAACTCACGCCGCCACCGCGAGCTTCTCCCCCGCCGTCACCGATTTCGGATCCCAGTCACTTTCCGTCCGGGCCACATACACGGCGGCGCTCATATCCCCAATGACGTTGAGCGTCGTGCGGGACATGTCCAGAATGCGATCCACGCCAATGATGATGGCAATCGCCGCGGGGTCGACTCCGACGATCGCGATCACCCCCATCAGGAGCGGTAGCGACCCGCCGGGGACGCCGGCGGCGCCGACGGCCGTAATGACGCTGAGGATGACGACGATGATCTGAGTCGACAGACTGAGAGGCACACCGTAGACCTGCGCCAGGAACAGGACCGTCACGCCCTCGAACAGCGCCGTCCCATTCATGCACATCGTGGAACCCAGCGGCAGCACGAACCCCGCAATGTGGGGCGGAATCTTCAGCTCCTGCTCGGCCACGGCGATGTTCGTCGGCAACGTCGCGTTGCTGGAGCTGGTCGAGAACGCCGTCACAATGCTGGCGCGGATCCGGCTATAAAACACGCGGGGCGACAGCCCGCCCAGAAACCGGACGAAGGCGGAAATCGAGATCGCTCCGTGCAGTACCAGGCCGAGCAACACGACGATGACGTAGAGCCCGAGCGGTTTCAATAAGGCAAAGCCGAACCGCGACGTCACGACGAAAATCAGTCCAAAGACGCCATACGGGGCGAGCTTCATAGCGAACTCGATGATCTTGACGACCGCCTCGCCCAACGCATCGAGCACCCGCAGCATCGGCTTGGTCTTGTCCGGTGGGAGCAGCGTCAGCGCGGCGCCGAACACCAGCGAAAAGAAGATGATTCCCAGCATGTCGAGCGTGGCCGCCGCCTGGATCGGATTGCGGGGCACGATGTTCACGAACATGTCGATGCCGAACTTCCCTCCGCCTCCCGCCTGCAGCCCCTCGGCCTGCGATTTGTAGGTGGTCATGAGCTGCTCGCGGATCCCGGTATCGAGGCCGTCGCCCGGGCGTATCACGTTCACCAGGATGAGGCCGATCGTCGCCGCCACCGCGGTCGAGACCAGGAAATAGCCGATCGTCCGCGCGCCGACGCGGCCGATTTTGCGGATGTCACCGAGCCCCGCGACGCCGAGGGTGAGCGACGCGAACACCAGGGGCACGATCGTCATCAACAGCATGCGCAGGAAGATCTGCCCCACCGGACCGGCGATGTTGTTGCCGATCCAGCGCACCACGGGCGCGGCCGCGTCGGCCGGGACGCCCAGCCAGGCGACCCAGCTCGCGCCCACCGCGAACGCGTTCGCCACGATCCCAACCGTGGCTCCCGATACGAGTCCGATGATGATCTTGGTGTGGAGCTTCATGCGCTCGGTCCCGCGCTAGTCGGAGCCCGCAGACGACTGTTCCGATACCCATACGCGAAGTACAGCGCGAGGCCGATCGCCAACCAGATGGCGAAACGGATCCACGTTTCGCCCGGGAGCCCCAGCATCACGATCACGCAGAGCGCTACCGAAACAGGCGCGACCACCCAGACCCAGGGCACACGGAACGGCCGCGGCCGCGCCGGCTCCGTGAACCGCAACACGATGACGCCCGCGGACACCAGCGCGAAGGCGAACAGCGTCCCGATGTTGGTCAGGTTGTACGTCTCGTTGGCGTCCCCGATCAGCGCCCACACGGCGACGAAGACGCCGGTGAGGATCGTCGTGATGTACGGCACGCGCCGGTTGACGGAAATCTTCGCGGCCCACTTCGGCAACAAGCCGTCGCGCGCCATCGCGAAGAAGATGCGGGGTTGGCCGTACTGGAACACGAGCAGCACCGCCGACATCGAGATGATCGCGCCGAGGGCCACGATCCAGCCGACGGTCCGGAACCCGGCGACCTCTAACGCCTTGGCCAGCGGGTCGGCGACGCCCAGCTCGGTGTACGGCACCATCCCCGTGAGGACGGCTCCGACGATGACGTAGATGACGGTGCAGATCGCCAACCCGCCCAGGATCCCGATCGGCAGGTTGCGTTGCGGATTCTTGGTCTCCTCCGCAGCCGTGGAGATCGCGTCGAACCCGATGTAGGCGAAGAACACGATCGCCGCGCCCTGGTGAATCCCGCGGAAGCCGTTGGGGGCGAATGGCTGATAGTTCTCAGGATTGATGTGGGTGAGCCCCGCCACGATGAACAATCCCAGGACCAGCAGCTTGATCACGACCAGCACGTTGTTGGTGCGCGCGCTCTCGCGCACCCCCAGGAGCAGGAGCCACGTGATCAACGCCACGATCAAGAACGCGGGCAGATTCACGAGGATGGGAATGCCCGCGACGTGGGGCGCTGAATCCAGCAGGCCGTGTACCTCGGGCGCGGGGCTCAGTAACGCCGTGCGGTACCCGGTGGTGAGCCAGGTGGGGAGCACGAGCCCGAAATTGCGGAGCAGGCTGGTGAAGTAGTCACCCCAGGAAATGGCGACGGCGACGTTGCCCACCGCGTACTCGAGAATCAGATCCCACCCGATGATCCACGCGACGAGCTCGCCGAGCGTGGCATACGAGTACGCATACGCGCTCCCCGCCTGTGGGATCATGGCGGCGAGCTCGGCGTAGCAGAGGCCGGCCAAGGCGCAGCAGAGACCGAGCAGCAGGAACGAGAAAACCAGCGCGGGTCCGGCGCCGGCCCGGATCATGTTCCCGGCCGCGTCGTATTGGCCGGCGGCCGCGGTGCCGATGGCGCCGAAGATCCCGGCACCGATCACCGCGCCGATGGCGAGCATCACGAGGTCGCCGGCGCCCAAGACTCGCCGCAGCGAATGTGGAGTTTCCGCCTCGCTGACGATCAGGTCTGCGATCGGCTTGCGCTGGAACAGCTGGCGCATGCGGTCTCTACCTGCCTTCGCGTTTTGTGTAGCGGTTGTAGTTACGGGGTGACGGTCACGCTGGCGACGTAGTCGATTCGTCGTCCGTCGCGCGTCGCCGCCGGGGTAAAGCGAAACCCCATCATCGCCTCTTGGAACCGGCGACGGTATGCCGCGTCCTTGATCGGCGGAGTCACCTCGACCCGCGTGACGCGCCCGTCAGCCGTGACCCAGAACCGGACCTGATGCGGGCGACCATGCACCCCCGCGGGCGCGCCTTGTGGCGGCGTGAGTGCCCAGCGCGGTGTGGCGGGGAGAATGTAACCGGCTTCGCCGCCCGAGCCAGGGCCCGCGTCGCTGCCGCTCCCCGGACCGGTGCCCGTTCCCTGCCCGCCTCCCGAGCCAGGCCCTTGTCCGGGCCCGCCGGTCGTGCCGGTGCCGCTCCCCGCCACCGGCGGGGGCGCGGCGACGGGCGGCGCGATGGCCTCGAGCGGTGGCACATCGATCTTCACGGGATCGGGCAGGGCCATGGTGGGCACGACGACGGTCGGTGCCGCCGGCATCTCGACCGCCTGGGGCACGGCCCCCGCGGGGAGAGTGAACCACGTCACCACCGGTCGACCGCCACCGCCGCCACCACCCCGCGGACCTGTGCCTCCGCCGCCACCCGCGATCAGGGCCGCGCCGCGCCACAGCACGAGGACGGCCACGGCGGCGTGCGCCACCAATGACAGCGCGGTGGCGCCCCCGTGGCGGCGCCCCGGTTGGGGCAGGCTGTAGGAGGTGAAAAGCGGGGGCGTCTCAGGCACGGCTAATACATACACCGCAAGGACACCCCCGGGGTTCTACCGGCCGGCGGGCTTGGCTGCTTCGGGGGGGGTGAAGCCGATCACCTGCACGCCCGCCCCGCGGGCGATGTCCATGGCGCGGACGATATCGCCGTACTTCCGGTTCGGGGCGGCCTTGATGAACAGCAGTTTCGCGGGCCGCTGATCGTAGTACTCGTGAAATTTGGCGTCCAGCTGCTCGAACGGCACCGGCTGCGTGTTGATGGCGTACGAGCCGTCGGGCCGCAGCTCCAGCACGATCTGATCGCTAGCCGTCTGCTTCGTCTGTTTTTGCGGCTGCTGCTCGGGCGGAACCTGGACGTCGAACAGCCGCCGCGACAGCGGCAGCGTGATCATGAAGATGATGAGCAGCACCAGGAGCACGTCGATCATCGGTGTGACGTTGATGTCGGCGCTGAGACCGCTGCCCGAACCGCCGGAGCCCATCGCCATGGCTTAGTGCTCCTCCGTCGCGCGTGCCGTCCGCTGCTGCTCGGCGATCGCGCCGAGCACGCGGACACCGGCCTTGCGGGCGATCTCGATGGCCTGCTGCACCCGCGAGAACTCGATGTTTTCGTCGACCTTCAGGAACAGGATCTTGTCCACGGTCCGTTGGGCGTACAGCGTCACGAGCTGGCCCGGGAGATCCTCATCACTGATGAAGCGCGGCCCCGTGTACTTGCCCGTCCTCGGGTCCGTAATGTCGAGGTAGAACTTGCCGTCCTTGTCGATGCCGAGCCGGATCTCGCCTTCGTTTTCCTCGCGCGAGTCCGGATTCATCGCCCGCGGGACGGTCGCCTGAAAGCCCGCGGTGATTGCGGGCGTGACGATCATGAAGATGATCAGCAACACCAACATCACGTCGATCATCGGCGTGACGTTGATGTTGGCGGCGACGACCGCGTCACCCTTCTTCGGGGTTCCCATCGACATAGATCAGCCTAGCCTTTGATGGGGCCGCTGCTCTGGGACGTCTTCTGCGTCTGGAATTCCTTCGTGAAAATCGAGCGGCCGAATTCGCTGCCGACGCTCTTGATGAGGTAGTCGATCAGCTCCTTGGACGTGTACGTCATCTCGACGGTCAGGAAGTCGATCTTGGTGCTGAAGTAGTTGTACAACCACACCGCCGGGATCGCGACGATGAGGCCGAACGCGGTCGTGATCAGCGCCTCGGCCACGCCGCCCGTGATCGCCTGGAGGGAGCCGCCGCCGCCGCTCGCGGCCATGCCTTGGAACGCGGTGACGATACCCATCGTGGTGCCGAGCAGGCCCACGAACGGCGCCGTGGCGCCCGTCGTCGCGAGGATGCCGAGGCCGCGCTTCAGCTCGGCGGTGATGATCAGCATCTGCCGCTCGACCGCGCGCTCCGCGGAATTGATGTCGGCCGCCGTAATCGTCGCCCGGTCACGCAGCAGCGGCTTCACCTCGGCGAGCGCCTCGCCCAGCACGCGCGCCACGTGGCTCTTCTTGTTCTTCTCCGCCAGGGCGATCGCGCCGTCGAGCTGCTCCTCCTGCAGGTAGCGGGAGAACTCGGGGGCGAATTTCCGCGTCTCTTGCTGCGACTTGCGCAGATACATCCACTTGGAGATGGTGACCGCCCACGACCAGGCCGACATGACGAACATCACGACCACGATGCCCTTGGCGAACAGCCCCATCGACGCCCATAGTTCTGCGTAACTCATCTGACGTTGGCTCCTCTCGGATTATCGCTTGATCTTGAAATCAATCGGGAGATTGATGAGCACGCGCACCGCGCGCCCGTGCACCCGCGCCGGACGGAACAGGGCGCGTAGCACGTAGTTCTTGGCGGGCTGATCGAACCCGGGGTTCGGGCTCTGAATCACTTTGACCGACGGGGCCTCCGCCCGGCCCGACGTGTCGATAATCGCCTGCACCAGCACCCGCCCTTGAATCGCCGCCTGCCGCAGCAAGTCGGGATACTGGAGCTGCGGTCCCGACAACACCTCGGGCCGCTCCTCCACCACCGACTCCATGTACACCTGACCGGCGTCCGGCACGATGCCCGTCCCGATGCCGCCCTCGACTCCGGTGCCCGAGTAGTCTTTGGGATCGAAGTGTTCCTGCAGATTGATGGGCGGGATGTTCGTGGGAATGTCGGTCGGCGCGACGACGGTCTGGAACCCCTTGAGCTGCGGGATCTCGAGCACCGGCGGCTGCTCCTCCGGCTTCTTCTCTTCCTGGTTCAGGAAGACCATCATCGTGTCGGGGATCTCGTCCGTCGCGGCCTGTCCGGCCGTGATCGTCGCGATCACCGCGAGCAACACCAGAATGCTGTGTCCCACCAGCGACACGAAGCCCAGGCCGAACGCCTTTTTCTTATCGGCCTTCCGCTTGGATTCGATCAAGTTCTCGAACACGCCGGAGCCTCCCGAACTCGTTAGGTACTGTTATAGTACGCCCGACGGCTAACCCGCTAGTGGGACGAAGATTACAAAACGATGACAGCCCCATGAGGGTTGGGCGTTAGCGCCGCAGCGTGAACTCCATAGGAATGCGGACCCGCACCCTCACGGGGCGGCCGCGAACCGTGGCCGGCCGAAACAGCGTCGCCGCGACCGCCTGTCGCGCCCCTGCAACAAAACCCGGGTGCGCCGCCGACACCACGACGATCGATCCCGGCTCCACATGACCCACCGTGTCCACCACGGCCTCGAGCACGACGCGCCCCTGAATGCCCGCCTGTCGCAGCAGATCGGGATAGGACGCGATCGGGCCAGATAGAATCGCCGGGAGCTGGTCGACAAATGCAACGTCAATCGGCTGCCCATCACCCGCCCACGTCGGTGCAAAGATTGGGCCGGACACGGGTGGCGCGACAAGGCGTCCAAAGTCGACGCCGTCGATGACCGGCGCCTCGATCACTGGGATAGACAGTTCTCCCGCGATTACGGGGGCGCCGGGGGCCGGCGTCACGGTCGTCTCGACCGGGTTGGGAAACCGGGACGCCTCGATGATGATGGGCGGGCGCGCAGGCCGTGAGTGGACTCGAGCCGTCATCCCCAGGGCCGCGATGACAAGCACGACGTGAGCGGTGAGTGAAACAGCGGTGCTGGTGGCGCGCATGTGCATCCTCCAGAGAATCGTTCCCCAATAGGATGCCACGCGCGTCTGAGCGGGGCGTGCACGACGGATGACAGTTTGGTAAAACCGGCGTGAGGCCTAGGCGTCGCCGGGCGGGAACGTGACGGTGAACGTGGTGCCGCGCCCCGGCCGGCTCTGCACCTCGATGCCGCCCCCGTGCGCCTCGGCGATCCACTTGCTGATGGCAAGGCCGAGACCCGCGCCGGGCCGTTCGCCGGTGCGCGTCCGCGCCGAGTCGGCGCGCCAGAAGCGATCGAAGATGTGCGGCAGATCGCCCGGCGCGATCCCGATCCCGCTATCGGCAACGGTGAGGATGACGCCACCATCGATCGCCCCGAGTTGGACCGAGACGTTGCCGCCGCGCGGTGTGTACTTCACCGCGTTCTCGATGAGGTTCAGGATCAGCTGGCGGACGCGGCTGCGATCCACCGCGAGCACGACGGGCTGCGCCGGGGTGCGGATCTCGATGGCGACGCCGGCGTGATCCGCCAGCAGATCGCCGGTCTCCCCCGCCTCCGACACAATCGACCGCAGATCCACCGACTCGCGGTGCAGCTCGGCACGGCCCTCGTCGGCGCGGGCCAGCGTCAGCAACGAATCGAGCAGCTCGGTCATCCGGTTCACTTCCTGTAGCGTTTCTTCCAGCGCCGCGAGTGTCTCCTGCGGCACGTCCGGGCGGGTGATCGCCCGCTCGACCCCCGCGCGCACCACCGTGAGCGGCGTTTTCAGCTCGTGGCTCGCGTCGGCCGTGAAGCGGCGCAGGGCGACGAAGCTGCGCTCGAGGCGCGCCATCATCTGATTGAGGGTGTCGGCCAGGCGACCGAGCTCGTCCTTCACCATGGGGACCGCAAGGCGCCGGTGGAGGGTGCGGCCGTCGGTGATCTCGCGCACCTCGGTGATCATGCGATCCACCGGTTCGAGTGCTTGCCCCGCCAGCCAGCGTCCCACCAAGACCGCCGGCACGAGGCCGATCACGAACGTGACGATAATGGTAGAGACGAGCTGCTGGAGTCCCAGCTCAGCGCTGCGCGTGTCGGCGCCCGCGAACAGCGCGCCGAATTGCCCTCCCGCCTGCGGAATGGCACGAATGACGTAGTGCAGCGTGGGACCATTCGGGAGG
>Ga0209382_10008075_pt1 | contig 13298 bp, 16 predicted proteins | sample SoiMetdeltSBSDD5_FD_187599 | JGI IMG/M metagenome (GOLD analysis project Ga0209382, IMG submission 187599) | Bulk soil microbial communities from a Populus tree surrounding site in Tennessee, USA - Soil MetaG P. deltoides SBSDD5 (SPAdes) (version 2) | ecosystem: Environmental > Terrestrial >... | reverse complement strand
TGGCCGCAGATACGGTTCACTGGCAGGGTCGCGTTCGAGGCCGTCGAGGCGATCCACCGCTCGGCCGTGGCGACGGTCCTGCTTCTACCGGAGCGCTATGCGGCCGTCGGGCACATGACCCAGCGCCTGTTCGAAGCCGTCCTGGCCGGCTGTCTGCCGATCACCCCGTCGACGATCCGCTCCGCGGCCTGGTTCACCCCGGTCGGCCTGCACGCCGTCAATGGCGCGGACGTAGCACGGATCTGCGCATGGCTCACCGACATCGCCGGATCTTGCGACCACATTGACCTGCTGGCCGGATGCGTGAAGCACCTGGATCTGTTCCGCGCATCTGCCCAGGTCAGAGTCCTCGACCGGTTGCTGAACGAACAGGTGCCCGCGACATGTGCACCGTTTGCGCGTCGATGTCGCACGGTTTGACTAGGTTGGAGCCTCATGGAGCGCATCGCCATCATCGGCTGCGGCGGCAGCGGCAAATCCACCATCGCCAGACAGCTCGGCAGGCTGCTGGACCTGCCGCTCACCCACCTGGATGCGATCTACTACGACCAAGACTGGAAGCCACTGCCGCACGACGAATTCGCCGCCAAACAGGAAAAGCTCGTAGCCGGCGAGCGGTGGCTGATCGAAGGCAACTACGCGAGCACGCTTCCCATTCGGCTCGCCGCCGCCGATACCGTGATCTTTCTCGACATGCCCGCGGCGACCTGCCTATTGGGGATTGTGCAGCGGCGCTGGAAATATCGCGGCGGGCAGCACCACCAAGACGGCGTGTTCGACCGGATCACCTGGGGTTTCGTCACGTACATCTGGGGCTACCGCCGTTCGATGCGACCCAAGGTCACGGCCTTGACAGCCGAATACGCACCGGCCGCCAAGTTGATCACTCTTTCGAGCAGACGCGCAGCGAACGCCTTCCTCGCCCAGGTCGCGTCCACACGCTGACAGACCCGACGGAAACGGGGGTCCGGTGATGGGCAACCCGTTCCTCGACCAGCCTACCGTTGATGGGCTGTATGCCGATGCGGGGCGGCTGACCCAGCGCACCAACGCCCTGCGCACTGCGAAGATCGCTGGGGCGGATGCTGCCGAGACGATCTGCGGCCTGCTCGATGGCGGAATCAGCGCCGACAGCGTCGTGGCCGACGTCGGCTGCGGGCGCGGCTCCACCACGCTCGCTCTGGCGCACCGATTCCGGCTACGCAGGCTGATCGCGTTCGACGCTTCGCAAGCCCTGCTTCGCGCGGCCGCCGGCCGTTTCGCTGCGGCCGGTGTCAGCGCCCAGACCATACAGGGCGACTTTCATCGGCTGCCGTTCGCCGTGTCCGCATTGGACGCGGTCGTGGCCGCGTTCTGCCTCTACCACACACCCAGCCCGCGCCAGGTGATCGGCGAGATAGCGCGCTGCCTGCGCTCATCGAGCTTGGCGGTCCTGGTCACCAAGTCCGCGGACAGTTACGCCGACCTGGACGACATCGTGGCCGAGTCCGGACTCGACCCGCACGCCCACGGCCGGCCAAGCCTCTACAGCTCCTTCCACAGCGGCAACATGCAGTCTCTTGCCGCCACGTACCTGAAGGTAGTGCGGATGGTCGAACAACGGCATCTGTTCCGGTTCAACGACTTCACGCACCTGGCCGCCTATCTGTCCACCACGCCCCGCTACCGCATCAATAGCGACGCTTCGGCGATTGCCGCGAAGCTGCGGGCCTGGCGGCCCGACACACCGGTCATGATGAGTTCCACCGTCTCCTACCTTGTCGCGACAACACCATGACCTTGTTCGTCAAGCAGTACGCCGACGAGCGCCACGCCGCTAGGGCGCGAACCAACTACGCTTGGCTGGCCAGCCTGAGCAGCGGAGTGCTACTGCCGGATCTCGTCGCAGGAGGCGGCTGCACGCTGGCCTTTAGAAGGATTGCCGGTACGACGCCAGGCCAACGTGATCTCGTCGTGCTGGCCGCCACGATCGGGCAGATGCACCGCGCAGCAACTCCGCTTCTTACCGGTGCCCGGCTCGACCGCCGACACAGGGTCGGCGAGCACGTTATCGACGACTTCACCGAGTCACGCCGCGCCGCGCTACAGCACGCCGCTGCCGTACACAGCGTCGGTCCGCAGTGGATAGACGCAATCTTGGATCGCGCGGCAGAAATGCGGCCCGCGTTCTACAAAGACAGCAACCTGCGCAACTTTCTCCTGACCGCCAACGGGGTCGGCGTCGTCGACTTTGACGACCTTACCCTCGCCCCGCACGGCTACGACCTTGCCAAACTCGTCACCTCCATGGCGATGACGTTCGGCCAACTCAACCTGCTGGACATCTTGTCGGCGCTGGACACCTACAACAGCGCTGTCGGCTATGCCGCTTGCGCGGCAAGGCATCTGGCGATCTGGGCCGAGCTTAACTGGCTACTGACCGCCAACTACATAGGACGCAACGGCTACCAGCATCCATGGCCGCGGGTCCGCCCGTGGAGCAACCCCTTTCAGGAAGGCAGCAGATGGCCATCAGCACGGACCTTACCCTGGTCCGGCACGGCGAAGCCGAATGCAACCTCGCCGGGCGCGTCGGCGGCGACAAAGGTTGCACCGGCCTGACCGCTCGTGGTCAGGCCCAGGCCGAACACGTGGCCGACCGACTCGTCAGGGAGCATCAGAACAAGCCGTTCGACGTCATCTATTGCTCCCCGAGGTTGCGCTGCCGCCAGACCGCCGGCCCCATCGCCACGGCGCTCAACATGGCCTTGGTCGTTGAGAAAGACCTGCGCGGCCCGGACCACGGCACAGCCGACGACCAGCAATGGAGCGACATCAAGGCCACATTCGGCTCGGCGCTACAGCACCAGCCAGACAAGGTCCTCGCCGAGGGCGGCGAATCGTGGAACGGCTACCTCGCCCGTGCCATAAGCGCCCTGAAACACGTTCTCCAACACCACCAAGGTCAACGCGTCCTAGTTGTCGGGCATGGCGAGACCATCGAGGCCGCGCACACTCTCCTGCTTGGGCTCCCGGCCAGCTCGAGCGTGCGGGTGTGGTTCACGTCCGGGCACACCGCCATCGCCCGCTGGCAGCTACAGGTCAATGTTCACGGCCGGGCGACGTGGCTACTTGATGTCCACAATGACCAATCGCACCTGCCAAGCGACCTGCGATGACCACCGCTGCGATCCTGCGAGCTGTCGGCCGCGTGATGCTCGGTGATTTCGACGTGATCGGCTGGCACGCCGGCCACGGCAGGACTGTGGTCATGCGCGCCTACAGCCCGGCGTACGGCCAGGTCATCATCAAGGTCCATCGAGGCGGGGACCGCCATCGGCAAGAAGCCGTGGCATACCGCTGCTGGACTCCGGCGCTGGGCGACCGGGCTCCACGGCTGATCGCGCTCCATCCCGACCCACCGGCCATCGCTGTCACCGCCCTGCCGGGCCAGCCACTTGACCAGGTTATTCTGGCGCCGAGGCTGGAGCGAGAGGCACATCGCCAGGCCGGGACACTCCTGCGCGATCTACATCAGGCCGGACCTGCCAGACACGACCCGGGCTTCCGGGCCATACTGAGCCAGCGCGGTAGATATTGGATCGATCGCGCTGCCGGCCGGCTCGGCTCCGAGCAACGCGGTGAACTCCTGGCCCGTCTCGATGAACTTGCCGAGCTGCCCGTCAGCACATTGACGCCCTGCCACCTCGACTTCATGGCACGCAACCTCATCCGGGTCGATGACGGCACGATCGCTGTCATCGACTTCGAACACGCACGCTACGATCTTCCCGCCCGCGACCTCGTCCGGCTGGCCACCCGCATCTGGCCCCAGCGCCCTGACCTGGAAGAAGTGTTCCTCGACGGCTACGGCCCACTCACCGACCTCGACAGAACCGTCATACACTGCTGCACCGCGATCGACCTCGCCAGCAAGCAAGCTCGCGCTACGGCACTCGGAAAGCTTGCCCCCAGTACCGCCGTGTCAGGCATTCCGAACGAACTCGAAGCCAAATAGTTTCTGACCAGGTCTGACAGCGTCTTCACCTACGCTATGCCTTCGATCGCGAGAGCTCCGCCACCCCGGCTGACGAAGCGAAACCCAGGCATGGCCAGCAGCAGGCCGCCCGCACAGTTTCGCGACCACCGTACACCGCCGCCGGCCCCGCTCGGGCGGCCGGCCCTACGGGCAGTCCCGGGTCTGGAGTACCGCGTCGGTCCCGCTCTGTGGTAACTGCTGGCGATCAAGGTCCCGCTCGAGCGGGAATCACAAGTGAAACAGGTCGGCGATGACCTCGGGCGCTACGCCGCGAGGGAGGAGCAGAGTTGCCATCTCGCTCAAGGTGGGCTCGGGCTCGATGAAGCCGTCATGTGCAGCCAGGGCTTCGTGCGTGGTGATGAGGCTCGTGTCAAGGGCATCGGCCAGCGATGCCACGTGGGCGACTCGTCGCGGTGGCCAGCCATCGGCTGTCGCCGACCCGCCGGAACGTGTCGCTCAACAGCGGGGCGTTTCTCCCAGACTCGAACCCAAGCGATAAAGCAGCCTATGTTAACGGGCGCAGCAAAGTGCCCAAGGGATAAATGCTGAACCTGCGCTTCTCTGGCTTAACAGCCATGACCGAACCCTGGACTCAGCCTCCAGTCGCCCTGCGGCACCATCAACCCATGCGCCTCCTCATTCTTGGCGGCACGTGGTTTGTTGGCCGTGCCATCGTCGAGACTGCTCACGCGGATGGTCATGCCGTAACGATCTTCAATCGTGGCGTGACAGGAATAGACCTACCACCTGGCGTCGATGTGCTTCACGGCATGCGGGAGGACCCGGAGGCGCTTCATGACCTGACTGCTCGCGGGAGGTGGGATGTGGTCATCGATGCGCCTGGCGTCATCCCGGCCGTGGTCCGCGACGCAGCCCGCGCTCTGAAGTCGGTTGCTGATCGTTACCTATTCATGTCAACTGTCAGCGTTTACAACCAATGGCCCGCCGAGCCGGTAAGTGAGACGTCGGCACTGCACCACGGCGATCCAGACGCCCGCCCCGAGTCGTGGCGCTGGGGGACCGGTGTTTACGGGCCGCTCAAAGTGGGTGCCGAGCAAGCGGTCATGCGCGAGTTCGGCGCAGATCGGACGGTGATCATTCGACCGGGTGCGGTTGTCGGCCGCTACGAATACAGCGGTCGCCTGCCGTGGTGGCTGAGCCGCGCCAAGCGCAATGGTCGCATGCTCGTACCGGGCCCAGCGAGCGGGATCATCAGGCCGCTCGACGTGCGCGACCTGGCGGCGTTCGTGGTTCGCCTCATCGAGCATGGGACCGTTGGCGTATTCAACGCCGCTGGACCGCCATCAACCTTTGCTGATCTTATTTCCGCATCCGTGGCAGCAACAGGCAGCAACGGCAAACCCATTTGGGTGGACGGCGACTGGCTGGTGGCGCAGGGAGTAAAGCAGTGGACAGAACTGCCCCTGTGGCGAACCGCCGCTGGCACCTGGAGCATCGATACCACCCGCGCCGAATCGGTTGGTCTCGCGTGCCGGTCGCTCACCGACACCTCCATGGACACCTGGGCATGGTTATCCGCGGGAGGGCGACCGGTTGCCCATGACCGACAAGCGCTGCACGGCTTGTCGCCGGAGCGCGAGGCCGATCTCTTAGCCGCGTGGGACAAGATCAATGACCGGCAGGCAGAGCCTTCCGACCCGAGTGAGTCAGCGAGCCAGCAATGAACTCGCTCACATTTCCAGTGATGCGCCGCCCAATCGGTGAGCCTGCGAACCGCGACTGTTCGACAGCGGACCTTAGCGCGGTAAGCCGTTGAGCGAGCCGGGCAGTACGACGGCCACGATCCAACTCCAGCGTCGGCACTAGCGCTTCCTCAGCTCCTTCGAGATCGTCACGCAGCGCAAAGGCGGTGGCCAAATCCATACGGGCGCCATACTCCACCGCCCACCGTCGCTGGCCAACCGGCGTATTTTGGTAGAGATGCAGGGCTTCAGTGGCGGCGCTGGCCGCTGCGGAGCCGTCGCCAAGTTCAAGGTAGACAGCGCCAGCGCACAGGGCGTGTCGGGCCGGATTGAAGCTAAACTCCCCGCCGATATCGTTGAGCTCGTCGACGGCGGCGTGGCCACGAACGTCAGCAGCTACATGTAGCGCTTGCCGTGCTTCTTCTGTGGCGCCCAGCATTCCCCAGGCCCGCGCTCCGATGGCTTGCAGACGGGCGGCGGCGGGGCCGGTGCTGATAAACCTCAGTCCCGATGCCACATATTCAAGGCCGCGCTTGGGCTGGTCGCTCCAGAAAGCGATGGTAGCCTGCACGCTGCGCGACCAGGCCCGCAACGGGTAATGATCAATCATTTCAGCGTAGGTCCAGGCGGCCCTGGCATGGTCCTCGGCCGCGTGGCGCTGTCCGATGTCGAACGCGGTAGTCGCCGCCAAGCCGCACACCTGGCCGGTGACCAGTAGCAGTTCGGTCAATTGGCCGGGGCGGCGTGTGTGTGCTTGCAGTTCGTATGCGAGGTCTCTGGTGCGCATCAGGTCAGCAAGCAGCAACAGCGGCGGCGTGGAAGCGTAGGCGTGTGCCAGACGATGGACCTCGGCGTGCAGCTGTTCCAAGGTGGCATGATCGACGCCGCCGGCAGCTGCCATAGCCGCGTGATCCCGAGACGCGTGGCCGGTGCGGCTCACCCACTCGTTGATAGTGGCGAGCGGCGCTTCCACCTCCGGTTTGGCCAACGGTGGCGTGCCCGCGAGGGGACCGAGCAGCTCATGAATTGGCTTCCCCCACAGGGCTTCAGCCACCCTGCGCGCCGTGGGGCGCGGCAGCGTGTTGAGTTCGCCCACCAGCCACCGTTCGAACTGGCGGACCGACAAGGTGGCACGCTCACCCAAGCGAGCTGCCAGCCGATTGAACTCGACAACGTGCTCTTCGTGCGTGCGGTCGCTGGCCGCAACTAGGGCGGCGAGCACAGTCCGTGGCTGCTGATCGCTCGGCACTTCTACTCCCCTTGACAACAGGTGCATAGATCACGATAACGCTCGCTCTCCAATGAAGACAGTCCTTGAGCTGGGGTTCGCCAAAATGACAGTCGGACGACAGGGGAACGGCGGGCCGAGGACATATTGACGTCGATCATCGTTGGAGACACTTGCGTTTGGGTGCCAATGCGGACCAGTGCTCTATCGGTACCCACAAATGACCCGGCTGGCCGCAACTGATTCGGCTCCGCCGGGCCGGGTGTATCCAAACCGTAGCGGTGGGAGGTGTGGTCCCGTGTCTGGGTACTTGACTATCAAGCCTGATCATGTTCGCCAAGCGTGGAGTGCTTCTGCTGTTGATGGGCAGGTCAGGGCGAGGCCGACGTCCAATCAGGAGTTGGCGCACGCGCGGCGGATCGCGGTGGTGCACGTGCCGCAGGAGTGGCCGCATGGGGTGATCTGCCGGAACTGTCACAGCGTGTTTCCTTGTGCTCTGGCGCAGTGGGCGTTGGGGGTGCTTAAGGCGATGCGCTGGGAGCTGTGCGATGTGCTTGAGTTGTTGGAGTCGGCGGAGGTCAGCCGATGAGCGGCAGCCAAACGTTGGCGCGGCGGATCCTGGGGCCGGGCGCGTTGATGATCCTTGGGGTGGTGGCATCCAGCCCGTTGACCGTGGCGGTGGCCGGTGTGCCCACCACCTTCGCCGCCACCGGCGTGAGCGGGGTGCCGCTGTCGTTTGTGGTCATCGCCGGGGTGCTCGGGCTGCTGGCGGTGGCGTTCCTCGGGGTGTGCTGGCATGTGCCGCACGCGTCGCCGTTTTTCGCTGTGTGGGCGCGCGGCCTGGGTGGGCGGGCCGGACTCGCGGCGGCGGTGCTCGGGTTCGTGGCCTACAACGCCATCCAGATCTCCCTTTATGCGTTTTTGGGCACCAGGTTGGTGGCGTTGGTCGGTGGGGTGTGGTGGCACTGGGCGGCGTTGGCCTGGCTGCTGATCGCCATCCTCGGGGCGCTGCACATGACGACTAACACGGTGCTGCTCGGTGGGCTGCTGCTGGTCGAACTCACAGTCCTGGTCCTGTTTGTGGTCGCCGCGCTGACCATGCCGACCCAGCCCTCTGCCGCGGCTGCGTGGTCGTGGGATTCCCTTGCCGCGCACGGTCTTGGCGGGGTGCTGGCGCTGGGGGTGGCCGCGTTCGTGGGTTTCGAGGGCGGACCGACCTATGCAGAGGAGGCGCGTAGCCCCTCGACCGTGCGTGGTGCCACCCTGGGCGTGACAGGGCTGCTGGGGGTGCTGTACGCACTGGTGGCGTGGGCGATCCTGACCGGAGTGGGCATGAGCGCGTTGACCTCCGGCACCGACCCGAGCGCGCTGGTGTTCGAACTGTTGCGCCGGGTGTACGGCGCCGGGGTGGTCGACGTCGCCACGCTGCTGCTGGTGACCAGCGTGCTGGCGGCGATGGCCAGCTTCCACCATGTGATCGCCCGGCACGTGTTCGGCCTCGCGAGGGAGCAGGTGCTCCCCGGCTGGTTGGCGGCGGTGTCCACCGGTACCCGCGGCGGCACCCCGCTTGCCGGTTCCCTGCTGCAATCCGCTGTTGCCGGCGTGGTGATCGCCGGGTTCGTGTCCTCGGGCGCCGACCCGATGGCGGTGATGTTCACCTGGCTGTCCACGCTGGGCGCGGTCGGGGTGATGTGCCTGCTGGCCGGTGCGAGCGTGGCGGCGTATTTCTTCTACCGCAACGGCGGTGGACGCAACGAGAGCAGTCTGGCACGGGTGGTGGTGCCGCTTGCCGGGGCGGTTCTGGGCGGTCTGCTGATCGTGTTCATGTTCGACAACCTCAACGGTCTGCTGGGCCTGCCACCGGACTCGAAGCTGGTGGGGCTGCTGCCGGTACTCGTCGTGGGAGCCGCTGTATCGGGCTGGATGTGGGGGCATCTGTTGCGGCTGAGCCGTCCCCGCGTGTTCGCCCGGCTCGGGTTGGGCACCCCGGCACCGGTGACCGTTCTCGATCACGATTTGGCCGGGCTGGAGGTGTAACCGGTGAGCATCCCGTACAGCGGTGTGGACCGCAACGTTTCACCGGGCACCGACCTGCCACCGCGAGACAGCCAACAAACGCCCATAGGTGCGGTCTCGGCCGAGGCGCAGGCGCAGGCCACCGCGGCGGATCTGCGCAGTCAGGTGATCAGCCGGATGCGGCGGATGAACGTGCTGCATGCCCAGCTGGCGTGGCAGCAGCGGCGCCGTGCTCCGATCGCCGCCTACGGGTTGGCGTTCCTGTTCGCCTACCCCGATCCTCGCCGACCGGCACGGTTCGTCCTCGGGGCGGCGACCCGGTTGTGGAAGGCCGGACCGGAATCAGCCCACGTCGACCGGCTGCTGTTCGACTTCGACCAGCACGTGGCCAGCCTGTCACGCGACAAGCCGCTAGACATCCGTACCGGGTTGGCCAACCGTTGTGACCCGATGCCCGCCGAGGCCGTGTACACCGGGGTAGGTTTGTCCAGCTTGGACACCCATACCGGGTCGTGGGAGCAGGCCCGCGACCGTGTCGACAGCGGCAGCGACATTCCCGGCCGCATCCTGATCGTGTTGTCGGATCGCACCCTGATCGTGTGCGAGCGGCGGGGCTTGAACGAGTTCAACGAGTTTCAGGTGCACTGCACCCATAGCCTGGAAATCGCCTCCGGTCGGGCGTTGCACCCCTACAGCTGGGTGGATGCCGAGCAGCTGCGCCAAGACTCGCAAAACCTCAACGTGCTGCGGTTTCTGGAGCAGCTGCACGAAACGTTGTGGCAGGCCGACAATGCCTGGCTCGCCCGGCGTCAGGTGGGACCGGCGCACCGGCTACACGGAATGCCTGGGGTCCATGGGGGCGGTCATGGCTACTAAACCCACGGCTAAGCAGGTGTTGGCGCTACGGCAGCTGGAGCAGCTGGAGCAGCTGGAGCAGTTGCGGGCAAGGTTGAACCGGCAGCGCCGCTACGACATCGGCTTTCCCGGCGCCCGAGACCTGGTCTTCCCCGAGCTGGCCGACCTGCTTACCGGCGAATTGCTCAACAACATCGGCGACCCGTACGAGGCCGGTCACGGCCGCGCCCACACCAAAGCGTTGGAACAACAGGTCATCGACATCGTGGCCGACTGGCTGGGCGCGCCGCTGGCACGGTGGGGGTATGTCACCACCGGTACCAGCGAGGGCACCCTGCACGCGCTGGATGAGGCATGGCAGGCCTTCCACGGCGACGTGATCGTCTACACCAGCACCGCCGGACACTACTCAATAGCCAAAGCCGCCCGGCTGCTCAAACTGCCGCTGGTGATGCTGGGTACTGATGAGGCCGGGCGGATGGACACCGCCGACCTGGAGGAGGCGTTGCGGCGCCGCCGCGAGCATCCCGCGATGATTGTGGCCACGGCTGGTACCACCATGACCGAAGCCGTCGACGATGTCACCGCGATTGTCAAGGTGTGTGACCGGCTGGCCATCACCCGCCGCCGCATCCACGTCGACGCCGCCCTGTCCGGCATCCCCCTGGCCTTGCTGCCCAAAGATGAGCAGCCGGCGTTCGGGTTCGCTGCCGGGGCCAGCAGCATGGTGATCTCCGGGCACAAGTTCCTGTCCACCCTCACCCCGTGCGGGGTGCTGGTGTATGCCCAGCGACCGTATCTGCCCGCCGGTCGGCGGATCGGCTACACCGGCACCACCGACGCCACCATCACCGGCTCACGCTCCGGACACACCCCACTGCTGCTGTGGCATTCGCTTACCACCCTCGGGGTCGAAGGGCACCGCCGCCGCGCCGGAGCCGCCCGAAACCTGGCCGTCTACACCTACGAGCGGTTGGAAGCGCTGGGCTGGCAGGTCCGGCTCAACCCGCACGCCTTCACCGTGGTGCTGCGCTCCCCACCCAAGACGATTAGCGACAAGTGGGTCCTGGCCGATGACGGCACCTGGGCGCACATCATCACTATGCCCGGTATCGACCAAGATCAGATCGATGAGTTTGTACAGGACATGGCGGCTGCCATTGGTCGCAATCCCATCCGGGTACGTCAATCGCCAAGCCCCGCCACCGCTTCCTTGGCACCGGCTTCGCGGGTGACGAGATGAACCGCGTCACGGCCATGAAGCCGGTTGGTACAGCAGCCAACCTTTACACGTCTGCCCGGCTCCAAGGGGTTGAGTCACGGGCAGGCACCGGTTCGGTTAGCAGGCACAGCCGCACACCAGGCCCGCACCCCTGGGGGCTGCTTACCGAACCACCCACACGCCAACCCCTTGGGCGGCAGGCTAGGCGCCGAAACACCACGCCTGCTTCAGGCGGTGTTTGCCCGCCCGGTGAGACGCTGCCCGACTCGCCGTCATCTCCAGGCAGCGTCTCACCTCACCCTTGTATCGCCGGCACCGCAAGCGACCCGGCAACACCTTCACCCACCCGAAAGGAGGATGACCATGTCCGGCTCTCAAGCGTGGGGTGTGCGTCATCTGGCCACCAGCGCCGTCCCGCTGGAAGCCGACGGCGTCGAGCAGACCAACCTCATGTGGATCAACAGCGACGCCAACGACATGTACGAGGTGATCGCACAGTGCGGACACGGGCGGGTGGTGGCTCGGCCTGGTGATGCCGGCGCGCCACCCGACCTGTACCTCGCCAGGCCACCCTGGCAGGCCGGCCGGGCACACGACGCAAGCTGCCCGGAACTGATATGGGTGATCATCGGCCTGGCCGGCCCCACTCACGGCAAGACGTTGCCGGTTCCGCAGCTGAGCGTCACGCAGCTCCGCGAGAACGCCGAGCCCGCCACCGCAAACCCATGGCAGAAAGGTGAAGGGCTGTGAGAACAGGGTGGACCGCGGTCTCAGGTGAGATCGTCACCGTCGGCGACCAGGTGGCACTGCGCCTTCTGGAGCACCCCGACGCCATCGGGCGCATCATGGCCGAGACCCCTGAGGGCCGCATCGAGTGCGTCCTGGTGCACTGCGGCTCATGTCAAGCCGGCGGTCGCGTCACCGTCGAGGAAGACCAACTTCTGCTGCACCTGTCCTGCGAGACAGTACGCAGCCATCAATCGCAAGGAGGTGACCATGTTTACCGACAACGACTACGACTGTGACTAATGAGGATGGTCCGCGGGCAACCCGCTCGACGAACCGCACCACGACCAGCCCGGCTTTGACGACCTGCCTTGGCACAGCCCGACTGATTCCTACCTGGCCATTTACGATCACCGGCTCGTTTCTCGCGCGTCCGAGGGAAGGAGTGAACGACGCGACGCGCTGGCCCGATAAGGGACGCCACGCCCTACATCGGTGGCATTTCGACATCCAGGTCCGGGGTGATGGTTGCGTCTTCGAGCCGGGCAAGGTGCTCGTGAAGATACGTCAATGTGGTAATGCCTGCGGCGCCGGCGAACGAGGCACAGCCCGTCAGCCGCGCGCCGCGGCGATGTGTTTTCTGTGCAGTGGGCTCTTGCGGGCCACGGATGGTTAGCATAATCTCCTACATAGACCATCCTGTGGAGGCCACTCATGCCCAAGTACACGGACTTGGCCGACTACTTTCGTTCGCAGATTCAATCAGGACGGCTGCCGGCAGGTGAACGTCTCCCGTCCATCGCGCGGCTCAAAGAGATGTTCGACGTCAGCTACGGCACGGTACGCAGCGCCATGCTCATTCTCAAGGCCGAAAATCTCGTCACCGGCCACCAAGGCATCGGTGTGGTCGTCGCCGACCACGACGCCGAGCAAAAACCCAAGCTCACTAGTTGAACTCCACCGGGTGTGTGAAGCGTCCTGCCGGGCGTCGGCCGTCGCGCTGCTCTCCGATCTAGGTCGGTGGGCCTGGCGTGCCAGAGGTTTGTGGTCGATCCGGCACCGAGACGCGGTAAGGCTTCAGATGTGATGTGCTAGTCCGATGAAGGTCCATACGCCGGCGGTGTAGCGGGCAAACGCTTCGTGGTAGGTCAGCGCCTGCTTGACGCTTTGTGGTTTGACGTTGGTCCTGATTGCCTGTGCTACAAGCGTTTGCCGGCTGGCACGCAGGTCAGGTGATGAGCCGATCACGTCGACAAGCAACCGGGCCGTGCCGGCGTACAGCTCCTCTACTCGTGGTGGGCGGTGACGCGCTCGCACGATGGCTGAACCGGGAGTGTCGCGTTCGTGCACCACCACGTCGGGGTGCGCGCACAGGTAGGCGTACACGGCGGCGATGTCGGGCGGATCCGACTGTTGGCGTTGTCGTAGCCGGCGGGCTATGCCCCGATGGATGGCGGCGACGGTGACGACGACGACGCGGTGGCGCTCGGCAAGGGCCAGTAGCCGCCAGGTCACCTGCGCCAGGCGGCC
>Ga0209382_10008074_pt1 | contig 13302 bp, 8 predicted proteins | sample SoiMetdeltSBSDD5_FD_187599 | JGI IMG/M metagenome (GOLD analysis project Ga0209382, IMG submission 187599) | Bulk soil microbial communities from a Populus tree surrounding site in Tennessee, USA - Soil MetaG P. deltoides SBSDD5 (SPAdes) (version 2) | ecosystem: Environmental > Terrestrial >... | reverse complement strand
CTGGCCGAAGAGGACCGCCTGGTACGGCTTGTCCGCGTGGCGCAGGTGGTAGGTGGCGTCCGCCTCGGCCTTGGCCAGCTTGATGAACTGCGCCAGCGCCTCCGGCGGGCCGTGGTCCTCGTCCCCCAGCTCCTGGGAGAAGGTGTTCCCGGGGGGGAGGAAGGTCTCCCGGGTCGCGTCGTCGTAGACCAGCTTCGCCTTCAGCCCGGGCACGGTGGCCTCGAGGAATTCGGCGTAGTCCATCGCCGTCATCGGGGTGACCGGCGCCTGCACCCGCTGCGAGGGCGCGCCCGTGCCGGTGGTGCTGAAGGCGACCTGCCGCTGCTCGCTGCGCACCCAGAGATCGCCCGCGCCGGTCCACCACAGCTTGATCAGCGAGCGGCGCTCGGACGGATAGAACAGCTGCCTCGAGGTGGGGTTGGCGACCGCGGGGTCGTGGCCCAGGGTGGTGTCGTCGAAGAGGCGGACGAAGTGCGGGTTGTCCGACGAGAAGGGCGTCGGCAGATCGGGGATCTTGGCGTCGCGCAGCACCGGGGGGAGCACGATCCACGCGAAGATCATCAGGGCGGTCAGGACCAGCATCCCCAGCACGTAGAAGATGACCGCCACCACGTCCACCCCGGTGCCGCTCCCGCCGGCGAGCAGCTCGACCAGGGCGGTCAGCAGCAGGGGGACCAGGGCCCCGATGATGACGATGCCGAAGAAGCAGACGGCGAACACCGCCCAGAGGATCGCCGGGCTGCCGTAGATCAGCGCCAGCCCGCCGCGGTACGCGGTGCCGTCCGTCTTGCGCCGGTCGATCATGCTCCCGCCGATGGCGGCGAAGACCGTGGGGATGGCCAGCATGGGGATGAAGATGAAGAACCAGCGCGCCCACCACGGGATGTCCGTCCCCACCGTGGAGAAGAAGATCACCGCCAGGATGAGGTTGACGATGCTGAAGGCGATGCCCGCCCCGGTGAGCCCCTCCACGCTGCGGGTGGTGAGGGTGGCCAGCCAGATCCCGTAGATGACCGGGACGATGGTCGTCACCGCCAGGGGCAGCGTGAGCACCTCGAACCAGGCGCGCTCGCCCACGTTCGCGAAGTCGTCGGTGAAGAACTTGCGGCTGTGCGGCAGCGCGCCGGAGAGCCCGATGGCCAGAGAGAGCGGCACGAACACCGGCGTCAGCGCGCCGAACCAGCTCCCGTACCCCCAGCCATAGCCGATGGAGACGATGCCGTGCCGGTAGACGCTGTACCCGTCCTTGACGAAGCCGTCGTCGAACGCCGGCGCCTTGAGCTGGACGAAGCGCTCCTCGAACCTCCCGAAGCCCCTGGGCCGGTTGGCGGTGCTGAGCGCCTGGTACTGGGTGTCCAGCGCCGAGGTGTAGGAGGCGTAGAACACCCCCGGCACCTCGTCGCTGGTGGGCCACCACTTGTCCCAGGCCTGGCCGTCGCGCGTGCTCTGGCGGAGGAACATCTTCTGGGCCACGCGGGCGTCGATGGACCCCTCGCCGCCGCCGTGCTCCAGCTTCTCCCGGGTGCGGTTGCCCAGGTGCCACTCCAGGTCGTTGATGAACGGGTGCGAGATGACGTCCCCGGCGATGTGGCAGAGGTGCCCCAGCGCGTAGGCGCGCATGTTGCGCACGTCGTCGTCGGTGCACCGGCCGGCGGCGCGCTCCTCCAGGACCTTGCTCCAGAAGCTGATGACGAAGTCGGTGGTCTTGGCCACCACCAGCTCGCGGTTGGCGTCCGGGTTGCCCTTGTGGATGGTGTCGAACACCCAGGCCTGCCCGGGGGCCAGGAGCGCGGAGAAGGCGGTGATGTCCGGGCCCATGGACCCCATCACCGCGTAGGGCGAGGTGTCCTCTCCGAACGGGGTGGTGTAGTCGCCCTCGGGGAAGAGGACCCCGCGCTCGGTGAGCGTGTTGTCCGACATCATGTCGTACGCCTGGTCCGCCAGGAACTCGACCCGGTACTCCAGGTCCGTCTGCGGCGTGGGGCCGTGGAGCCGCTTGCGCCGGAGCGCGTCGCGGATCGCCAGCAGGCGCTCGCGCGCCATGAGCATGATGGTCTTGTGGGTCAGGACGGCTGGCACTTGGTCACCCCACGCTCACTGAGCCTGAGCCGGAGGAACCGCCTCCGGACGGGGACGGGAGGGCGTCCTGCAGCCGCACCAGCGCCTCCGCGGTGCGGTCCAGCCCGGTGTCCACCTGTTCGCCGATGCTGTCCAGTGCGTCCAGCACCGGCTCCAGCAGGCTCTGGAGGTTGAGGGCCTCCAGCGCCTTCATCACTTCGTCGTAGATCCTGATCGGGCTCTCCAGCAGCACCTCTCCGCTGAGCGAGGTGAGCAGCCGGTGCGCCACCTCCACCAGTTGCTCGATCAGGTCCTCGAGCGCCTGGAGCGGGTTGAACGCCAGCAGCGTGGCCTTGAGGTCGTCGAAGGAGTCCAGCGTGGGCGCCAGCACCTGCGAGGGCGAGAGCGACGCGATGCCGGCGCGCAGCTCGTCGTAGACGGCCTGGAGCCCGTCCTTGAGCGGCTTGAGGTCGAAGGTGGCGACGATCTCCTCCAGGTCGTCGATGGCGGCCTGGAGGGGCGCGGTCAGCTCGTCCAGCACGGCGGCCACCCGCCCCCGCACCGCCCCCAGGATGGGGGTGAAGATGCCCGCCACCTTCTCCGGGGTGACCACCGCCAGGATCCCCTTCACGATCTCCTTGAGCGACGCGTCCAGGCTGGGGATGCCCAGCGCGCGGAGCAGGCTGCGGAGGAAGTCGCGCACCCGGCCCAGCGGCTCGAAGGCGGAGCCCAGGCCGTCCATGGCCACGTCCACCTGGGACAGGCCCACGCTCCGCAGCGCGCCGCAGTCCGCCGCCGCCTCCTGCAGCAGCCCCAGGTAGCGGGTGCGGTTGGCGGTGAGCGCGCCCAGCTTCCGGTCCACGTCCAGCGCCCCCACCTCCTCCAGGAGCTGGGTCCTGGCGGCGCCGGCGGGCAGGCCGTTCACCGCGGCGCGCAGCTCCTCCACCCTGGGGCCCAGCCGCGAGGCGATGCCCGAGAGGTCCAGCGCCTGCACCGAGGCCAGCGTGGCCTCCACCTGCGCCGCGGTCCGCTGGGCCCGCCCGGTGAGCGCGGAGCTGCCGGAGTCGCCGGAGAGCCACCCCAGCACCACGTCGAAGGTCCAGGGGTGGATGCGCAGCCCGGTGCCCGCCAGCATCGAGGAGAGCAAGGAGCCGAAGGCGCTCCCCAGCCGGAAGTCCGGCGTCTTGTCGAAGAGCGCGTTGGCCTCCACCAGGGCGGCGGTCACCGCCTCGAGGATGTTCACGTCCAGCCGGGCCATCAGGCCCTTGACCTGGTCCACCAGGCCCTGGAGGGTGGGGCCCCACTGGTCCAGCTTGATGGTGTCGACCACCTTCTGGCGCGCCTGGGTCACCCGCTCCTCCAGCGGGGCGATCAGCGCCGCCGGCGAGTACTGGTCCACGGTCTCCAGGACCTGGTTGAAGGCGTCGTCCACCGGCTGGAGCAGCTGGTGGAGGTCGAAGTCGTTGAGCACGCCCTTCACCTGGTCGATGGCGTCCTGCACCGGCTGGAGCGAGAGCCTGGGCACCAGGTCGTCGATGGCGGTGTTGATCTTCACCAGCTCGGCGTCGATCACCGGGATCGCGTTCCGGGGGTTGAAGCCCCTCACCTGGGAGATCAGGGTGTCGTACTTGGTCTGCAGCTCCTCCAGCGCCTCCTCCAGCGGCGCGCGGAGCAGGAACTCACCGGTGTCGGGGTCGATCTGGAACCAGCCCTCCACCGTGGTCTTGACCGCCTCCACGTCGATGGCGCGGATGGGCGCGGCGGCGGCGTCCACCTCCTGCTTGATGTTGTCCGGGAGGAGGTCCAGCGGGAGGGCCTCGAACACGTCCGCGGTGGTGCCGATCACGTCCACCGCGGTGTCGAAGTAGGGCGTCATCTGCGCCTGGGCCAGGGTGTTGGCCAGGCCGCGGATGTTGTCCGCCACGGTGCCGATCACCTGGTCCAGGTGCAGCGACTCGATGAAGTCCGCCGCGTCCTCGAGCAGGTCCAGCGCCGCCTTCTTGAACGCGTTGATCGCCGTCTCGGCGTTGAGCAGGCCGGTCCTCACCGGCGGGATGACCGAGTTGAGCGCGATGGTGATCCCGTCCACCAGGTCGGCGATGAAGTCCATCACCGCGTTCACCGGCGCCAGCACGGCCTGCACGGTGCTGGTGATCTGGTCGAACGGGAGCGCCTCCACCGCCTGCCGCACGGACTCCAGCGCGGAGCGGATGGTGTTCACCACCGAGGTCATCACCGCCACCACCTGGTCCAGCGCGCCGGTGACCGCGCCCAGGCCCTCGGTGATCTTCCCGGTGACGGGGGTGATGTCGACGCCGGTGATGGCGTCCGCGATGTCCTCCGCCTTCTCGTGGAGGAAGTCGAGCAGCGTGTCCAGCTGGGTGGCGGGGCCGGCGGGCGGAGTGATGCTCAGCACCGGGTCCATGGCGTCCACCAGCCCCTGGACCGCGGCGCGGATGGGCCCGGTGTCCACCGAGGAGAGCACGCCGGTGGCCTGGGTCACCTCGGCGCGGATGGCCGCCGGGTCCAGGTGGACCAGGGTGGCCTCGCCGAAGCCGAGCGACCTGGAGAGCAGGGCGTCCAGGTCGGTGAGGCGGGCGGCGGTGGCCTTGATGGCGTTCCGCGCGGCGGACACCTCGGCGGGCTTGGTGACGTCGATGGAGCTGACGAACTGGGCGAGCGACGCGCCTCCGGTGCCGAACGCGCCCTCCAGCGCGCCCACCACCTGGTTGACCGACTCCGGCGAGAGCTGGTCCTGCATCACCTTGGTCAGCCGCTCCGCCTCCGCCAGGGAGGACTCCAGCGCCATCAGCGCGGCCAGCGCGCGCGCGGTGCCGAGCGCCGCCGGCAGCGCGCTCATCACCTTGCCCGCGGCGCCCAGGTTCAGCCCGGACGCGCCGGTGAGGGTGCGGATCAGGCCCAGCAGCGAGCGGATCTCCTCGGCGCCCTGGACCAGCTCCAGCAGCCGCTCCAGCGTCCCCAGGAAGCCGCCCTCGCGCGTCCCGGTCAGCTCGTTCTGGAACCGGCCGGCGAGGTCCTGGAGCTGCTGGAGCAGGTCGCCGCCGGCCACCTGCTCCACCACCTCCAGCGCGGACTCGATGGGGCGGATGAGGTCGCCCGCGCCGGGGATCTGCGCCACCAGGGGGAGGATCTGCTGGGCCAGCTGCTCCACCGTGGCGGAGATGCCGGAGGTGTCCACCTGGGACGCGCCCTGGGTCGCCTGGTCGAGGTCGTCGTCCGAGGCGGGGATCTGGACGTCGTGGAGCGCGCCCCCCGGGGAGGTCAGCGCGGAGAGCGACCCGGTGAGGGTGCTCACCGTGCTGGTGAGGTTGAGCTTGGCGGTGACGTCGGTGATCGGCACGTCCCTAGCTCCCGAACAGGTCGTCGAGCGGGGAGAGCAGCGCCGCCGCGCCGCTCAGGCTCTCGGTGAGTGATTCCGCCGCGGTCTGCACCGGCGCGAGCAGGTCGCCCACCTCGGGCACGTCCGCGGTGATCGCCGGGAGGTCCAGCATGTCCAGCCCCAGGCCGGCCAGCAGGTCCAGCTCCGCGTCCAGCTCCACGCCGAAGTCGGCGGCCGGGGGCTCCGGCGGCTCGGTGTACTCGCGGAGGACGATCCGGTAGCGGAACGTGTCCGGCGCGCTGGAGGACTCCTCGAACTCCAGCTCCTCGATCAGCACCTGCTCCAGCTTGGACTCCTTGACGATGTCCGCCACGAAGTCCACCGGTTCGCCCTCCTCGAACTTGGCGCGCAGCTCCTTGAGGAGCTCGTCGCGCGCCTCGTCTCCCACCATCGATCCGGAGATCTCCACTGCCAGTGCGCCACGCCCCAGGTCCTGGTGGAGATCGCCGGACAGGCCCGGCACCGGGAGCGCCGCCAGCCGGCGGGACTCGAGCGACGCGATGCGCTCGATGTGCGGCGGTTCCCACGAACCGATCATCGGACGGACCAGCACTGGAACGACCCCCTCCCAGCTCTCGCGGAAAGCTGTGACGCTGTACCGGGCGCCGCCGGGAGTTACCCGAACTCCTCGCGCGACGGCCGGGGGACGCTAGAACGGCGAATTCTTTCTTGCACGGCTTTTCGCCGGGGCCACCCGGGCACGGTGAATTGACGCTCCGCGCCGCCGGTCAGTCCGGGAGTGAACAGGAGGCCGGGTCGCGCGCGGGCTCCGGACCGGGAGATGATGCCGGTCGTTCTCGAGACAGGAGGAGCTTCATGCGCCGGTTGATTGGCCCCGGACTCTGCGTCGCCGCGCTCGCCTGCGGGGGCGCGCCGGGCCGGAACATCGGCTGGGTGGACAGCCTGGCGGACGTGGACACGGCCTCGCCGGAGGGCACGGTGATCGACTTCAGCTGTCCCGCCGGCGGGAACACCAGCGCCACCGTGTGGGGCACCGGCCTCTACACGGACGACTCGGCCATCTGCCCCGCGGCGGTGCACGCGGGGAGGATCACCGCGTACAGCGGCGGCACCGCCACCATCCGCGTGGAGGCCGGCCAGTCCAGCTACACCGGCACCACCAGCAACGGGGTGACGACGCTGAGCTTCGCCTCCTGGCCCAGGAGCTTCACCTTTCCCTAGGGCTCCTAGCGCAGCCTCTGCGCCGCCGCGTCCCACGCCGCGTTGGGCATCAGCCTGATCGCGCGCATGGCGCTCCGCCACTGCCAGGGGATGACGTGCTCGCGCACCTGGCGGACGATGGCCCGGCCGATCTCCTCCACCGCCGCGTCCGTCTCCATCAGGAACGGCATCGGGTACTTGTTGGTGGCGGTCATCTCGCTCTTCACGTAGCCGGGGTGGATGGAGCTGACCTTCACCTTGGTGTGCACCAGGTCCACGCGGAGCGACTCCAGGAAGGTGGCCAGGTACGCCTTGCTGGCGCAGTAGCCGGCCATCCGCGGCAGCCCGCGGTAGGCGGCGATGGAGGAGATGCCCACCAGGTGGCCGCGGTCGCGCTCCACCATGGCCGGCAGCACCGCGGCGAGCGTGGCCGTGGAGCCCACCACGTTCACCTGGATCATCTTCTCCACGTTCTCCCACTTCATCTTCCTGGCCGACGTGGCCAGGCCGATCCCCGCGTTGGCGACCACCAGGTCCAGGCCGCCGCAGCTCCGGTCGATCTCCCGGATGCGGTCGATGGTCTCCTGCCCGCGGGTGACGTCCATCACCACCGGCTCCAGGCGGCCGCCGGCGCGGGTGACCTCGTCGCGCAGCAAGGCCAGCTCCGCCTCGCGCCGCCCGCACGCGTACACGCGCGTGCCGCGCCGGGCGAACCAGGCCGAAAGGCCGCGGCCGATGCCGCTGGTGGCGCCGGTGATCAGCGCATTCTCGTACCGCTCCGCCATGTGAAGGTCCTCGCTCGCTCCGGCTACCTGACCGCCACCAGGACGTCAACGGATCGGCGGCGGGAGGGGGTACTGGGCGAAGACGTCGTCGTGGTGGGTGAGGCCGATGGCCTCCCGCTGGACGATCAGGTACCAGCGGTACTGCTCCGCCTCGGCGAGCAGCGCGCGGTGGCGCTCCACGAAGCGGGCGCGGTCCAGGGACTCCCTGGCGGGGAGCTTCGCCTCCAGCGCGCGGAGGTCGGAGAGCACGGCCTCCAGGTGGCCGCCCACCCGGCGGAGCGCGGAGACCTTCTCCTTGCGGATCTCCACCTCGATGGCGAGCGCTCCGCCGACGGGCTCGTTGGCCATGGAAACAAAGGGTATCGCGCTCACGGATGCGCGGCGAGCCAGGCGGCGGCCTCCCGGTGCACCCGCCCGGCGGGGGCGATCCGGGTGGCCTGTTCGGCGTCGCGCGCCAGCGCGCGGGCGCGGGTCCTGTCCCCGCCGCTGAGCCAGAGCGCGTTCGCCAGGGCCAGCATCCCCTCCGCGGTGGTGACCATCTTCATCCCGGCCTTGGTCTTCAGCGCCAGCGACCGCTCCAGCGGCGCCACCGCCTCCGCCGGCCGCCCCAGCCCCAGCAGCGCCAGGCCCACGTTGTCCAGGGTGAAGCTGAGGTCCGCGTGGTCCACCCCGGCGATCTTCTCCCGGAGGGCCTGGATCCGGCGCGCCTCCGCCAGCGCCTCGCGGTAGCGGCCCTCCACCTGGAACGAGGTGGCCCGGATGTCGCCCGCGTCCAGGCTGAACAGCGCGGTGGCGGTCCCGGCCTCGCTCCAGTACCGCTCGGCCCGGTCGATGTGCTCGCGGCACTCGGCGGCCTTGCCGGCCTCGACCAGCACGCGCGAGAGCAGGTAGTGCAGGCGGGCGGTGAACGGGTGCCGCTCTCCGCGGAGCTCCACGCTCTGCGCCAGCGCCTCCCGCGCGCACTGCTCCGACTCGGTCAGCCGTCCCAGCTCGAACAGCGTGTCCGACCGGGACTGGAGGTACTCCGCGCGGACCATGTCGTCCGGCCGGCGCTGGCGGAGGAGGGCGTCCATGCGGTCCAGCGCCTCCAGGGCCTCGGGGAGCCGCCCCTCCTCCACCCTGAGCTGGGCGGTGATGTGACACACCCGCAGCTCCACGTCGGTCTGGGGGGTCCGGTCCAGGATGGCCTCGGCCTGCTCCAGCCAGCGGTCGGCCTCGTCGTAGTGGGTGAAGACGTGACCCAGCGTGAACGCGAGCCTGGCGATCGCCTGGGCCCGCGTCGCCTCGTCGCGCCCGCGTTCGGCGGCGACCAGGGCGCGGACCAGGCTGTCCCGCGTCTCCACCGCCTCGCCGCGGCGCTCCCTCAGGATGGACATCAACAGCCACGCCTGGGCCTGCAGCGGCGCGTACCCCACCCTGTCCGCCTCGGTCACCAGCACCTCGGCGTCGGCCTTCGCCCCCCTGTTCGCCACCGCGATCTCGGCCTGGACGATGGCCAGCTGCTGCCGCAGCTCGTCGATCTGCTGGCGCACCGGCCCGTCGTCGGGAGGGGCCAGCGGCGCGGCCAGCGCCTCCACCTCGCTGCACCCGGAGACGCCGGGGAGGCTGAGCACCGCGTCCGCGGACTGCTTCACGGTGGTGGCGTCCGCGCGGCGCAGCAGGGCCACCACCGCCCCGGCCTCCTGGCGGCGGGCCCCCAGGCAGGCCATCCGGAGCGCGCCCAGCTGCGGCGCCTGGGTGCCCTGCCGGGTGGCCTGGCAGGCGTCGCGGTAGGCGGCCTGCCAGCGTTCGGCGTACGCGTCGAGGAAGCGCGCGGTGCGGTCGGCCGCCTCGGGCCGGTCCGGCGCGGCCGCGGCGAAGGTGGGCTGGAGCCACGCGCGGTCGCCGGCGCTCCACACCGAGGCGATCTGCTCCGCGCCCGCCGCGCACGGATCCTGGCTGAGGCGGACCGCCGCCACGGAGATGGACGCCAGCGCCACCGCGCCGATCAGCGCCAGGTGCCAGGGCCTCCAGGGCCGCGCGTCCCGCTCGAGCGCGTCCAGCAGGACGGGCATGGAGGGCCAGCGCTGGGCGGGGTCCGACTGGAGCCCGCGCGCCAGGCGCCGCAGCAGCCGGCGGGGCGGGCGGCGCCCCGCCACCGGCGCCGGGAGCCGCGCCATCTGCACCGCGGTGGCGCCCCTGGGCTGCGGCGAGCGCCCGGCCGGCAGCGGCGACGTCGCCATCTCGGTCTGTTCGGTGGGGACGTACACCGACAGCGCGGAGGGCCGGGCGCCGCAGAGCGCCTCGTAGGCGGTGACGCAGAAGGAGAAGATGTCGCTGCGGGCGTCGACCGCCTTCCCGGCGGCCTGCTCGGGCGACATGTACTCGCGGGTGCCGACGACGTGTCCCTCCTGGGTGACGGCCTCCTCCAGCGCCGGCTCCGCCACCGGCGAGTCGAGGGACGCGGTGGGCTTCTCCTCCAGCGCGCGCGCCAGGCCGAAGTCCGAGACCCGCGCCCGGCCGTCCGTCCCCACCAGCACGTTGGAGGGCTTGATGTCGCGGTGGATGACGCCGGCGCGGTGCGCGGCGGCCAGCCCGCGCCCGGCCTCCAGCAGCGCGCGCAGCACCTCGCGCCAGCTCCGCGGCGCGCGGAGCCAGTCCTTCATCGTGTCGCCGACGACCAGCTCCATCGCCACGAAGACGCGGTCCTTGTGGGTGTCGACGTCGTGGACCGCCACCACGTTGGGATGGGAGAGGCGCGCCAGCGCCTGCGCCTCGCGGAGGAGGCGGGCCTGGCCGCCCTCCCCGTCGCTCCCGGCCCGGAGGAACTTGAGCGCCACCTTGCGGTCCAGCTTCGGGTCGAACGCGGACCAGACCAGGCCCATGCCGCCGTGACCCAGCGGCTCCAGCACGATGAAGCGGCCGACGCGCTCGCCGGGGCGGAGCGGGGCCAAGAGCTTCGCCGGCTCGGTGGGGGAGGCGGGCGCGTTCTTCGTCGCCGCGCTCGCGCCCGCCTCATCCGTCTGTGGATCCGTCGGCACCGGGCGGGAGTGTAGATCCACCCGCTCCGGGCCATGGCACCGCCCGCGGCCCCCTCAGGGGCACCCGGCGTCGCCGGCCAGGTTGGACGTGGGCCTCGGGCTGAAGAGCAGGTCCGCACTCCCGGAGAGCACGCAGCCTTGCACGGAGGTGACGCGGATCCGCCCCGCGCCGCCCCCGCCGCCGCCGCCCCCGCCGCTGCTGGTGGGGTAATCCCGGCCCGGCGTGGGGCTGGCGCCGCCGGTGCCCCCGTCACCGCCGCTGCCGACGGCCGCCGACGTGTTTCCCCCGCGCGCGGGGTACGGCCCGTCGATGCGGCCGTTCTCGCCGAACTGGTACGTCGCGACGCCGGGGTCGCTCCCCTCCGACCCGGCGCCTCCGTTCGCGGTCACGCGCGCATCCGGGCCCAGCTCCAGCCGGAGCGCCTCCAGGAGGATGCCGCCGCCGCTGCCGCCGCCGCCGCCGCCGCACCGGTGGGTCGACTCTCCGCCCTCTCCGCCGCCCCCTGGCGCCGCGACCACCGCCTGGACGCGCAGCACGCCCGTGGCGGAGACCTGGATGGCGCCTCCTCCGGTGCCGGCCGTCCTCAGCCCCAGCGATTCGTTCTCGCCGCCTTCCCCGCCCGAGCACCCGCCCAGCAGCGGGACCAGCGTGGCCGCGCCGAAGGTCGCGCCGCCGTTCCCGCCCGGACCCGGGCCGTTCGAGCCACCGGCACCTCCGTGGGCGCCGGGCTGCCCGTACCCGCCGCCGCCCCCACCGCCGCCGCCTCCTCCATACCCTCCGTCGGCGCCGAGCCATCCGGTGCCGGGGCACGAGGGCCGCGAGCCGCCGGGCCCGGGCCGCCACTGGTCCGCCCCCGCCAGGAGCACCCCGTCGATGCGCGCGTCCCCCCGCACGGCGAGGATCAGCGGCCGGTCGCCGATCGCGGTGAGCCGCCCGGTGGGGGTGATGGTCAGCGGGCCCAGCGGGAGGAGGATCGCCTCCGCGCCGCCGGCCATGGAGATCGGCACCGCCGCCGGCACCGGCGCTCCGCAGAACCAGCCGCTGGTGGAGGTGGTGTCGTAGCCGGCGTCGCAGTCGATCACGGTGCCCGAGTCCGGCCACGACAGCGGACCGGGGAGGAAGTTCGAGGGCACGTACGGGAACCCGCCGTCGCTGCCGGCGTCCGGGTTGCCGCCGTCCCCCGCGTCCGCCCCTCCGCACCCGGGCGCCCCCGCGCACGCGCGGTCCGCGCAATCCACCAGCCCGTCGCCATCGCCGTCCAGCCCGTCCGCGCAGGGGCCCTCCGGGAAGATGCCGAGCGTCACCTGCACCGGCGCGCCGGCGTCGAAGCGCACCCCCCGCCACGCGCTGGCCTCGTCCATCCCCGCGGCGCAGTCCGGGTCGCCGTAGCCCTCGGCGCGGAGGAGGATGTCGCTGCCCAGGTCCCCCTGGAACACCGCCACCTTCAGCCGGCCTCCGGGTCCGGTCTCCACCGCGCCGCTGGTGCCCCTGCCGCCGTCCGTCCCCCGCGCCACCACGATCACGCAGCGGGTGGCGGCCTGCAGGTCCACCTCCACCGTCGCCACGGCCCACGGCCCGCCGCCGGCGCACCCGCACCGCGCGAGCAGCGCCGCTCCGAGCATCGCGATGGCCAGCCGCACCTTCACCGGACCGGGGATTGTACGGGTCTTTTCACCCGAGCGCCGGCCAGTGTCCCCGGAGGGCCTCCCGGCTGGCCTTCAGCGCCCGCGCTCCGTCCGGGCTGGTCTCCCCGGAGAACGAGTCCGAGCGCCGCCCGGCCAGCACCTCCAGGCACGCGTGGGCCGACTGCGCCAGCCCCTGCAGCGAGTATCCGCCCTCCAGGAGCAGCACCATCCTCCCGCCGCAGCACGCCCTGGCGAGCTCCCGCATCGCGCTGCACATCGCCGCGAAGCCGCGCTCGGTCACCACCATCCCGCCCAGCGGGTCGTCGAAGTGGGGGTCGAACCCGGCGGAGACGATCACCAGGTCCGGGCGGAACGCCTGCGCGACCGGGAGGAACAGCCCGTGGAAGGCGGCCCCGTAGTCGCCGTCGCCCTGGCCGCCGGGCATCCCGCAGTTGACGGTGAAGCCCTCGCCCGCGCCGGCGCCGATCTCCTCCGCCGCGCCGGTGCCCGGGTAGAACGGGTACTGGTGCACCGACTGGTAGAGCACCTCGCGCCGCCGGTAGAAGCGCGCCTGGGTGCCGTTGCCGTGGTGTACGTCCCAGTCGTGGATCAGCACCCGCTGCGCGCCCTGGCGGAGCGCCGCCTCCGCCGCGATGGCGGCGTTGTTGAAGAAGCAGAACCCCATGGAGCGGTCCGGCTCCGCGTGGTGGCCGGGCGGGCGCACCAGCGCGAAGGCGTTCTCCGCCTCGCCGCCCATCACCGCCTCCATCGCCGACAGCGCGGCCCCGGCGGCGCGCACCGCCGCGTCGTAGGTGGCCGGGCTCATCGAGGTGTCGGGGTCCAGCTGCACGCGCTCGCCGCGGTGGGACTTCACCCGTTCGATCAGCGACCGTTCGTGGGCGAGCGCCAGCTCGTCCTCGGTGGCGTCCCGCGGGTCCCGCCGCTCCACGCCCGGCACCGGCGCCCGGTCCAGCACCTCCAGCGCGTGCTCCACGCGCGCCGCCCGCTCCGGGTGGCCGCGCCCGGGGTCGTGCTGGAGGAACAGGGGGTCGGTGAACAGGAAGGTCATTCGCAGGGCGGCGGGTTCTTCCACGCCCGCTCCGGGTCCTTCTCCAGCCAGCGCTCCGGGAAGTCCTCCACCCAGGTGTAGCCGGGCCCCTGGTCGCGCCTGTCCGTCCACAGCTTGTTGCCGTCCTCGCCGAAGTAGATGCGGAACTCACCGGTGGCGTTGGTGGCCGCCGCCCCACGCCGG
>Ga0209382_10008073_pt1 | contig 13302 bp, 5 predicted proteins | sample SoiMetdeltSBSDD5_FD_187599 | JGI IMG/M metagenome (GOLD analysis project Ga0209382, IMG submission 187599) | Bulk soil microbial communities from a Populus tree surrounding site in Tennessee, USA - Soil MetaG P. deltoides SBSDD5 (SPAdes) (version 2) | ecosystem: Environmental > Terrestrial >... | reverse complement strand
ATCCTTGCGACGGCCCGGCAGATGCCTGTCTGGCTGTTGCAGTACGTCAACGACAACGTTGGGAACACGCTGCGCATCGCCGTGCATCCTGATCCCGGCCTTGACACCCCAGGGTGGATCTTCTGGGATCTCACGCCGGCTGGCGTCGACCCCTCGTTCGCCGGCGAATGGTTCGACTACAACCACGCGGCTGTCACCGACCGTTTCCTCTACGTCGGGACCAATGCCTTCACGATTGCCGACGACACGTTCACGCGGTCTCTCGTGTTCCGCATTCCGCTCGATTCGCTGGAGGAAGGACAGCCGCTGGCGTTCGAGTTCTTCCAGACGACCGACAACTTCTCGCTGCGGTGCGCGCAGGGCGCGACCGACACGATGTACATCGTCAGCCACAACAGCCTGTCGCAGATACGCGTGTTCTCGTGGCCCGAGAACAGCACGTCGATCACCGCGACGGATGTCGACGTCACGCCGTGGCTCGCGGGCGCGTACAGCGCGCCTGGACCCGGCGGACAGAACTGGTTGGGACGGAGCGACCCGCGGATCACAGGAGTGTGGGTCGCCAACGGTCAGATCGGACTCATGTGGACCGCCAACCGCAACCCACCTGCACGGCCGCTTCCCTTCGTTCGCGTCGTGCGTCTGGACGAAATCACCAAGGCGCTGATCGACGAACCGGACATCTTCAATCTGCAATTCGCCTATGCGTATCCCGATGCCTCTCCGAACGCGCAGGGCGAAGTCGGCGTGACGGTGTTTCGCGGCGGTGGACCACACCATCCTGGCCACGTGGTCGGCTTTCGCCAGGAACCAGAGGCGGTATGGCGGCTGCGCGTCACGCGCTCGGGCACGCACTCTCCCAGCGATGGAAAGTGGGGCGACTACCTGACGTGCCGCCGCCATGCTCCCAACGCCGACACCTGGATCGCGGCTGGGTACACGCTGCAGGGTGGTGGAAGCCGTCAGGACATTCAGCCGCGCTACGTGCACTTCGAGCGCGGACCGGGTAGCTAGCGGCGCGCGCGGCGCCGGGCCGAAGGAAAGCACCATGCGACGCTCACGGCAGGCCATCGGCGTTCTCCTGGCATTCACCATCGTCGCCACGATCGGAGGAGGTCGAATGTCCGCCCAGCAGCCGTCGCCGGAAGAACTGGAGAAGCTCAAGAAACAGGTCGAGGCGCAGCGCGAGTTGATCGAGGCGCAAACGAAGCTGATCGAAGCGCAGCGGGCGCAGCAGCAGGCCGCCGAGCTCGCCGACGCGAAAGCGGCCAAGACCATCGCCGATGCTCAGAAGGCCGCCGCCGATGCGCGAAAGGCAGACGCCGACGCGCAGAGCGCGGCCTTCAAAGCGATGATCGGCGAGGTCCCTTCGTCTGGCATCCAGGGAACCGTCGAGACGAAGGACAAGGCAGGGGTGACCGAGGCCGCGCTGCTCGCGGGCCGCGCAACGCGACTCGCGGCACAGAAGATCGCCGCCGACCTGCCCGCGGGAGTGCCGCAACCACCACTGGCCAAGCAGGTGCTTCTCCTCTACACGTCCAGTGATGTGCCCAATTTCAATGCCCTCCTGACGTTTCGCGCGCAGACGGCATTGATTCGCACGGCGCTGGAGGAGGCCGAGCGCAAATCGATCGAGACGCTCCAGAAGGCACCGTCACTGGAGGCGGTTCCACCTGCCGCGGCTATCGGACTGGGGCTGGAAGCGGCCAGCAAGATTCTGGGATTCTTCCGATCCGACTACACGATCGGGGGCGTGCAGTTGAGTCTGGAGGACTCGATTCTTCTGCACGCGCTCGCCGGCGACGAGACCCTGCGCGGGAAATACACCGTTCGCCTGCCGGCGCAGTACAACGCGCAGGCGTTGGATTCCTCGTCGCAAGGCGTTCACAAAGATCTGACCGGGCTGGCGACGCTCAAGGCGGGTGTGGCCGGCCGGATCGAGCTGCACGAGAAGGCCAAGGCCCGCTTCCTGGCGGAGGCGGCCAAGGCGAAGGACCCCGCGCCAATGCAGGCCAGCGCGGCGCTGCACGAGCAGGCGCTTGCCGCCTGCAAGGGCGCGGTGACGCTGTATGACACGTTCTTCACGAAAGTGACGGCTGCTGACGACAAGGGCAACGTGCCGCTGAGCACCGTCACGCGCGAAGACGTCGTCGCCCGCGCGCTCACCGGTGGTGCGGCGCTCCTGCTCATCAAGCTGCAGACGTCGGGGGGCGCATACTACACGAAGAAGAATCTCTGGACGTTCTTCGGTGGCATGCCGTTCTACAACATGGGCGGCATCGTCGCGAGCTATGTGCTGTTGTCGGGGAAGGATGGCGCGACGCTGAAGTCGGGGGTCGTTCCGATCCACGGTGGGTTCGTGCGATCGAACGAGGTCCAGAGCGCCGTCGAAAAACAGAATTGAACAGTACGGAGCGCCTCTGTGGATGTGGAACTCGTCGAGTTGCAGACAGAGATCGTCAGGGCGTACCGGAAGCCTGACTCGTTCTGGCAATTCCTGCGCGCCCGGCTGGCTGTCGACATCGACCACATTCGCGACGCCGATTACGAGTCGCGGGTCATGAACGTTCTCGATCGCCTCGACGACGAGGGCCGGACGCGCGAGCTCCTGCGCAAAGCGAGCCTCGTGAAGACGAACGAGCGGGGATTGCAGCTCCTGGCGCGCCGCGTGCTCTCGCGCAACGAGCCCCTGATCGACATCCTCGAGCGCAGTCGAATCCCGTGGGACAAGCTGTTAGACCAGTTCAGCCAGGTTGGCGATATCAACACGCTGAGCTTCGGCGCGCAGGCGCCACTTCCCGCGGAGCCGGGCAAGGAATATCTGTACGCCCTGCGCTGCGAGGCGCTCGTCGACGCCCTGACCGACGCGCCCGAGCGTTCCGACCGCACGTTTCGGTTCCCGATCCTGCAATTCACCGCGGGGCTCGCCGCGTCCTATCCCGACATCGCACCCGAATTGCGGCAATGGCTGCACATGGCGGCAAAGAGCTATGGGGAGCAGATCCCTGAGCTCCTGATCGTCCACCTGATGGAGGATCGCGAAACGGTCGGTCGCATCATCAGCGCCTTGAAGGAGCGCGAGGTCTACGCTGTTGCCGAGGAGTGGAACACGCTGAGGCCGGGCGCCTGGGAACTCCTCCAAGCCCGGTCCGGGGGAGCGATCAGCCGCATCGCCGCCCTACTCGGGCGTGACACGGCGGCCGCATGGAGCACGGCTGCGGCCTCTCAGGCTCAACCAGAATCCGGGCAGACCGCGGTCTTCCCCATCCTGGTAGGAGTGCCAAGGACATCCGTCCAGATCAGTTTTCTGCTGCCGAACACCTGGGTGGTCCTCGACCTCGCGGACGCCAAGACCCTCGACATGCTGATCGCACGAGTCCGGGCCGAGCCCTCTCAAGCGGAGCGGCGCAACACGACGCTCCTCGACGACGCCGCTCCGCGGCTGGCCAGGCTGCTGCCTGCCGGCGACCTCGTGTTCGTGCTCGGCCCGGCTGTCTCCCGCCCCCCGAGCGGATACGCCCTGGCGCTCGCGCTCCTCCGCAAGCTCGGAATCGAGTTGCAGGACGGCGCGCTCGTGCTTCCGATGGATCTGGCGGGCAGCTATTTCGCCTTGAAGAACACCGACAAGGAACTGCTCACGGTCATCCGCGAGCAACTGCACGCGGTGTCTGGCATCCCGCCGACGCACCTCGCGCTCTCGGCCCTTCTCGCCGAGTTGCCGGCGCACCGGGTCACGAAACGACAGGAGGGCGCCGTCAAGGATCCTCCGCGTCCGCTCATCGTCACCACCAATCTCGACCTGATGGTGGAGCGCGCGCTCATTCTTCAAGGCATCTCGTTTACGCGCATCGTTCAGCACGCGCCCGGCAACACGCCCGCGGTGCTGACCTCCGATTTTCGCGTCCAGCGCACAGAGCAGCGTCGGCCCGATTCCACCGATGGCAAGCGCACCTACGCCGTGACGGTCGAGGGCGTCGGTGAGCCGATCAGAGCCATCGTCGACGAAGACGGGCGATTCACGCTCGACGGTGACAGTTGGACACTCCTCGAGATGGCGGTCCAGACCGCAGGAGCGGTTCCCGCGATGCCTCCGCGGCCCGGCGCCGAGGTGAGCTACAACGTTCCCGTCCTCTACAAGTTCCACGGCTCGCTCGACGTGGACCGCAGCAGCGCCGTGACGAGCGATCACTACGACTTCTTCGACTTCAACGCTCCGTCGTGGATCACCGAACGGGTCAAGAACGACCCGTTGCTCCTGCTCGGTTATTGCTACACCGACCCGCAGCTCCGTCAGCTGCGGCGGACGCTTCTCCGCAACCTGGCCAACACCAACGTGGACCGCTACGCGGTCCAGTACCCCTTCCCGCCGGAAGAGCCGCTGTACCACGTGGAACGTGCGCTGTCGCGGCGGTTGAACAATCTGTGGAAGACGGTGTTCATGGACGCGATCGAGTGCGATGGCGCGACCGTGCTGTCGGAGATCCTGAACGAGTTGAAGGCCCTGGCTCCCGAGCCATCACTCCAATGACCTCCGCCCACACTCCGCCCGGTACCGCCGTCTCCGGAACGAAGCCGCTCGGCAACCCGTACATGGGCACCGTCAGCTACCAGGTGGAAGATGCGGCGCTGTTTTTCGGGCGCGACCGCGAGGCCAAGGAGCTCACCGCGAGAATCCTGGCGAACCGGTTGACGATCCTGCATGCGGTATCGGGGGCGGGCAAGACGTCGCTGCTCAACGCCCGCATCATTCCGGCCGTCGAAGGCCATGGCTGGGTGCCCGTGCGCACGACCCCCGACGAGAATCCCCTGCACGAGATCCGGCGCGACACGCTGTACACGATGTTCCCGCCGTTCGAGGCCGAGGCGTTTGCGGTCCGCGACGCGGCCCGGTGTCTGGATTTCGACGAAACGGCGTCGATCGAAGCGTTCCTCGAGCGGTTCGACCGATGGGAGCTGAACCCGCAGGAGCACCGCCGGCTGCTGGCGCCGGTCGAGAACCGATTGACCTTCCCCACACTTGCAGCGGACGCCCGCGCCATCGCCTTCCAATCCGTCCAGGACATCGCGCCGGGGTTCCAGCGGGCGACTCCATACGTATCGCGCGTGCTGCGACGGACCGTCGGAGTTGCAAGACTGCTCGATCACGTGCGCGCAATCCGTCAGGCCGGACTGGGCGACACGCAGCCGATCGAGCTCGGGCCACGGAGCACGATTGGCGATCTTCTGACGGTGCTCGAAGACGACGACTTGCGGGAAGCCTACCGCTCGTTGATCGGCTGGCTCCAACAGTCTCCCGAAGGCTTGCGGCCCTTCTTCGAGAACGTCGTCAAGACCTACGGCACGGCGATGCCTCGCTGCGGTCTCGTGCTGCTGCTCGATCAGTTCGAGCAGATCTTCACGCTCTTCGGCGGCAGAGCCAGGAAGGCGCTGGAGTCAAGCACCCGGACCCCAGTGCGGCCCTGGACGCTGCGGCGTGATCTCTTCGACGCGCTTCGCGCTCTCTATACCGAAGATACCGCCACGAGCGAAGCCTGGCGGCAGCTGCCCATCAGGTATGTCATCTCGCTCCGGGACGATTACGTCGGCCAGCTCGAGGGACAGCTCTCGTTCGTCACCGATCTCGACGCTTCCTCGTACCGGCTTGGGTGGCTGCCGTACGCGGAGGGCAAGGAGGCCATTGAAAAGCCGGCGGCGCAATACGGGCGGGACTATGCGCCGGAGTGCGTGAACGAGATCCTCGATACCCTTGCGGACGAAGCCAGCACGATCGAGCCTGCCCGGCTGCAGCTCGTATGCAGACGCGTCTGGGAGAATCACACGGCGAACGATCGTGGCCCGCAGATCGTCCTCCAGGACCTTGGTCCGGACGGCGTCGACGGAATACTGCGCGACGTCTTCCATCGATTCTTCGAGCCCTTCTCCGGCTTCGAGAAGCTCGAGCTCCTCGACATGCTCGCGCCGCTCCTCACCTTCAGCCGCACCCGCAACATCGTCGAGCACGGCCGCCTGGTCAACATGCCGTTCCGGCGCGTCGACGTACGGGAGCGGTTGCTCAAGTCGCTGCTGGAGCAGCGGATCGTGCGCAAGGATCCTCGGCCGAGCGGCGACTACTACGAGCTCACGCACGAGTTCCTGATCGAGCCGGTGCTGCAGGAGCTCCGGACCAACACGGAATACGACTCGATCAGCCGCGCGCTCGCGGCCCTGACGGGACGGGTCGGCGGCGAAGTCGCCGAGCCGCTGCCCGACTACATCTTCGCGTCCCTGGACGAGCACGAGCAGATGCTCGGCTGGTCGCCAGAGGCGACCGAGGTCATGTTCCGCAATGCTGTCATCCACGGCGCAGCCCAGACGGTTCTATTGAAGTGGGCGCAGAGATTCCGGAAGTCTGGCGGCGCCGCCGGCGCAGGTGAGCAGGCCATTCTCCGCTCGTCGGACCTGCCGAAGAAGATCCGGGCGCTGATCAAGACGTCGCATCCGCTTCAGCTGGATGCCTTCCGAAGTCTGGTGACGAGCTCATCGGAACGGCCACCGTCGAAGAGTTGAGAGGACACCAATGGTGCGTGCTGACCTCGAAAAGACAGTCACGGCGCCGTCCACGCAGTCTCCGTCGAACAACCCCCTGGACATCGTCGAAGGCTACATCGTCGATTCCAGTGCGCAAGTTCGCAAGAACGCCGCCTCGGCCCTCACGATTCTGGCGGCCACCGACGCGCGGGCCCTCGACGTGCTCGTTCACATGCTGCTCATCGAGAAGGACCGGTCAGTTCAGGCGCACCTGGAGTCGCTGATCCTCAAGCTGCCGTCAGAGCTCAGCGGCGCGTTCCTCGAGCGTCTGATCGCCAGCGAAGCCCACGGGGAGTCGATATGGCTCGCCCGCCTGCGCATGAAAGGATTCGGCGCGGGCCAGGAAAAAACCATCGAGGCGCTCATTCACCTGGCGATCTACGGCTCGGCGCCGACGCGCCTGCGCATAACCGAGACGCTTGCGACGTTGGCCGGCGACGAGCAGAAGACCGCCGCGCGCGTGCTGCTGACGTTCCTCAAGACCGAGGAGCACCGCGTCGCGCGAGAAACATACAAAACGTTGGGAACGCTGCGACTGAGAGGCAGCCTCCTCGGCTATCCGTCGTTTCTCCACGAACATGGTGGCGAGAACCGTGCGAGTCGTCTCGGCACGATCCGTGAGCGTCTTCGCCGGGTCTGGAGCAAGCACGGGCCCGGCTGCATCGTCGACGAACCGGATCTGGTCGCACGGCGACGCGCCTCGTTCGGCTTCATCTGGATGGTCGTGGGATGGGGAGCCCTCGGCGCCGTTGCGATGGCGATCCACCTGTCGACCGGCTCGCCATCTCCGCCACCGAGCTTCTATGCGCCGTTCGTGCTCGGCGTGGCGGTCATCGCCGGGCTGTTGGGATTTGCCGCCACCCGCGGCGCCACGCCGATCGGTCGCCACTACAGCCGCCTGGCCGCCGGCATCCGCGAAGCGATGGGCGCCGCCCTGCGCGCGCTGCTGCCGGCCGTCCTCGTGCTCGGAACTGTGCTCGCCATCGTCAGTTTCGACCCCGGCCCCAGAAACTGGATCCGGATCCTCGTCGAGTCGTCGCTCGGCATGTGCCTCTTCATCGCGGCGATCCGCGCCGGGACGATTGTCGCGTTCGGCGTCATGCCGCAGGGACGTACGGACGCGGACGAACCTGGCCCGGGATCGAAGCCGCCGGCCCGGGCCGGCGAAGCGGCTCCACGGACACCTGGGCCCGCATCCCGGCGCCCCGATCGGCGATCCGCGTTCGCGTCTTCGCGCTGGAACTTCATCACCGAGATCGTCGTCGGCACCGCTGCCGGCCTGGTCACCGCATCAGCGTTCCTCGCCATCGCGCGCCTTCAGCGGGCTGGGGTGAGCCTTGCCATGGCCCGTGTGTCCGAAGGGCTATGGATCGCGCTCTTGCCTACTGCGGCTGGAATCGCGTCGGCGTTCGCGTGGATCGACACACCGGGACCAGCCGCAGACGATGCACGAACGATCGATGAAACGGGGCCGAAGATCGTCAAGTACGGCGTCCCGGTCCACCCGGGACGGGAGAGGCAGCTGTACCGCGTGGCCCGAGCCACTTCGATCGTTCTGGCGCTGGTCCTGCTGACCGGCCTCGGCATCGTCGCTCGCAGGACGCTGAGGGCGACCGGCGCAACGGAGCAGGCACACCTTGCTCCCTCAGGCGAGACGCTGACGCTTCCGCCGTTGCGGATCGGAAGCCTGCCAGTGGAGAGCTCGTTTGCGGTTGGCTTCCCCCAACGGGTGTTGTTGACCATTCCCGAGCAGCCTGAACCGCCCGCAACCGAGGACGTCCCGGACTACGTCATCGAACTGTTCGAGTGGACGCCACGAGGCGTCCGGCAGGGGTTGCCAGACTGCTCGACGAGGACCGGCAAGCGCACGATCCAAAGAGCGGACGATCCACCGCGAATCGAACGCGTTCTGGGCTGGGGCTGTTACACGGTGAGCGTGACGTCCACCGCGGGGGAGGCACAAACCCTCGGTCGCGCGTTCAATTCGGTGCTCGACTCGCGTGTGCCTTTCAGCGGCGATCGACTTACTTCGATTGCCTCGCTGGCGACGACGCTCAATGTGTCACGTGAGCAAGGCCGCGTCTTCTCCGATGAACCAGCTACCGGGGCGGGCGTGTGGTTGCTCAGCCAGACAAAGAAACCACGCATCGACATCTCGGCTGCGACGGCCGTTCAGCTCTTTGTCTCAGCGCTCCCTGACTCGAATACGAACGGCGACGCTGAAACACCAACCTTGTCTCGGACTGTATCGGCTGCGCCAGCCAGCCAGTATCCCTTCGCGGTAGAGGTACTGAAGGATGGTGCCGTAGTCGAGGACGATGCGCTGCGAGCGCGGATCACGCTCCAGCCGGGCAGCTACACCCTGGAGCTGAAGTCGCCGGAAGGTAAGCCGCTGATGACCAGCGGCATCGCGCTGAACATGCGGGCGGCGTTGCAGCCACCACGGGTGAACCCGTCAAAGCTGAAGCCGCTGGTCGACGGCGCGGCGGCGCGACGCGCCGAGACGGCCTCGGGCTACTGGATGATTGGCTCGCCGCTGCCGGTGGCCTATCACTTCCGGGTGAATTACGCCCAGGATGTCGACCTCAATCTGCTGCCGGTCGAGAATAGTGACCCGCTCGGGATCCTGCCGCCACGACCGATACCCTGGCTCTTGGAGCTGAGGAGCGGCAACAGGACCGGCCATCAAGAGGAACTGATCGGTCTTGGGCCACTGGTGACGTCGATCACCGGCCCATCCGGCCGCCGACGGGTGACGCTGAAACCGGGGGACTACTTCCTCCTCGCGCTGACGCGAACACAACGGTCCCGTGCGGCGAGCACCCTCAATACAGGAGTGATCGCTCCGGCCAACGTTGCGCAGGAATTCGCGGTGGTGGAGCTGACCCTGAACGCTCCGAAAACCGCGGACGCGGCCGCGGTGGTTCGATAGTCATCGGGCGATGGAGGAGGACCATGGCTGCCCCATTCAGCGGCGACGAACTCTCGAGCGAGCAGATCGCAGCGGTCAAGGATGCGCTCGTCAAGTCGTTCAACCTCGATCGCTTCACGATGATGGTGCGGCGGCGCCTCGGCATCCGGCTGGCGGACGAGGTTGGGGTCGACAAAGGGTTCCTCAAGGTCGTCGACGACTTCGTGGAGCGTGCGGTCGAGCAGGTCTCGGTGGAACAACTCGTACGCGCGGCGCACGCCGAGCTGCCGGGCAGTCCAAGAATCGCGGCCGTCGTTCGCCTGCTGCGGATCGATCCGGTGATCCCGCCGCCCCCTGCAGCCGACGATCCGGACCGGCTGGAGAAACTCGTCCGCGACCGGGCGCCGTCGGTGAACTACGCTGACTACCTCCAGCGATTGACGCAGCTTGGCAGACATTTGTGCCGCGTCGAATACGGCAACGCGCAGGCGGGTGGCACCGGTTGGCTGGTGGCGCCGGATCTCGTGCTGACAAACTACCACGTCGCCAAACCGGTGCACGAGAACAACGTGACCTGGAGTGAGGTGATCTGTCGCTTCGACTGCTTCGTCGACACGGCTCCTGGCGCGAAGCCACAAGGAACCGAGGTCGGCCTCGCCGACAAGTGGCTGGCCGATTACAGCGTGTTCACCGAAAACGATCGAGTGGGTACGGGACCCGAACCGACGGATGACGCGCTGGACTACGCGCTGCTCAGGCTGGCGCGGCCGATTGGCGCCGAGAACACACCGGAAGGAACTACCCGCGGGTTCTTGACGGTGAGCGCGACGCCGCCCACCGTGATGGCGGGCGACATCACGCTGGTGGTGCAGCATGCCGGCGGACGGGCGCTGGAGCTGGCGTTCGGGGCGGTCACCGGCTACAACAACGGCGGCACGCGATTCCGGCACGACGCGAACACCGAGCCGGGATCCTCGGGCTCGCCCGTACTGACGGTGCTGCTGCAGCCCTTCGGCTTGCACCACGTCGGCGGCCCAGGCAAGGAGTTCAAGTACAACCAGGGGATCCCGCTGCGGCGCATCGTCAGCGTGATGGCGAAGAAGCCGGATGTGCCGGCGTTCTGGAGTCCGGTCGTCAGTGCCTAGTTTGTCTGGACGGATGGTACGCGCGCGATGTGCCACTGATGAGCTTCCGTGCGCGTGCGTTCGGCCTTGACGCTGAACCGCTGAAGACGCATAGTGCGCTCGATCTTCAGGAGGCCTCTATGCGCAAGGTCGCCGGGCTGATCTCTCTGGCCCTCCTCGTTCTCTCGCTACCACTCGCGGCAGCCGCTCAAGCCACCTACGGCACCATCGTCGGTACAGTCGTGGATTCGTCGTCGGCTGGTGTTCCGAACGCCAAGGTGACCATTACCGATCGCGCGCGATCAGTCACCTTCACGACCACCACGAACGAATCCGGCGTCTTCACCCAGCGGTTTCTGATTGTGGGACGGTATCAGGTCCGCGTCGAGGCGAATGGGTTCAACGCCTACGTCCAGGAAGTGAACGTTTCGTTCGATCAAGAAACGACCGTGGACGTCAAGCTGCAAGTGGGTCAGGTGAGCGAGACCGTGGAGGTGGCGGGCGGGGCTCCGCTCCTCAAGACCGAGCGCAGCGACGTAGCGACCACGTTCAGCGAGCGGACGGTCGCGAGCCTGCCGGTCCTGAACCGTCGCTTCACCGCGTTCGAGCTGTTGACCCCTGGCGTGCAGGCGACGACATCGCAAACGGCGTCGAGCGAGGACCCGCAAGGGTCGTATCGAAAAGTGGTCAACGGACAGAGCTTTGCCGGATCGTCGCACTTGCTCGATGGCATCGACAATCACGACGCGATGCTTGGCCTGATCGTCATCAATCCCACGCTCGAGTCGGTGACCGAAGCCAAGATCACCACCGCGAACTACGACGCCGAATTCGGCGCGACGGCCGGCGTCATCAGCGCGCAAACCAAGTCGGGAACCAACAGCCTGCGTGGAGCCCTCTCGTACTTTCTGCGCAACGACGTCTTCAACGCGCGCAATCCGTTCACGCAGTTTCAGAAGATTCCTGGAACGGATCGCTATATTCCGTTGACGCAATGGAACCAGTACGGCGGAGCGTTGGGAGGACCGGTCGTCAAGAACAAGCTGTTCTTCTTTGGCGATTATCAGGGCACCCGCCGCAACAACGGCGGATCGGCGTTGCTCCGCGTGCCGTCGGCGGCGGAACGCCAGGGTGATCTCAGCGAGCTCGGCGTCAACATCTTCGACCCGGCGAGCGGCGCGACCCCGGCGGACCGGGCGCAATTCCAAGGCAATCGCATTCCCGTGGCGAGGCTGTCGCCTCAGGCTCTGAGCCTCCTCCGACTGATTCCGCTTCCGAACATCGAAGGCACTTCTCGCGACCAACCGAACTACGTGGGATCCGGAACAATCCGGTTCAACGAAGATCTGATGAACACGCGCTGGGATCATTACCTCAGCGGAACCACGCAAGTGTTCGCGCGCTACAGCCTCGCCGACTACCGGATGGATTCGCCGGGCATTTTCGGCGAGCTCGCGGGCGGCAGAGGATTCGATGAGGTTGCGCCGTTTGCCGGCATCTCGAGGACTCGCAATCAGAGCATTGCCGCGGGATTCAATCACGCGTTTGGCTCGAACCTCCTGACCGATTTCCGGTTTGGCTGGTTCCGGTATCGCGTCAACGTCGATCCCGGCGGCGGCGATGCAAACCCAGCGACCGACGCCGGGGTTCCCGGCTTGAACGTCGACGACTTCACTCGAGGGATGCCGGCGTTTCTCCTGAACGGCTATGGCCCTGGCGGCAACACCGGCAACCAGTTCAACTTCGGCTACGCGCTGCAGTTCGCGCGCTGCAACTGCCCTCTCCGCGAGAACGAGCGCCAATTCCAGTTCGCCAACAACTGGACCAAGCTCCAGGGCAACCACACGATCAAGTTCGGCGCCGACATCCGCTACGCGTTGAACCTGCGGATTCCGAGCGATCGGCATCGCGCCGGCGAGCTGCAGTTCAACGCCGCGCGGACGCAAGGCGCGACCGGCGGCGGCTCCGCGCTCGCGTCGTTCCTGCTCGGCGACGTCAGCGTCTTCGAACGTTACGTCAGCACGATCACGGATGCCGAGGAGCGCCAGAATCGATGGTTCTTCTACGGCCAGGATCAGTGGAAGGCGACCAGGAAGCTGACCATCAACTACGGGTTGCGGTGGGAAGTGTATCGGCCGCAGACCGTGACCGGCGCCGGGAAGGGCGGGTTCGTCGACGTGGACACCGGCGAAGTGCTGGTCGCGGGCTCGTCAGGCGTCGGGCTCGATCTCAACGTCCAGGGCACGTTGTCGACGCTGGCGCCGCGCTTGGGCATTGCCTACCGCGCCACCGAGGACACCGTGATTCGCATGGGTTATGGCCGCGGCTACGACATCGGCATTTTCGGTTCGGTCTTCGGCCACAACGTCACTCAGAACCTGCCGGTGCTCGGCATCCAGTCGCTGCAGCCGCCGCGCAACTTCGATGCGGTGTTCAACCTCGCGCAGGGTCCGCCGCCGCTCGATCCGGCAACCATCCTCAACCGGCAGCCGACCGGCCCCAGTGGCCGGCCGATGCTGCCCAATGGCGTGACGGCATTCATCCTGCCCAAGAAGCTGCGCCTGCCAACCAACGACGCGTGGAACCTGACGATCCAACGCCAGCTGCGCGACGACCTCGCGGTGGAGGCGGCGTACATCGGCAACAAGGGCACGCACGTGTTCGCCGGCTTCGGCGGCGATTACGACTTCAACCAGGCGA
>Ga0209382_10008071_pt1 | contig 13306 bp, 12 predicted proteins | sample SoiMetdeltSBSDD5_FD_187599 | JGI IMG/M metagenome (GOLD analysis project Ga0209382, IMG submission 187599) | Bulk soil microbial communities from a Populus tree surrounding site in Tennessee, USA - Soil MetaG P. deltoides SBSDD5 (SPAdes) (version 2) | ecosystem: Environmental > Terrestrial >... | reverse complement strand
TGGGATGTCGTCGACGGTGAACTGCTCCGCGCGCTTGGACGCCTGGACCAGCCAGCGGTCCACGTTGCCCTCGCCGCCGTTGTAGGCGGCCAGGGCGAGCGTCTCGTTGCCGCCATAGCGATCGAGTAGGTAGCGCAGGTAGTAGGTGCCGTACTGGATGTTGATCTGCGGGTTTGCGAGGTCGCTCTCGCGGAACCGCGTGCCGCCCGACCGGTGGGCAATGAAGCGCGCCGTGGCGGGCGTGATCTGCATCAGCCCCTCGGCGCCGGCAGCGGAGCGGCGGGCGCGGAACTTCGTCTCTGCGTAGATGACGCCGGCGATGAGCGCCGGATCGAGGTGCTTGGCCCTGGCCTGTTGGCGGATGATGTCCTCGTGCCGCAGTGGGAGCGTCACCTCCTGCACGGCCTTCTCGCCCAGCGGGAGCAGCAGCACCGCCGCGAGGCCGCCGATGACGAGGACCGCCGCGAGCACCATCAGGCGGCGCCGCCGCCGCACCTTCGCGCTCATGACCTCAGCATCCCAAGAATCGCCGCCAGGTTGCGCCGTAGCTCGGTGCGCGATCCATTGTTCCTGACGGCGTGGTCGGCACGCCTGGCCTTCTCGTCCTGGGGGAGCTGGCGCGCCACGCGCTCGCCGACCGCCTCGTGGCCGCGCGCTGCGGCGCGCTGCGAGCGCACGTCCTCGGCTGCGACGACCGCAATCGTCGCGTCGAACGCGCCCTCCATCCCGGACTCGAACAGGAGCGGCACCTCGACCACCATGGCGACCGGCGACGGCTCGTGCGAGAGCTGCTCCTCGCGCCAGGCAGCGATCCGGGCGCCCACCCGCGGCCACAGCATGCCCTCGAGCCAGGCTCGGTCCTCGGCGTTCGCGAATGCGCGCGTCGCCAGCGCCGCCCGGTCCACCCGGCCGTTGGGTGCGACCTCGGGCCCGAAGCGCTCCACCACCGCGGCGCGCACCTCGTCGGACCCGTACAGGTCGTGGACCACGGCGTCGGTCGAGAGCGTCGCGGCGCCCAGGCGCTCGAGCTCGGCCAACGCGGTGGATTTCCCAGCTCCCACGCCGCCCGTCAGGCCGACGAAGGGGACCGGCGTCACTCGCGGGGCGACTCCGCCGTGTCCGGGTCGGCCGGGGCCTCGGCGAAGACGTCCTCGCTGAGCCCGAGCTCGGGGACGTCGTCCAGCGAGCCCGCCTGACCGTCGGGTGGGCTCTGCGCTCCCTCGTCGGCCGCGTCGGCGGGTGGTGCCAGGCTCGCGTCGCCCTCGCGCGCGACCGGAAGGATCTGGCCCTCGACGCGCTTGGCCGAGAGCGACAGGCGCCGGCGCTCGGAGTCGATCTCCAGCACCTTGACGCGGATCTCGTCGCCGGGGTTGACGATCTCCCTGGGGTTCTCGACGTGGTGGGCCGCGAGCTCGGAGATGTGCACGAGCCCCTCGACGCCGTCCATGATCTCCACGAACGCCCCGAAGGTGACGACCTTGGTCACCTTGCCCTCGAGCTCGTCGCCGACGTTGTAGGTGTCGACCACGCGCTGCCAGGGGTCCTCCTGGGTCTGCTTGAGCCCAAGGGAAATGCGCTGGCGGTCGCGGTCGATGTCGAGCACCTTGACGTTGACGGTGTCGCCGATGTTGAGGATCTCGCTCGGATGGTTGACGTGCGACCACGAGAGCTCGGAGATGTGGATGAGTCCGTCGATCCCGTCCAGGTCCACGAAGGCGCCGAAGTCGACGATGTTCGAGATCGTGCCCTCCACGACCAGCCCCGGCTGCAGGCGGTCGAGGATCTGCTGGCGCTGCTCCTTGCGCTCCTCCTCGAGCACCGCACGGCGCGAGAGCACGACGTTGTTGCGCGACCGGTTGAGCTCGATCACGCGGCACTCGATCGCCTGGCCCAGGTACTCGTGGAGGTTCGGGACGCGGCGGATGTCGACGAGCGAGGCGGGCAGGAAGCCGCGCACGCCAAGGTCGATGATCAGGCCGCCCTTGACGACCTCGATGACCGTGCCCTCGACCGGTTCCCCGGACTCGGCGGCATGCTCGATGCGGCGCCAGGCCTTCTCGAAGCGGGCGCGCTTCTTGGACAGGATGAGGCGGCCGTCCTGGTCCTCCTTGGTGAGGACGAGGGCGTCGACCGTCTCGCCCATCTCGACCTCTTCGCTTGGATCGACCGATTTGCGGATCGAGAGCTCGTTCGAGGGGATGACACCCTCGCTCTTGTAACCGATGTCGACCAGCACCTCGTCGCTGTCGATACGCACGACGCGGCCGGTGACGACGTCGCCCTCTTCGAAGGAGGGAAGCGACGCGTCGTAGTTCGGAACGATCTGGCCGTCGACTTCGAGAAGGAGACCATCGGATCCCTCGACGACCTTGGGCTCGGACGTCGGCGCGGCAGGCGTGGTTGTGGCGTTCGCCATTCGGCGGTCAGAGTAGCGAAAGCGCGGGGGTCAACAGCGCGGCCAGTTCGCTCGTAGACTCACTCGACTATGCCCGTGCGAGCGACCAAGCGGGGCGCGGACCGCACACCGCTGACCGGCGAATGGGACGTCATCGTGTGCGGCGCGTCGTTCGGAGGGCTGGCCGTCGCGCGCGAGCTCGCGCGTACGCCCGCGCGCGTGCTCGTGGTCGATCGGTACGAGATCGGCGAGCGGCAGACCTCGGCCTGCGGCATCCCCACGCAGTGGCTCGACGCGCTCGGGCTCCGCGGGGCGCTCCAGCAGACGTTTCCCGACATCGTCGTCCACACGCCGTACGGGACCACGCGCTGGCGGCTGCCGTGGACGTTCTCGACCTTCGACTACCGCACGCTGTGCCGCCTGCTGTGGGAGCAGTGCGGCGATGCCGTGTTCGAGACGGCCAAGGTCGAGGGCCGCGACGGCGGCGTCGTCCGCACCGACCGCGGCGAGCTTCAGGCGCCCCTGATCGTCGACGCGCTGGGGTGGCGGCGCGTGCTGTCGCGGTCGGCCAACGTGCAGCCGCCCGAGGCCTACCTGTCGCGCGGGCTCGAGGTCCATCCCAACGGCGCCGGGGACGAGCTCGAGCTGTGGCTCGACCGCTCCTACGTGCCCGCCGGGTACTCGTGGTCGTTCCCGGCCGACGAGGAGCTGCGCGTCGGCGTCGGCTCGTTCGACCCGCGCTACCACGTCAAGGACCCCACCCTGCGGCTCGCCGACGACCTCGACGTGCCCCCGGTGCGCTTCCAGGGCAACTGGATCCCGCACCGCATCCGGCCCGCGGCCGAGGACGGCGTGTTCTTCGTCGGGGACTCGGCCGGGCACTGCCTGCCCACCACCGCCGAGGGCATCCGCACGGCGCTGTACTTCGGCCTGGCGTGCGGGCGCGAGCTGCGGGCGGTGATCGAGGGCCGGCGCACGCACGTGGACGCGCTCGAGCGCTACGCCGCGTTCTCCCGTTCGCACGCCTGGAAGTTCAACGCCATGCTCGGCGTCCAGTGGCTCGTGCCGCGGGTGCCGCCGCGCGCCCTGCACGCGTTCATCCGCGCCGTCGCCGTCCGTCCTGTGACGCGCTGGATCTTCCGCAAGTACCTGAACATCGCGCCGCCCTCCTACGCGGCGGTGTCGCCGGGCACGCGCGAACGCACGCCTGCTGAGCCGGCGCGGGCGGCCTAGGAACCCCGCCGCGCCATTCGGCAGCCCGGCCGGCGCGGGTCGGGCGGGAAGGGCAGGTCGGCCACGAGTGCCGTCTCGACGTAGTCGTTCTCGAGTCGGCGGCCAGACCCGTACCGCAGCTGGTCGCCGATGGCCCGCAGGCGGTCGCGCGGGCCGTCGCCCGCTACCCACGGGGCCAGCGCGAGGAACTCCGGCTTGGGCCCGGCGGCGCCCCTCAGGTCGGGACGGTCCTCCCCCGCGATCCACGCGGCGTTGCCGATGTAGTGGCAGCCACGGCCACGCAGCCCGCGCTGGGTGATCGCGGACTGCCCGTCGAACGGGATGTCGCCGAGGTTGCCGGTGAGCATGGGAGTCACGTTGTAGGCGAACGAGACCGACGGGTCGGCGACCGCCCGCCAGGTCGACGTCATCCACGACAGCGGCTGCCACTGCTCGACCATGTCGCCGTCGGGGCCGGTCCACGCCCCGGGGTTGGCCTCGTCCTGCACGACGACGTTCGCCCCCAACCGGTCCAGGCAGCGCATGTAGAACCGGCTGGTGTCCGAGCACGGGTCGGTGCCGGCGGGCGGGTCGCCGTACGTGAAGGCCGGGAGGCTCGTGGCGATGCCGAGCCGTGCGCGGGTGCCGGGCACCCGATTGGGGCGGAGGTTGGCGACCGCCGCGGGCGCGGGTGGGGCCCAGCGGGATCGGCGAACCGGGCCACCTCGTCCGGATCCGTGGTCTTGCGGTAGCGCGCCTGCAGGTTGGAGCCGATCAGGTAGACGCGGTACTTGCGCGCGAGGTCCGCGAAGGTCGTCATCCAGCCGCGTGCGAACGTGCCGGTGACGGCGACGAGGTCCTCGGCGAGCGGCGGCATGCCGGGGAAGCGCGCCCGGTAGGCGGCCAGCTGGGGGCCGTACGCAGCGCCGATCGCGGTCAGCCCTGCGAGCGCCTGGCACGGCTCCGGCACGCCCTCGCATCCCGGCGCGACCGCGCCGCTCGCGAATGCGTCGCGCGTGGCCTTCCCGCGCGACCCCGTCGCGATCGTCATCAGGCCGATGTCCTCGGTGAAGACGACGACGTTGGGGCGGTTCTGCGCCATGCGCCGAACCACGATCTGGCGGAGCAGGCAGTCGATCTTGCCCCGGAAGCTCGCGTAGGTGACGACATTGCGCACGTCCTGCTTGGGCTGCATCGCGAAGACGCGCGGCGCTCCCGGCCTGGGGTCGTAGGGCTCGATCGGCGCGACCTCGCGGTCCGCGCGCACCTGCACGCACGAGGTGGCTGCCGTGCTCGTCCCGGCGAGCGGAAGGGCGAGCAGGGCGACCATCGGCAGCACCGCTCCCCCGACCGCGGCCCTTATTTCGCCTCCATCCAGTTCTTCCCTACGCCGACGTCCACGGCCAGCGGAGGATCGAGCGGGAACGCGCGCTCCATCTCGCGCACCACGATGGCCGAAGCCTGCTCGACCTCGTCCACCGGCGCCTCGAAGAGCAGCTCGTCGTGGATCTGGAGAATCAGGCGCGTCTGCAGGCCCTCGTCGCGCAGCGCGTCGTGGGCGCGCACCATCGCCACCTTGATGATGTCCGCGGCCGACCCCTGGATCGGGGTGTTGACGGCCAGCCGCTCGCCCAGCGAGCGCACCTGCCGCTGGCGCGCCTTGAGCTCGGGGATCTGGCGCCGGCGCCCGAACAGGGTGGTGACGTAGCCCTCCGTGGTCGCGAAGGCGATCGTGTGGTCGATGTAGGCGCGCACGGCGGGGAAGCGCTCGAGGTAGCGGTCGATGAACTCCTGCGCCTCGTCCTGGGGGATCTGAAGCCGATCAGCGAGCCCGAACCCGGTCAGCCCGTAGACGATGCCGAAGTTGATCATCTTTGCCTTGGACCGATCGCCGGGCGAAAGCGTAGCCGGGTCGGAGCCCAGCACCTCGGCGGCGGTGGCCGCATGGACGTCCTCGCCGCGCCGGAAGATCTCCTTCAGCACGGGCTCGTCGGCCACGTGGGCGAGCACGCGCAGCTCGACCTGTGAGTAGTCGGCGGAGATGAGCACCTGGCCCTGTTCGGCGACGAACGCGGCCCGTATCTCGCGTCCGAGCTCGGTGCGGATGGGGATGTTCTGGAGGTTCGGGTCGGTCGAGGACAGCCGGCCGGTCGTCGCGATGGTCTGGTTGAACGTGGTGTGCAGCCGCGAGCGCGGGTCGCACAGGATCGGCAGCGCGTCCAGGTAGGTCTGGGCGAGCTTGGTCAGCTCGCGGTAGCGCTCGATCTTGGGCACGATCTCGTGCTCGCCGCGGATCGCCTGCAGCACGCGGGCGTCGGTCGAGTAGCCCGTCTTGCCGCGGCGCTTGCGCGAGAGCCCGAGGCGCTCGAACAGCACCTCGGCGAGCTGCTGGGGCGAACCGATATGGAACTCGGTGCCGGCCAGCCGGTAGATCTCGTGCTCGAGCTCGAGCACTTCGCCCTGCACGCGCTCGGAGATCTGCGCCAGCAGGGCGCAGTCGAGCTTGACGCCCATCACCTCCATCTCGCGCAGCACGTGCACGAGCGGAAGCTCGACCTCGAGCAGCAGCCGGTCGAGGCCGCGCTCGATCAGCCGCTCGCGCTGCAGCGCCGCCAGCGCGCAGATCACGAGCGCGTCGGCGCCTGTCGGGTCGTCGACGTCGGCGCCGAGGCCGTGGTCCTGGGCCAGCTCGTCGAGCGGATAGCCGCGGCGTGCCGGATCGAGCAGGTAGGCGGCCACCTCGGTGTCGTGGGCCAGGGTGCGCGGCACGGTGCGCAGCGCCTTTGCGTTGTGGGCCACGACCCGGCGGTCGCCGGCGGCTTCCGCCACCTCGGCCGGCCCGGCGGCCTCGCCGACGAGGACCTCCGCACCGCCGTCGAACCCCGCCCAGCGCCACGGCCGCTCCTCCGAGAAGAGCTGGTCCTCGGGGACCTCCGGCTCGCGCACCGCCAGCGCGATCTCGTCGTCGCCGCCGAGGTCGGGGAGCGTGGCCGCGCGTACCCCGGCGGTCAGCCGCGTCTCGGCCACCGGCGCGGGTGCCGCAGCGTCCCCCTCGCCCAGGGCCTCCTCCAGGCGGCGCAGCGGGTCGCGCAGCTCGAACTCGCGGAAGGTCTCGCGCAGCCGCGAGCGGTCGGGCTCGCCCGCGGCCGCCGCGGCGACGTCGAAGTCGACCTCGACGTCGCGGAACATCGTCGCCAGCCGCTTGGAGACGCGCGCGTCCTCGGCGTGCTCGCGCAGGTTCTCCTGGCGCTTGCGGCCGGAGATGTCCTCGACATGCGCGAGGACTTCCTCGAGCGTCCCGAACTGGTTGAGGAGCTGGGCCGCGGTCTTGTCGCCGATGCCGGGGACGCCGGGGATGTTGTCGGAGGTGTCGCCCTTCAGCCCGATGAAGTCGGGGATCAGCTCGGGTGGGATCCCGTAGCGGTCGATCACCCCCTCGCGGTCGTAGACGCGTGTGTCGGTGATACCGCGCGACGTGGTCATGATCTTCACGTGGCCGTCGTCGACCAGCTGGTAGGCGTCGCGGTCGCCGGTGACCACCATCACCTCGATGCCCTCCTGCACAGCGCGCCTGGTGAGGGTCGCGATCACGTCGTCGGCCTCGAAGCCCTGCACGCGGATGTTCTGGTAGCCGAACGCCTCCACCAGGGGCTCGAACGCGGGCCACTGCTCTCCCAGCAGGCTGGGCCGCTCGGTGCGCTGGGCCTTGTAGTCGGCGTAGACCTCCTTGCGGCCCGACGAGCCCGCGTCCCACACGACGACGGTCGGCTTGATGCCGTAGTCGGTGATGATCTTCACCAGCATCGACGCGAAGCCGAAGATCGCGTTCGTGGGGCGGCCATCGGACGTCGCGATCGACTCGGGCAGGGCGAAGAACGCGCGGTAGACGAGCGAGTTGCCGTCGATCAGGAAGAGCTCGTCGGCCATCGCCGGACACTCTATGACGGGCCGTGGGCGGCGCTTGGCGGCGAACCGACGCAAAGTCGGCGGAGGACCGCGTAGGAGGCGTGACCTTGCGCTGGAACGCTGGCGGGCATGCTCAGGCTCCTTCCCATCCCGCTCGTGGTCGCCGCCGCCCTCGCCGTGGCGGGACCCGCCGCGGCGAACACCTACTGCGTGTCTGCCCCCGGCTGCGCGGGCACGCCCACTCCCTACGTTCAAGCGGCCCTCGACGCGGCGCAGCAGCATGCCGGCGCCGACACGGTGAGGATCGGCGCGGGCACGTTCAGCACGAACTCGCTCGGCTTCCACTGACATCTTCGGCGACGGCTCGAGCGTCTACAACACCCGTGAGGGGCGGCGCCGGGGCACGTGTAATGTGCCTGGAAATGAGCGCCCCCATTCCGAGCGCGCAGTACTCGATCACGATCCGGGCCGAGATCGAGCACCGGCCCGGGATGCTCGGGCGGGTGGCCACGGCGATCGGCGACGCCGGCGGCACCATCGGCACGGTAGAGCTCCTGGCGCTCGAGTCGGGCCACACGGTGCGCGACATCACCGTCAACACCGGCGGCATCGACCATGCCGAGCGGGTGGTGGCGGCGGTGCGCGGGCTTCCGGACGTGCACGTGATCGACACCACCGACCGCACGCTGCGGATGCACGCCGGGGGCAAGATCGAATTGCGCAACAAGCATCCGCTGCGGACTCGCGACGACCTGTCCATGGCCTACACGCCCGGCGTCGCGCGCGTGTCGTCGCTGATCGCCGAGGACCGTGACCGCGCCTTCGAGTACACGATCAAGCGCAACACGGTCGCGGTCGTCTCCGACGGCTCCGCCGTCCTCGGCCTGGGCGACATCGGGCCGGAGGCGGCGATGCCGGTGATGGAGGGCAAGGCGATGCTGTTCAAGGAGTTCGCCGCCGTCGACGCCTTCCCGATCTGCCTCGACACGAACGACGTGGACGAGATCGTGCGCGCGGTGCAGCTCATCGCGCCGGCGTTCGGCGGCGTCAACCTCGAGGACATCGCCGCGCCGCGCTGCTTCGCGATCGAGGACCGGCTCAAGGAGTCGCTCGACATCCCCGTTTTCCACGACGACCAGCACGGCACGGCGGTGGTCGTCCTCGCGGCGCTGCTCAACGCCCTGAGGCTCACCGGCAAGTCGCTCGAGGATCTGCACGTCCTCGTGATCGGGCTCGGCGCCGCCGGCGTCGCCGTGACGAAGATCCTGCTCGAGGCCGGCGTGCGGTCGGTCGTCGGGTGCGACTCGCGCGGCGCGGTCCACACCAGCCGCTTCGACTACGCCGACGGATCGATGTCCTCGATCAAGCGCTGGTACGCCGAGCACACAAACCCCGACCGCCTCGACGGAGCTCCCGCCGCCGTCATTGACGGCACCGACCTCGTCATCGGGCTCTCGGGCGCCCGCGTGCTACCGCCGGAGTCGCTGCGCAGGATGAACCGCGACGCGATGGTGTTCGCCATGGCCAACCCCAACCCGGAGATCGCGCCCGAGGACGCGGCGCCGTACGTCCGCATCATGGCCACCGGCCGCTCGGACTATCCGAACCAGATCAACAACGTCCTGTGCTTCCCCGGCATCTTCCGCGGCGCGCTGGACGCGCGGGCCAGGTCGATCACCGAGGAGATGAAGATGGCGGCGGCCCGGGCGATCGCCGCCATCGTTCCCGACGACGAGCTGCGGGAGGACTACATCATCCCGTCGGTGTTCAACCGCGACGTCGCCGTCGCGGTCGCCCAGGCCGTCGCCGTGAAGGCCAAGGCAACCGGCGTCGGCGAAGCCGAGCCAGTCCCTGGGTTCGCCGAGCAGGACACGGCCTCGCACGCGCTGCCCTCATAGCGCTCATCACTCCTCCTCCGCCAGGATCGCGTACAGCTTCTTGCGGGCATCGTCGAGGATCGCCTTGGCGCGCTGGGCCTGGTCGGGCGTGCCCACCTGGGCGATCTGGATGACCGCGGGCGCGAACTGCTTGATCGACGCAAACAGGTCCTGGCGCTCGTCGTCGGCGCCCTCGGCCGCCTGCTCCCACGGCGGGGGCTGGTCGGCGGACCGCTTGGCGGCCGCCTCGCGGCCGGCGTCGGTGAGCGTGAAGCGGCGCTTGCCGTCGTGCTCCTCGCCGGCGATGAGCCCTTCGTCCTCGAGGAGCTGGAGCGTCGGGTAGATCGAGCCGGCGCTCGGGCGCCACATGCCGTCGCTGCGCTCCTCGAGCTCTTGGATCATCTCGTAGCCGTGCATCGGCCGCTCGTCGAGCAGGGCGAGGATCGCCGCCCGCACGTCGCCGCGCCGGCGCCTGCCACCGTGGCGCATCCTGAACATCCATGGACCGGGACCGGGCGGACCCCAGTGACGGTCCCCGCGTCCCATCATGAAGTTGAACATCTGTACTCCTTCTTACGACTATTACGCGATATATCGTAATACCTCGCGACATGACTTGTCAAGGTCACGAGATGGTCGTGGGACCGACCATCTAGGGTCTCCACCGTGAACGTCACCGTCACGGGCGCCACCGGCCTGATCGGCAGCCACCTCTGCGCCAAGCTGCGCAAGCGCGGCGACGACGTGACCGCGGTCGGGCGCGAATGGCCGCCCGAGGTGCTGATCAGGCGCGACGCCGTCGTGCACCTGGCCGGCGAGCCCATCGCCCAGCGCTGGAACGATGAGGTGAAGGCCCGCATCCGAGCGTCGCGCGTCGAGGGCACGCATCGCCTCGTCGACGCCCTCCATAAGGCCGAGCCGCGACCAAACGTGCTCGTGTGCGCCTCAGGGGCGGACTACTACGGCGCCACCGGCGACACGGCCGTGGACGAGTCGGCCCGGGCCGGCACCGACTTCCTCGCCCAGGTCTGCGTCGAGTGGGAGGAGGAGGCCAACCGCGCGGCCGACCTCGGGGTCCGCGTCACCTCCCTGCGCAGCGGCCCCGTGCTGTCCCGCTCCGGCGGCGCGCTGGCCAAGATGCTCCTCCCCTTCCGCCTCGGCGTCGGCGGGCGGGTCGGCTCCGGCCGGCAGTGGTTCTCGTGGATCGCGCTCGACGACATCGTCGGGCTCTACGCCGACGCCGTGCACGGCGGAAAAGAGTGGGCGGGCGCGATCAACGCCTGCGCCCCGGAGCCCGTCACCAACGCGGACTTCGCCAAGGCGCTCGGGCGGGCGCTTCACCGGCCCGCCGTCCTCCCGGTCCCCCCGCAGGCGCTGAGGCTCCTCTACGGCGACATGGCCCAGATCGTGACCGGCGGCGTGCGCATGGTGCCCGCCCGCGCCAGGGAGCTCGGGTACCACTACCGGCACCCCGACCTGGGCGAGGCGCTGCGGGCCGCGCTGGGCTAGCTCTAGGCCATAGCTCGGCGTTCCTGACTCGGGACGCAGGGGTGAAGGCGTGCCAGGCACGGCGAACACCGAGGACCTAGTCGGGGGCGGCGAGAATGGCCTAGCTACCGCTGCGGTGGAACCGCTTGCGCCACTTGGAGTCCGGGCGCGACGGGAACACCAGCCACACGAGCACGCCGACGACGCTGAGCAGCAGCCCCGTGCCCAGCCCCGGCTTCTCGCCGTAGCCCTTCCAGCTCGAGAGCTGCGCCGACGCGATCGCGCTCAGCAGCCACACGTAGAGGAGGAGCAGCGCAAGCGCGCCGAGCTCGCCGAACAGGGGGACGTAGAAGGTCATGTGCCCAGGTACGCCTTCTGCACTTCCTCGTTTGACCGCAGCGCGGTGGACTGGTCGGTCAGCGCCACCTTGCCGGTCTCGAGCACGTAGCCGCGTGCGGAGACGTCGAGCGCGTAGTTGGCGTTCTGCTCGACCAGGAGGATCGTCACGCCCTGCTGGTTGATGGTGCGGATGGTCTCGTAGATGCGATCGACCACCACCGGCGCCAGCCCGAGCGAGGGCTCGTCGAGCAGGAGCATCTTCGGGTTGGCCATCATCGCCCGCCCCATCGCGAGCATCTGCTGCTCGCCGCCCGACATCGTCCCGCCCTTCTGGGTCGCGCGCTCCTTCAGGCGCGGGAACAGCTCGAACACGCGGTCGCGGTCGCGCGCGATCTCTTCCCGGTTGGAGCGCAGGAAGGCGCCCATGTCGAGGTTCTCGCCCACCGTCAGGCGCGGGAAGATGCGCCTGCCCTCGGGCGCCTGGGCGATCCCCATCGCCGCGACCTCGTGGGCGGGGCTTCCCTGGATCTCGTTGCCGTCGTAGATGATCTTGCCGGTCTTCGGCGGGTTAAGGCCCGAGATCGAGCGCAGCGTCGTCGACTTGCCGGCGCCGTTGGAGCCGATCAGGGTGACGATCTCCCCCTCCTTGACCTCGATCGAGATGCCCTTGAGCGCCTCGATCGACCCGTAGAAGGTGTGGATGTCCTCGACCTGCAGGATCACGCCTGGCTCCCCAGGTAGGCCTCGATCACGCGCGGGTCGGTGCGCACTTCGTCGGGCTTGCCCTCGGCGATCTTCTCGCCGTAGTCGAGCACGGTGATGTGGTCGGAGACGTTCATGACCACCCGCATGTCGTGCTCGATGAGCAGCACGCTGATGCCGCGCTCGGAGCGCAGGGTCTCCATCAGGCCGCGCAGCTCCTCCGACTCCTGCGGGTTCATGCCCGCCGTGGGCTCGTCGAGCAGGAGGAGCTTGGGGTCGGACCCCAGTGCGCGGGCGATCTCCAGCCGCCGCTGGTCGCCGTAGGAGAGGTTGGAGGAGAGCTCGTAGTAGCGCTCGAGGCCGACGAAGTCGAGCAGCTCGCGCCCCCTCTGCTCGGAATTCCTCTCCTCGCGCTGTTGCGTCGGCCAGTGCACGATCGAGGCCAGCACCCCCGACTTCAGCCGCGGCTGCATGCCCACCTGGACGTTCTCCAGGGCGGTCATGGTCCGGAACAGCTTGATGTTCTGGAACGTGCGGGCGACGCCGGCCCGCGTAATGACGTGCGGCGGCTTGCCGGTGATGTTGCGGCCCTCGAAGGTCACCCGCCCGGTGGTGGGCTTGTAGAGGCCGGTGAGCATGTTGAAGAACGTCGTCTTGCCGGCCCCGTTGGGGCCGATGATCGAGACGATCCCGGCCCGCGGCACCTTGAACGAGACGTCGTTGACCGCCACCAGCCCGCCGAACGTCTTGGTGACGTGGCTCGCCTCGAGCAGGGTGCCGTTCTCGTTCTCGGTCAATGCCTCGCCTCGTAGAGGGGCTCGCCCGGCGCGACCTCTGCCGACCGGTCCGCGGCGGCGTCCTCGACCTCCGCGGCGTGCAGCTCGAGTTTTCGTCGCGTCGAGGGTATGAAGCCCTCGGGCCGCAGCACCATCATCACGAGCAGGAAGAAGCCGAAGATGCCGAAGTTGACCGCGGTCAGATCGAAGTTCAGCCCGATGGCGTCGGGGACGCTGTTGAGCTGGGGCAGGATGAAGCGGTCGAGCATGGACAGCGCCACCGCGCCGAGGATCACCCCGGCCACGTTGCCCATGCCACCGATGATGATCATGCAGAGGATGAAAACCGAGAACCCGAACTCGAACTGGTCGACGTTGACCGTGTTGCGGTAGGCGCCCAGGAACGCGCCGGCAAAGCCGCCGAAGGCTGCCCCGACGGCGTAGGCCCAGAGCTTGGTCCGCACCAGGTTGACCCCCATCGCCGCCGCGGCGACCTCGTCCTCGCGCACGGCGATCCATGCGCGACCCAGCCTCGAGTCGCGCAGGCGGATGTTTACGAACAGCGTGATCAGGACCATGGCTAAGCCGACGAAGTAGATGCCGGTCAGCTC
>Ga0209382_10008070_pt1 | contig 13307 bp, 12 predicted proteins | sample SoiMetdeltSBSDD5_FD_187599 | JGI IMG/M metagenome (GOLD analysis project Ga0209382, IMG submission 187599) | Bulk soil microbial communities from a Populus tree surrounding site in Tennessee, USA - Soil MetaG P. deltoides SBSDD5 (SPAdes) (version 2) | ecosystem: Environmental > Terrestrial >... | reverse complement strand
GGCGCATCTGCGCCACATCCTGCGAACCTATGCTTGCTATTACAGTCATATCAGAACGCATTGGTCATTGGACAAAGATACGCCGGTCTCTCGCCCCGTTCAGCGGATCGGATCAATAAATTCACACGCGATCCTAGGCGGGCTTCATCACCATTACGTCCGGGTTTAGGTTTTCGGTACACACAGCGACGGCGCTTACCAATTACCTCCGGCCGGGACCCACTCGAACTGGAGGAGGAACCTATGAAAGCGAATGCCGTTAAAGCGAATGCCACTCCACCTCAGCCAGATGAAAACTTTTTTCCCTCCACTCGGACGAAAGCTGTCCTGTCAGACGATCAAACCAAGAAGACCTGCGATCGTCAGCGCGGTGGCGACCGCCAGCGCCGAAACCGCCCCAAGGAGTGCACACGCCTTTGACGTTGAGAGCTTGAAAGCATCCGACGTCAGTTTAGCGGACATGGCGAGTACACCGCGAGATGTCCGCTTTCGGGGGAAATAAGCGGACATCGCGATTAATCAGCGTCCGGTCTGCTTTTGATCCAAAGCGGTCAGCAAAAAGGTAGCGACAGCCAAAAGGTTGGGGCCGGGCCAGTGCGACTTTCGCGCAAGAACGTTCCAATCGCGGCAAGACCGTGCAAGCACATCACTGCTCGATACGGTACGGACAGCACAACGGTTTAACGACCGCAGAGCGCAATTGGAGCTTCCAATAGGACGACCGCCTATGGCAATACAGTGTGGCCAACACCGCCATCCCGGTGCACCAAATCAACTAACGCTTTTTGCCGCGGCGACAATCGTGCTCCTGATTTTCACATGGAGCTACGTAAATCCGTAGTTGAGGAGCCGTCGCGGGCAAGGAACATTTTTTTATCCCAACTATTGTCCCTTCGACCCGAATTGGAAGCGAAACGCTATGGGTAAATTGAGCGCTATTGCTTTCATAATCACGATCATGGCTCCGCTACCTGCGGTCGCTTATACGCAAGAGGATGCACATGCATGTACGCCGGATGCGATGCGGCTTTGCTGGAACGCTATCCCGGATGCGAGTCGCGTAACCCAATGCCTTGTTCAAAATAAACAGCAACTCAGCCCCGCCTGCAGCAACGTATTCAATCGGCCACGTGGCGCGAGTGTCGACCGCGAACGCCCAGTAAAGGCTCAAGGGACCAATTACTGATCGAGTTAAATCGGATTCGGCAGGCCAGACCGATGGTGGCCACGTCCGCTATTGGCACAAAGCAGACACTGCAAACCATCAGATGAGTGTCCGCTTTTGGCGGTAAAGCGGACATCGCACAGACATTCGGTCATGTCCGCTTTCGACACAAAGCGGACATCGGGTCATCCCTTACCGCACCTCGTTTGAGCCGCTGGTTGCCGCGTGCGCTGCCGACATCCCGCCGGCGAATGCTCCTAATGTTCTTGCTGTCGTTATTCCGCTGACAAAGCCCACGACTGCGAGTCCAGCCCGGACACCGACGCAACCAGTGAGAGTCCCCAAAAAAGGTCAAAGGCATCCTCATTGCAGCATAGGGCGCCGAGAAGAAAACGCTAGCTGTGGTTATGTTCGTCAACGCGTACAAAGAACAAGTCGTCGTTCGCATTGGCAATGAAGCATGAGCAATGAAAGACTGGCTTGAATTGAGAAAGGCGTGGGTGTGCGCCCGCATATCCGACGCCGAGTTTATCGAACGCGCCGAGCAGACCGGCGCCGGCCGGTTGGCCCGCCAGTTAGTCGCTGAGGATCTTGGCAGAGCCGAGCATGCACGTCATTACCGGTCCGCCAACGAGTTATGGCACCCGCTTGGCTTGATGGTCACATTCGGCTCGCTGGTAAGCACCTTCTGGATTCTTGCAACAAATGCGTTGGTTCGGCGGGATTACTCGCGGTTTTGCCGCGGTGTTCAATTTTGCACGACCGATTGCTCTCACGACGGGATGCAGCTCGAGGAACAATACTCATGGTGAAGGTTCCCTCGATAGACAGGCGAACTCTGCTGCTGGGAGCCGCCCCTATGGCGACCGCAGTCATCTCGGGACTGGCGGGATGTTCGCCGAGGAGCGGTGATGCCGCTCCCGCTTACTCGCCTACTTTCTTCAGCGCGGATGAGTGGGCGTTTGTTCGCACGGCGGTCAGCCGCCTCATCCCGTCCGAAGGGCCCGGTCCGGGAGGGATCGAAGCAGGCGTCCCGGAATTCATCGATCGCCAAATGGAAATGCCCTACGGGCATGGCGCATATTTCTACATGGCAGGCCCGTTTCTGACGGATGTTCCGCCGACATTGGGCTACCAGCTTCGATATAACCCGCGCGAAATCTACCGGCTCGGCATCGCAGCGGCGAACGATGAGGCCCGCAAAGCGCAGGGTAAGACGTTCGCGGAATTGCCGGCCGACGCCCAGGATGGATTCCTCCAGGGGATGGAAAAGAACGCGATCCAGTTCGCGACAGTTCCGGCGCCCGTCTTCTTCAGTCAGCTTCTCGCCAACACTAAGGAGGGCTACTTCGCCGATCCGCTCTACGGCGGGAACCGCGGCATGGCGGCTTGGAAGTGGATCGGCTTCCCTGGCGCGCGTGCGGACTTCACTGACTGGATCGACCAGGCTGGTCGCGCCTATCCATATGGTCCAGTCGCGATCAGCGGAGCGCGCGGCTGATGGCGGAACGTCGGAAGCGAGTAGACGCTGTTATCATCGGCTATGGGTGGGCCGGCGCGATTATGGCGAAGACGCTTACTGATGCCGGCCTGTCGGTCGTAGCGCTCGAGCGCGGACCGGCCAGGGACACGTCGCCTGACTTTGAATATCCGCGGATTGTGGATGAGCTGAAGTACGGCGTGCGGGGTGATCTTTGGCAACCCCTCGCCAAGGAGACGGTGACAGTCCGTCATGGCGTCAACGACGTGGCCGCGCCGTACCGCAAATATGGCTCGTTCGTTCTCGGCAATGGCGTGGGCGGCGCCGGAGTCCATTGGAATGGACAACTTTGGCGCGCGTCGCCGGAAGATTTGCGGCTGCGCAGCCACATCGAAGAGCGCTACGGCAAAAGCGCGATCCCGCACGATATGACGATCCAGGATTATCCGGTGACCTTCGAGGAGCTGGAGCCACACTTCGATCACTTCGAGAAAGTCTGCGCGGTCTCGGGTATCGCCGGCAACTTGCGCGGGGCCATCCGGCCAGGCGGCAATCCGTTCGAGGGTCCGCGTAGTGATGAGTTTCCAACGCCGCCGCTGCCGCCGATAGAGGTGGCCAGGCTGTTCGAGAGGGCCACTGCAGAGCTCGGCTACAAAGCCTTCCCGGTCCCGTCGGCGAACAGCTCGATTCCATACACCAACCCATATGGCGTGAGGCTCGGACCCTGCAATCTGTGCGGCTTCTGCGAGCGCTTCGGCTGCTTCCTTTACTCCAAGGCATCGCCGCAGACGTCCATCCTGCCAATCCTGGTTGACCGGCCTAACCTCGAGGTGAGGACGGGCGCCTATGTCACCAAGATACTGCGGGACAGCAGCGGAAAGATCGCTACGGGCGCGTTATACATCGACGATAGCGGCGCTGAGGTCGAGCAGCCTGCGGACCTCGTCATCCTTTCCGCCTTCCAGATGCATAATGTGCGGCTGCTCCTGCTCTCCGGAATCGGGACGCCCTATGACCCGGCAACGAGCGAAGGCTTGGTAGGGAAGAACTATGCTTATCAGATGGTAGCCCAGACGGCGGCCTATTTCAGCGAAGATGTCGAGATCAACCCCTTCATAGGAGCTGGAGCCGCGGGCCAGCGCACTATCGACGAGTTTAATTCTGATCACTTCGATCATAGCGGTCTCGGTTTCATCGGGGGATCGCAGATCTATGCGGGCGCCACTGGCGGGCGGCCAATCGATCAAATGATGCTCCCGCCCGACGTGCCGCACTGGGGAGCGGGCTGGAAGGCCGGTATCCGCAAGCACTATCGGCATTCCGCACCGCTCGGCACCATGGGAACGGTGATGTCATACCGGGACCGCTATCTGTCTCTCGATCCGACCTACAAGGATGCGCACGGCCTGCCGCTCCTGCGCATCACGTTCGACTGGCACGACAACGAATACAAAATGGCCGCGTACTCTGCTTCAAAGATGGAAGAGATTGTCCGCGTGATGAAGCCTGAGAAACATGCGACGATCCTCATGCGACCAGGCATGCCTTACGACGTGCGCATCTATCAGTCGACGCACACCACCGGCGGTGCGATCATCGGAAGCAACCCCACGAACAGTGTGATCAATCGTTATTCCCAAAGCTGGGATGTTTCCAATCTCTTTATCTACGGCGCGTCGGCCTTTCCTCAGAACATCGGATACAACCCGACCGGACTGCTTGCCGCTCTCGCCTATTTTTCGGCCGCGAAGATCGGGGACAGCTACCTCAAATCGCCTGGCCCTCTGGTGCCGGCATGAGGTGGAAGACCGGCATTCTCACCGTCGGCATCGTCGGGGTGGTGGGTCTCCTGGCGGCGATGGGGACATCCTATGTCGGGGACCGGTACGCGGGGGAGAAGCATCTCGCCGGGCCGCCCGCGACGCCGGAATTGGTCGCGCGGGGCGCGTACCTTGCCAGGCTTGGCGACTGCGCCGCCTGCCACAGTATCCCCGGTAAACCGCCTTATTCCGGCGGTCTTCGCATGGTCACGCCGATCGGCGCCATCTACACGACAAACATCACGCCCGACCCCACATACGGGATCGGACGCTTCAGCCTAGCTGACTTCGATCGCGCGCTTCGGTTTGGCGTCGCCAACGGACATACGCTCTACCCGGCGATGCCTTTCACGTCCTTCTACAACACCACGCCCGAGGACGTTGCCGCGTTGTATGCCTATTTCCAGCAAGGCGTCCCTGCTGCCGTCGTTTCAAACCGCCCGAGTGATATCCCTTTCCCACTCTCGATGCGCTGGCCGCTGACCTATTGGCGCTGGCTCTTCGCACCGAAGCCTACGCCGTTTCAGCCTCTGGCTGCGGCGGATGCGGAGGTCGCCAGAGGTGCTTATTTTGTGGAGGGCTTAGGCCATTGTGGCGAATGTCACACGCCCCGAGCAGTCACCATGCAGCTCAAGGCGACCACGCCGAAGGATGGCTCAGCATATCTTTCAGGTGCGGTGATTGAGAGCTATTTCGCACCTAGTCTTCGAAACGGCGGGACGGGAACGCTTGGTGATTGGAGCGTGGAAGAGCTGGCCCAATTCCTCAAGAGCGGGGCAAGCTCCAAGGGCATCGCCTTCGGCTCCATGAGCGACGTCATCATTCATAGCACCCAATATATGAGCGATGCGGACGCGCTCGCGGCCGCGACGTATCTCAAATCCATTCGCAACGACGACGCGGGTAAGGCAGGTCCTTTCCTGTACGATCCCGCTGTTCACACCGCGCTCAAGAACGGCGACGCGAGCAAACCGGGAGCCCTGGCCTATCTCGACAACTGCGCGGCCTGCCATCGTCCAGATGGGTTGGGGTATGAACGAGTCTTTCCGCGCCTAGCGGGCAATGGCGTCGTCCAAGCGGGAGATCCGATCTCTCTGATCTCGATCATCCTGAACGGTGCGAGCACACCGCGAACCAAGGGAGCGCCGGCGCAGTTTGCGATGCCAAGCTTCGCCACGCGCCTGTCGGATCAGGACGTGACTGACCTGGTGAACTTCATTCGCTCGAGTTGGGGCAACCACGCTTCTTCGACAACGGCTCGCGATGTTGCCCGAGTGCGAAAAGCGACGCGGCCAAATGGGTAAGGAGTTTGGTGACATGAAAGTTGTCGGCTTCAACACGAAGGAAGGGCTGCATCTCGGCGTCGTGGAAGGCGAAGAGGTTGTCGATCTACAGGCAGTCGACGCGAGCGCTCCAAACGATCTTGGCGAATGGCTCCGACGCAGCGCACGGTTTTGAGCATAATTGGCCCCAATCGAGCAGCCGCGTCCAATCGCGGCTGGGAATGAGAACACATATTGAATGGACGTGTCCGCGCGCCACTGAAGGAGAAACCTATGCGCATTGTCCATTTCGAGAAGGAGGGTGTGTTCGGAATTGCGGCGGATGACGGCTCGGGCTGGCATGGCCTTACGGAGCGCGAAAGCGGCTTTCCGGGCACTCTGCCCGAACTCATTGCGCAAGGTGCAGATCTGTTGCGCACAGGCAGAGACCTTCTGTCCATGCACGCAATCGACCTGAACGCAGTTCGGATACTGCCTCCGGTGCCCAAGCCGTCGAAAATCCTCTGTGTCGGTCTCAACTACGATGATCACCTCGAGGAAAGCGGGCTCAAAAAGCCGGCATATCCCGAAATTTTCGCGCGCTTCGCGACGAGTCTGATCGCTCACCGTGAACCGATCCGGCGGCCACGCGAATCGTTCGCGCTCGACTATGAGGCGGAGCTCGCCGTGGTGATCGGCCGGAGAGGACGCCGCATCCACCGCGACAGAGCCCTCGATCACGTTGCGGGCTACTCCTTGTTCAATGATGCGTCGATTCGTGATTTTCAACTGCGCACGCCGCAATGGACGATGGGCAAGAATTTCGATGCCACAGGGGCGTTCGGCCCCTGGCTGGTGACGCCCGATGCCGTACCGCCGGGGGCCCACGGGTTAAGCATTCAGGGCCGCTTGAACGGCCGAGTGATGCAGGAGGCGCGTACCGACCAGCTCATCTTCAGCGTCCCCGCGCTGATCGAAATAATCAGCGTCGCTATGAGTCTGGAGCCAGGTGATGTGATGATCACTGGAACACCCGGTGGCGTTGGGGCGGCGCGCAAGCCACCTGTTTTTATGCAGCCGGGCGATGTCTTCGAAGTGGAGATCGAGGGCATGGGTGTCTTGAGCAACCCCATCCAGGACCAGTGACATGAAGTACCCGGGCGCGTCGCTGCTCAAGTCATCCATTGACTTGGGCTGGTCCTTCCTGTCCGCCGAGCTCTACAGCCATCGCCCTTACAAAGGGCCTGGGGTTGCCGCCTCACCGGATGCGGAAGTTTCGGTTGTGGTTCGCGGCTCCGACAAGGGACTCCTCACCTACAGATTCGCCGGAGGCTGGCAGTCTGCAGGACTAACGACGGGTTCCATTCGGTTGAGGCCGATCGGGCCCACCTGCGATGAGGTCCATATCTCGGCAAACGTGGAGGTCTTACACTTATACGTGCCGACCAGCACCTTTGCGCGCCTGACGGACGACTATCTGCCGCCAGCACCGGGACGTTTCATCCGTTATTCCTGCGGCGTTCAGGATGAACTCATCAACCAGATCGGCCTCTCGGTGCTGTCGGAGATGACGTCTCCGACCGCCGCGGGCCGCATGCTCGTGGAAACGTCGTCGCTGCTCCTCGCGGCACGACTGGCGCACTCCCACTTAGAGACGGAGCTCATCCGACCGTCGCGACATCGGTTGGATGACGGAAGGTTGGGGCGCGTTCTCGCATACGTCGAAGAGCACCTGGCTGAGGACATCTCTGTCGCCGACCTTGCCAATGTCGCGTGTCTCAGCATCTTCCATTTCACCCGCGTATTTGCCGCCACCATGGGCATGCCTCCGCATCGCTATGTCAGCCAACGGCGGCTGGAGAGCGCCAAGGCAATGATCGCGGCCGGGCACGCGTCGCTGGCCGAGATTGCTCACTCTTGCCTGTTCTCTTCGCAATCGAGCTTTACACGCGCCTTTGGGCGGGCCACGGGCATGACACCCGCCGAATATCGGCTAACCCTCCGATAGCGTCGCGCGCGGAGTCAGGGCGCAAGAGCGGTCAAAACAATAGCAGGCGCGGTGGAGACGGGGAAGACCTGCAAACACCAAGTAAGCCGTCAGACGGGACGACGCTGCACGCGGCGATCACCTTGGCCTTCCGGCGTGCGGTCCTGTCAAGGTCGGCGGCCAATGAGAATCGCTGCAGTCGACCCGGAGCTGAAACACGATTGAGGACAGTACAATGACAACGACGACTGAGACTGCAACAGCACAAGCAGCAACGCCGGTAACGGCTGCGGCGAGGCAAGCAAAGACAGACGTTCGGAAGAAGGCGCTTCCTGCACCGAACAGCGACTTCTACGAACTCGCAGAGACCTTAAACGCGGAGGAACTGAAGGTTCTAAAACAAGTGCGAGCGTTCATGGAGACCAAGGTCGCACCGATCATCAACAAATACTGGATCGAGGATTCCTTCCCGTTCGAGCTGCTGCCGGCGTTCAAGGAGCTGAACATCGGCGGACTGGGAATGCAGGGATATGGGTGCCGAGGAGGAAGTTACCTGCTGGTGGGTCTGACCGCGATGGAGATGGCGCGTGTGGACTGTTCGATCTCGGGCTTCTTCGGCATCCACAACGGCATGGCGATAGGCTCAATTTACGCCGCGGGTTCGGAGGAGCAGAAGCAGAAGTGGCTGCCGCCGATGGCCCGCCTCGAGAAGATCGGCTGCTATGGTCTGACCGAGCCGCTCGTGGGCTCCGGAGCGAGCCGCGGCCTGACGACGACGGCGAAGAAGGAGGGGGACACCTGGGTCCTCAACGGTCAGAAGAAGTGGATCGGCAATTCGCCGTGGTGCGACATCTCGATCATCTGGGCGCGCGATGTCGCCGACAACCAGGAAAAGGGCTTCATCGTCGAGAACAAGACGACGCCCGGTTTCAGCGTCGAGAAGATTCAGAACAAGATCGCATTCAAGGTGGTGCAGAACGGCCTCATCACGATGAAGGACTGCCGTGTGCCTGCAGAGAACCACCTTCAGTCCGGCAACTCGTTCCGCGACACCGCGCGGGTGCTGCGCACTCTGCGGTATCTCGTCGCGTGGCAAGCGACGGGATGCCAGATGGGAGCCTACGAGCATGCGCTCAAGTACGCTCAGGAGCGTTTGCAGTTCGGCAGGCCGATCGGCTCGTTCCAGCTGATTCAGGACCTGCTCGCCAGAATGCTCGCGAACATCACAGCTTCTCAGTGCATGGTGGTGCGCACGGCGCAACTGCACGAGGAAGGCAAGCTGGGGGACCATCATGCGGCACTGGCCAAGGCATTCTGCACTGCCAAAATGCGCGAGACGGTCGCATGGGCCCGCGAGATCCTCGGCGGCAACGGCATCAGCACCGACTATAACGTGGCCCGCTTCTTCACCGATGCCGAGGTGATCTACAACTATGAGGGCACGTACCAGATGCAAAACCTGATCGTCGGCAAAGCGATCACCGGGTTCAGTGCGTTCGTGTGAGGAGATCCACCATGGTCGAGAATGTATTCAGTGGACTGAAGGTTGTGGACCTGGCGAGCTTCATCGCCGGCCCGGGCGCAGCGGTGATCCTGTCCGACTTTGGCGCCGACGTTATCAAGGTGGAACCGCCCACGGGCGATCTTTATCGGACGGTGTACAACATCCCCCCGCAACCCCGCGCCAAGGATAACTATGCCTGGCACCTGAACAACCGCAACAAGCGAGGCATGGCGGTCGATCTGAAATCGCCCGGCGCGGCGACGATTGTGGAGCGCCTCGTCAAATGGGCGGACGTGCTGATCGTCAACACGCCGCATCCCGCGCGCAAGCGACTCAGGCTGGAGTACAACGACGTTGCGCAGTGGAATCCCCGTCTGATCTATGCCGACCTCACCGGCTACGGCGACAAGGGGCCTGACGCCGACCTTCCGGGATTCGATATCACGGCGTACTGGGCCCGAAGCGGCCTCTTGTCGCTGACCCGAGACGCGGGCGCTCCGCCGACAGTGCCGGTGACGGGCAGCGGCGATCATGCGACGGCGGTCGGCCTGTTTTCCGCGATCGTCATGGGCCTGTATCGGCGCGAGCATACAGGGAAGGGTTCCTATGTCACGACGTCGCTCCTCGCGGAAGGTGTCTGGGCCGCCGGTATGATGAACGCGGCCGCCCTGTGCGACGCCAAGTTATTCCCGCTGCACGACCGGAAGGCCCCGCCGAACGCAGCGATGAACGTGTATCGGACCTCGGATGACAACTGGTTCATGCTCGTCGTCACACCCGACAAGCTGGCGGCGCTGGCAGAGACAATCGGCCGCGCGGACCTGCTGGCTGACGCGCGGTTCAGCGACGCCGCTAAGTTAGCTGCGAACATGGTGCAGCTAACGGCAATTCTGGACGAAGTCTTTAACGCACAGCCGATGGCCCACTGGCATGACGTCCTCGCGCAGGCCCACATTACATTTGACGTCGTGAAGGGACCGGGCGAGGTCGTCAAGGACCCGCAGTTAAGGGAGAACGGCATTGTCGTTCCGATCGAGGGCGCCGGGGGGAAGCTGAAGTTCACGATCAGCAGCCCCATTCAGATGCATGGCGTGACCAAAGTGCCTGCAAAGCGCGCCCCGGCGCTTGGAGAACACAATGAACAGGTTCTCGAGCAGCTCGGGTTCAGTGCCACCGAAATCGAAGGCTTTCGCGCTAGCGGTGCCATAGTGGGCGGTGGCTGAACCAGCAAGCATTGCGTGAGCTGGTCACTTCGTAATCGGGTGAAGTCAAGTGTGCAGGGTCGTCTCGAACTTCTCGAGTCGGCGTAAGTTCAACCAGGAAACAACGACAAATCGGCCGTCTGGAACGGTCACCAAAAAATGGAGCCACTCCCATGCGATATTCTGATTATAAATGTTTCCGGTTCAGGTTTGATTCTGGAGTCGCATTCGTCAGCATCGATCACCCCCCGATAAATCTTCTTGATGAAGATCTGTCGCAGGAATTCGACAAACTCGGCAGGGAACTCGAGGCCGATGAGAGCGTCCGGGTTGTGGTCTTGCAGAGCGCGCTTCCTGATTTCTTTATAGCCCACTCTGGTTTGGGCCGGGTTGGAGCCGCTTCCAAAATGGTGTCCCATACGCGCAGCTTTCGTCTTACGCAGACGATCGGCGAGCGGTTCAGGAACATGCCTAAGGTAACCATTGCCAAAATCGAGGGACGGGCCCGGGGCGGTGGGAGTGAGATCGCGCTCGCCGTGGACATGTCTTTTGCTGCCATTGGCAAAGCGATCTTCGGCCAACCAGAGGTGGCGGTTGGGCTTGTTCCGGGCGGCGGCTCTACGCAAAGATTGCCGCGGCTCATCGGGCGGGGACGCGCGTTGGAGGTGCTCCTGGGTTGCAATGATCTCTCGGCGGAGCTGGCAGAACGTTACGGCTATATCAATCGAGCGTTGCCAGCGGACGAGCTGACGCCTTTTGTCGAGAAACTGGCTCACCGCATCGCCTCATTTCCTGCGCATGCCATCGCTCACGCCAAGGCGGCCGTGGATACTGGAGCATTTAGTTCCATGGCAGAGGGGCTTCTGGTGGAAGCCCATGAGTCCGATTTGAGTGTCGCTAGCGAAGTGACGCAAGCGCGCGTCGCGGAAGCATTGAAGGTCGGCGCCGAAACTTATGAAGGCGAGCTGGAGATGGATTATTTATCGAAACTTTCCCCGATAAGATAACCCCGCGACTGCGGATTGCCATTTGGCGGAGCGGTCCAAACATTCCCGCACCAATGATCGATAGGATTTGGAACGAAGGCGACAGCGCTAAATTGTCACCATTTGCGGCGACCGCCGAAGCAACAGAATTTGTTAAAAAGGTCCAACAACTTCAGCCGAACAACGATTCAAAACGCGCTCTTCAAGCGCAAGTGCTAAGTCCTGCCTCAAATGTAGAACAAGCGCGTTTGTCGCTGTTCACGCAGTCGCACGATGCGATTCCGGCACCATTTCTTGCAATCCTCATATTTTGGCTTGCAATTATTTTTACAAGCTTCGGGCTGTTTGTACGACCCAATCGGATCGTGATCGTGACGTTTTTCGTTGGCGGGCTATCTGTAGCTAGTGCAATTTTCCTGATCTTGGAAATTGGTCAACCTTTTGCGGGGTTAATGCAGATTTCCAGTGAGGCGCCGCGCCACGCTCTAACCCCCCTTGGTCCCTGACATGGGCACGGCCTTCGAGCAGCATGGCGGCGACATACGGGCGACTCGGAATTCCGGGGCGGGCAGCACATTTCAAGTTTACGTCGCGGGGCGTGCATGTGGATGGCGCACTTCGACGGAAACCGGAAAGGGACTTCCGTTATTTCCGCTAATAGTACGGGGACTCGACTCCAACCGGCTACATCGCGAGGAACCCGACCTCTTTTTGTATGACATAGTCCGAGGGGGAGAAAAATTGGCCCAAAGCGGACATCGCTAGTTGCACCGCACATGTCCGCATGACTTTTGCGGGAAGTCCGCTTTCGCGGTCGCTATTGGGGGTAAAGCGGACATGGGCTGGTGCAGTGCAAATGTCTGCTTTTGACCCAAAGCGGACATGCTGTCTGCGCGACGGTTTCAAGGCAACGCGTTCTCGAACGAACGCACAACCTGTAAGACTTCGGCGCTACGATACGGCTTCGCAATAAACATGCTGTTCGCGGGCATCTCGTCGCGGTTAGGCGCTCTCATGCCAGTCGTGACGATGATGTGGATCGGCGGCCAACGATCTCTCACGGCGGCAGCCAGTTTCAGTCCGTCCATTGAACCCGGCAGATCTATATCCGTGAAGATGGTGCGAATGTCGTTGGGAGTTTCAAGGACTTTGATCGCCTCGTCGGCCTTTGCCACAGCAATAACGTCGTAGCCCTCATCATTCAGCGCCTCGCTGATGTCCAAGCTGAGCATGAGGTCGTCTTCTACGACAAGAATGGCTGCCAAAACGCATTACTCCTAACCACCAAGCCGGTGTTGAACGAATTCGTTCCGGACAGGACGAAAATTAGGAGAGAACTCACGCGGCTTTGTGCAATGCTGGCCAGCCCGCAGGGCGCTAGACACGCTTTTGCAACCGCATACGATATACCGCGTGTAGGGGCAGGTATGTCCGACACACACCAAAACCAGCCCGAAGGAACTAAGCCGAAGCATCCGATTTGCCCGACATGCGACGTGCCCATGTGGCTTGTGGAGCATCGTCCTGCCGGACCCACCGATGCGTCGCCACGACAGGTTTTCGAGTGCAAAGTTTGTGGTTCAAGAGTTGTGCTGCCGCCGGTTACAGATTAGCCGCTTTCTGCGAAAATGTTCTTGGTGCGCGTTGGTCCGCTAATGGCCCTTAGCGGACATTTGTTTTTGCACTGCGAATGTCCGCTTTCGGGGAGTAAAGCGGACATGGCGATTGCACTGCGAAATGTCCGCTTATGACCCAAAGCGGACATCATCAGGGAGCATCGAATGGGGAACTCTTTGGGCTACTCAATTTAGGGCTGCGCCATACCGTTTAAGGACGGCCACACACCGCTTGCCGATTTCTTCCTGTGGTGCGGCGGCCAAGGTCGCCCCACACTTCCACAA
>Ga0209382_10008069_pt1 | contig 13308 bp, 7 predicted proteins | sample SoiMetdeltSBSDD5_FD_187599 | JGI IMG/M metagenome (GOLD analysis project Ga0209382, IMG submission 187599) | Bulk soil microbial communities from a Populus tree surrounding site in Tennessee, USA - Soil MetaG P. deltoides SBSDD5 (SPAdes) (version 2) | ecosystem: Environmental > Terrestrial >... | reverse complement strand
CCGGGCGACCGGCTTGCGCTTCGAGGTCACGATCGCCGGCCCTTGCGCCTCACGCATCAGCTTCTCGATCACGTGAGCGGCCGCGGGTCGGGCCAGGAAGTAGCCCTGGGCGAGATCGCAGCCGAGCGAGCGCAGCATCTCGAGCTGGCGCGGTTCCTCGATCCCTTCCGCGACCGTCGTGAGGTCCATCGAGTGGCCCAGCCGGATCACCGACTCCGCGAGGGCGCCCTCCTTGGAGTCGCTGCCGAGCGCGGCCACGAACGCGCGGTCGATCTTCACCTCGTCGATCGGCAGCCGGCCGACATAGCTGAGTGACGAATAGCCGGTCCCGAAGTCGTCGACCGAGATGCGCACGCCGAGGGCCTTGAGCTCGCGCAGGATGGAGATCGCGGTCGTGGTGTCGAGCAGCGAGGATTCGGTGATCTCGAGCGTCAGCATCTGCGGGGCGAAGTCGGATGCGGTCAACGCCGCGACGACCTCGTCCCTGAACCCGGCATGCTCGAATTGGCGGGCCGACACGTTCACGGAGACACCGAGGTCCGGCCGGTCGAGCTCCACCTGCCAGCGACGTGTCGTCGCCAGGGCCTCATTCAGCACCCAGCGGCCGAGGGGCAGGATCAGGCCTGTCGTTTCCGCCACCTCGATGAACTCAGCCGGTGCAATGAGGCCGCGCTCGCGGTGCTGCCAGCGCACCAGCGCTTCGGTGCCCGTCATCTGTCCCGTCGCAATCTCGACGATCGGCTGGTAGTGGACGACGAACTCGCGGGCCTCGATCGCCATCTGGAGATCCGCGCGGACACGCATTCGAGTCAGGACATCGTCATGAAGCGTCTTGTCGAACCACTGGTAGCGATCCTTGCCCTGGCCCTTGGCCAGGTACATCGCAATGCCGGCGTTCCGCATGAGCTCATCGGCGGTCAGGTTGTCGCTCATCGCGACGCCGATGCTGGCTCGAACCAGGACGACGCGATCGGCGAGGACGAACGGGACTCGAAGGGCATCGAGAAGGTGATCCGCGACGAAGTCCGGGTCGGTCGGCGCGCCGACGTTCGCCATCAGCACGGCGAATTCGTCACCGCCAAGGCGCGCGCCGACGACGCTGGCCTGGGGTGCCGTCGTGATCCGGTTGCCGACCTCGCGCAGCAGCTCGTCCCCGTTCTCGCTGCCGATGCTGTCGTTGACCGCCTTGAAGTCGTCGAGGTCGATGAGCAGAACGGCGACCGGCGCCTCGTCCACGAGCGCGTGTTCGAGCGTCCTCGTGAACAGGGCCCGGTTCGCCAGCCCGGTCAGGCTGTCGTGGTTTGCCTGGCGTTCGAGCTCGAGGCGGAGCCGCTCCCGCTGGTCCACCGAGCGGCCGAGGTCGCGAAGGGCCAGCGCAAGCCTCGTGACGACGAGGATCGACAGGATCACGCCGGTCACGGCAACGACGGCGACATCGTTCACGTGGTTGACCATCAGCTCATAGATGATGAGCAGCGGGGCGAGCATGGCGGCCGCGAGCAGGAGCAGGACGCGGGGTCGGGAGCCGGCCTCCGCGGGTTCGCGCAGCTGCGGGCTCCGAACGGACCCCGGATGAACCGCACCCGCCGCGAGGAGGCCGTAGCTGGCCACCCAGCCGACGTCGCCGAGGACCGCCACGGACCCGGTGCCGAGCAGCTGCGTGGACACGACGATGTCACTCCAGACGAAGGCGGCACAGCCGGCGACCGTGAGCCAGAGAGCGCCGTCGCGATGCTGCGAACCGACCACGATCCGGACCGCGACGCCGATCAGCAGCACGTCGACGACGGGATACGCGACGGCCACGAGCGTCGGCAGGACGTCAAATCCCAGCACGAGGAAGATCTGGTCGATGACGAGCTCCCAGACGAGGAGCGTTCCCGCGGCGGTCACGATGACCGCCTCGAGCAGCACCTCGGGCCGAACCTCACGTCGGGCGATGTACCGCCGAGCCACGCCGACCGCGAACAGCGCCGTGCCGAGGAGGTAGAAGAGGTCGGTGATCGAGGGGAATGGCCGGTCGGGGCCGGACGAGGCGTTCCCGAGGCCGATCAGGGCGAGCGCACCGGCGAAGGCAATCTCGGAGCTGCGCGGCTGGCGTCGCGCGATGAGCGTGAGGGCGATCGCGGCCGCCGACGTGAACGCGAGCACCGCGCCCGAGGTGGCCCGGAAGTCGCGCGGGATGACCGCGAAGTGGACGACCAGCCACACCGCCAGCGTTGCGACGATGACCTGCCAGGGACGGACCTGGCGCACGAGCACCATCAGGTCGTCGGTTGGCTAAGCGTGGTTCGCACGGACGCCTCCAGACCACGGTGACGAGCGTCACCGCCGATCAAGGCATCCTATGAACGAAGGGCGGGCTCAGGGTATGGGTCGTTGGTACTGCGGCCCGTGCTGAGAGTGCCGATCAGGGCGCAGGAGCGGAGGGAGCTGGCTCCGGCGGTAGGATTCGAACCTACGACCAAGCGGTTAACAGCCGCCCGCTCTACCACTGAGCTACGCCGGAGCGAAGGCCGCGAGCCACCTCCGAAGGGTCGAAGCCGGCCGGGTCGGCCGGAAGTCTAGCAGGCCGGCCGGCGACAGCCGCCCCGTGCCGCCTCTAGTGCACGATCACGAAGTTCGGGTCGACAACCGTCAGCGTGTACCTGGCCCCGGCGGTGCAGAACGTGTGGAGGTCCTCGGGCAGGGTCATCTCACACGAGCCGACCCAGCGACTCTCTCCGAGCACGAACCCCGTGGTCCAGAGGTCGGGGTCTGGCATACCGTTGTTCAGCCCGTCCAGGTGGAAGCCCTTCGCCTGATAGAAGACCTGGAAGATGCCGAAGAACAGGTTCCCCCAGACGTTGGCCGTGCCCGGGAGCGAGCCACTCGGGCAGAGGCCGATGGTCACGTTGTCCGGCTGCTCGTTGATCGGACCGGCGTCCATCCAGACCTGGACGTCCCGGTCCGCCGTGCCCGGCTCGGCAATGACCTCCCGGACGACCCAGTCGTACTGCCCTTGACCGGAGAGGATCACGGTATTGCAGCCATGGATGCCCGGGTCCGTGACCGTCGTGCTGTCGAGCGTGCCCCGACCGCTCCACGCCTTCGTTGCGGGATCGCCCGTGAGCCGGATCGTGCCCTTGGCGCTGGCCGTGGCGAGGGTCGCGAGGTTCGTGTACTTCGTGATCTCGATCGTGGAGTCGATCTCGAGCTCCAGCACGAAGAGGTCGTAGGCAGTGTCCTCGTGCGGGGAGCTTGATGGCGCTGCCGATGCCGCCGGGCTCGGGGATGGACCGGCCGGTGAGTTGCCCGGGCCCGTGGATCCGCCGGGCAGCGTTCCGCCGCAGCACGTGAGCACGAGTCCAAGCAGCGCCACGGTCCAGCGACCGGTGACGCGCGTCACGGGCTCACCGACGGGTCAATCACCTTCAGCGTCCAGGTCACTGATGCGGCGCAATCTGTGTACTGGCGGAGCTGCTCCGGCAGGAGCGAGATCCCGCACGTGGTGACCCAGGTGTCCGTGCCGAGCACCATGTCGTGCTCCCACTCGGACGTGTCCGCTGGTCCGTCGCTCAGCCCATCGACCTGGAACCCATTGGGCCCATAGAACCCGCGGAAGACGAGGAAGAAGAAGTTCTCCCAGGTGTTGTAGGGGTTCGTGACGGCACCGGCCGGGCACAGCAGCGACGTGATGGTGTCTGGGTTCTCCCTCCGTTGGCCGGAGTCGCTCCAGATCTCGATGTCGCCCTCGGCCATGCCGGGTGCCGCCGTGACCTCCCGGACCACCCAGTCGTACGTGCCGACGCCGTAGATCTGGGCGGTCTGACAACCGCCCACGCCCAGGCTCGTCGCGGTCACCGAGTCGAGCGTTCCGGTGCCGCTCCACTTCCCGGGTGCGCCGGTCGGCGTGAGCCGGATCGTGCCCGTCGCAGTTGCCGTCGCGTCGGTGATGAAGCTGTCGACTTTCGTGATGCCGATCTCGGAGTCGATCGTCAGCTCCAGCTGGAGCTGCTTGACCTTGAACCGAAGGGCGAGCTCACCGATGCCCCGGTTCGAGGTGGTCTTGAGCTTGATGTCGCCCACATCGTCGATGTGCGGGCCGGCCACGAATTCGAAGTCCGCGGGCGCCGGGACCTCGGTGTCGACCGGGTCGAGGGACGTAACGCCCGTGAACGTCGCGACGATCGGCTTGTTGAGCTCGACGTTCTCGACCTTGTGGAAGACCTTCGCCGTGAACGGGACATGCTCGCTGGGGTTGACATAGTCACTGTCCCTGGACGATTCGATCCTCACGCACGCGCCGGAGCGCCATTTCGACTGCGCGACGTCGAGCAGCTGCAGCGACATCCAATGCGCCGGTCCTGTCGCTGCCTGTTGGAGGTCGACGTAGTCCTGCGTCGTTGCCAGGGGATCCGACTGCGTGATCGTCGTCACCGAGGGGATCGCCGTCGTGGTCTGGCTCGCCACGCCTGGAGCGCCGCTCAGGGCGTAGCCGGAGCGCGTCGTAACCCCGCGGCTGTACCCGCTGCCCCCGCCACCGGTTGAGCTCTCGGTCCCGCTCGCCTCCACGATGTAGCTGTGGAGGTAGGCGTCGTCACCGACGAGACCTTCGACCGTTCCCTCGGTGTGAACCGTCATCGTGCTCCCGCCGACCATGTCCGAACTGGTGTCGTAGGTGTAGGTCGCCTTGACGTTGCCATTCGCGTCCGGGCAGATGTCCATCTCGACCGTTGCCTCGATCTCGAGGTAGATCGTCGAAGTGACCTGGCCGTCGGCGTCGAGCCGCTCGATCGTCATCGAGAGCCGGTGCGTGCCGCTCAGGGTCGTGCTCGTCGAGGTCACCGTGGTCTGCGACGTGCTGTTGATCCTCGCGCCGCCGTCGGAGGTGACTCGGTCGCTCGTGTGGATGCCGAGCTCCGGATTGCTGCCAGACCTTGACGTGGCCTGGCGACGAACCTGTTCGATGAGGGTGTCGACGACGCTGGTCGCGGTCGCGGCGACAGCGAGATCGGCCGGCGGTGCCTCGGAGACATCCGCCGAGGCCGTCCGACCAAGCGCGGCTGTGTCATCAGCGGAGAGTGCGAGGATCTCCTGACGGGCCGCCTCGATCTCGTCGAGGAGGTCGTCGCTCAATGTCTTGGCGCCCGCCGATCCGATCAACGCACTCCGGACGACGCCGGCTTCGAGCGCGGCCACGGCTTCGGCCGTGACGTCGGCGGGGTTGATCTCTGGGAAGTCGCTCGAGGACCCCGAGGCCGCGCCCGAGCCGCCCGGGCCCGTGGATCCGGCGGGATTCGTGCCGCCGCAGGCCGTAAGGACGATGAGCGCGATCGCCAGGAGCTGCCGCATGTCGGCACTTTCGCGCCGAGGCCCGTTCCGGTCATCGTCCAGTTGCGCCATCTATGCTTGGCCGATGAGCCTGTCGAATCCCCTCGTGTCGGTCGAACAGCTGGCCGCCCCCCTCGATGACCCCGGCGTCGCGATCGTCGACGTTCGCTGGGTCCTCGGCCAACCCGGCGCGGGTCGCATCAAGTACGACGAGTCGCACATTCCCGGTGCGATCTACCTCGACACGGACACGGATCTGGTTGGCCCGGAGGGTCCAGGTCGCCATCCCCTGCCCGAGCCTGGTGTCTTTGCGCAGAGACTGTCGGCCGCGGGGATCGGCGACGAAACGTTCGTGGTCGCCTACGACGACGTCGGTGGCTGGGCTGCGGCTCGGCTGTGGTGGATGCTCGATGATCTCGGCCATTCGAATGTCGCCGTGCTCGACGGTGGCTGGCAAGCGTGGACCGCTGCAGGCCTGCCGACGGACGCGCTCGAACCCGAACCGCCCGCCAGGCCTCCGAAGCTCGCTCTGGCTCCGGCGTGGCGCAAGGTCATCGACCGTGACGCCCTGAAGCCCCGCCTCGGCTCCTTCGTCCTCCTCGATGCTCGCGCGGGCGAGCGCTACCGCGGCGAGATCGAGCCGATCGACCCCGTGGCCGGCCACATCCCGACGGCGAAGTCAGCGCCGACCGCCGGGAACATCGGTCCCGACATGCGCTTCCTGGCGCCCGACGTCCTGCGCGAACGCTTCGAAGGCCTCGGCTGCTTCGCGCCGGGCGGGACTGTCACTTCATGCGGCAGCGGCGTGTCGGCGTGCCACAACGCGCTCGCGATGCGAATCGCCGGCCTGCCGGACCCGATCCTCTACCCCGGCTCGTACAGCGACTGGAGCCGCTCGGGCGAGACCGTCGCCGTCGGGGCGGCTCCAGGCGAGTTCGCGGCTAGGTGATCTTGATCGGGATCGCGGCCAGGGTGGCGCCGGTCCCCGCGACGTATCGGATCTCGTAGTTGCCCGGCTCCGCCGGCGCGTTCACGGTCACCGGGCTGCCCGCGGTGGTGTACTCGTAGTCCAGGTACGTGCCTTCGGGCGAGCCAACGGGCGCGAACGTCAGGTAGTCGCCTGAGCCGTTAGGACCCGTCCACGCGATCTCCACGGGCGCACCGGCCGCGGCGGTCGCAGCCGCCTCGAGCGTGACGGCGACGCTCGTCACCGTGATCGGCCGGGTCGCCTGCGTCACGCCATCGCCGGTGACGTACCAGATCTCGTAGTCGCCCGGTGCGAGTGGCGCAAGCAGCTCGGCGGGGTTCCCATCCTTCGTGTAGGCGTAGTTCTCGTTCGTCCACTTCGTCGCGCCCTTGGCCACGATCGTGATGTAGTCGCCCTGGCCGTTCGGGCCGTTCCACGTGACGTCGAACTTCGTGTTGCCAAGGACCTCGGCGACGGCGAGCAGGTCGCCTTCGAACGGCGTGACGTGGAACGGATGGCGGGCGAGGACGGTGCCGTCCTTAGCGACATACCAGATCTCGAAATCGCCCTCGACGGTCGGGCCCGGAAGTGTCGTTGGGCTCGCGACGTCAGCGTTGACGTACGGCTCGTCTGTCCATTCCGTCGCACCTTTGGCGACGATCGTCAGATAGTCGCCCTGGGCATTCGGTCCCGTCCAGGCGATTTCGACGATCTGACCAGCCTCGATCTCGTCGGCGGCCTCGATGCTCGGCTCGCCCGTGGACGGGTTGGACGCCCTGGGTGCAGCCGAGGCGCCCTCGCTGGCAGCGGCGCTCGCTTCGGGGGTGGGCGTGGCCGCTCCCCCGCCCCCACCGCACGCGGCGATGAGCAGCGCCCCGGTCAATGCCAGCGCAGTCAGTGCCAACGCGCGCGCAGGCGCGCTCGCACGCGCAGTCGTTCGAGTCGTGTCCATTCGACGGCCCCTCTCCTCGAGCCCGACCGGCGCGAGGCGCCGTCCGGCCATGCGTTCCATGCCTCGAAGCCTGTCGCCCGGCCGGGCGACCTTCAAGGTCCACTTGCGCCAATTTCAGGGCCGGCGAACAAACCGGGTTACCGGCCCTCGTCATGGTCTTGACATCCGAACCAGAGGGGCGTCTGCTAGGTTCGAATCGATGGGTGCGCTCCCGACCGGCACGGTCACCTTCCTGTTCACCGATATCGAGGGTTCGACCAAGCTCGTCCAGAAGCTGGGCGCCGGCTACGGCGAGATCCTCGATGCTCATTGCCGGATCGTCCGGAAGGCGATCGAGAACGCGGGCGGTACGGAGCTGGGCACCGAGGGCGACAGCTTCTTCGCGGTCTTCCCGTCGGCGAGCGCCGCCGTGGCGGCGACCGTCGCCGCTCAGAAGGACATCGCGGATCACCCATGGCCGCGTGGTGCCGAGGTGCGTGTCCGGATGGGCGTGCACACGGGCGAAGGCACCCGCGGCGGCGCGAGCTACGTCGGATTGGACGTCCATCGCGCGGCCCGAATCGCGGCGGCCGGCCACGGTGGCCAGGTCCTCCTCTCGGACGCGACGCGCTCCCTCGTCGAGGGCGATCTGCCCGGCGGCGTGGCGCTGCGGGATCTCGGCGCGCATCGCCTCAAGGACCTTGCCCGCCCCGAGCACCTCTACCAGCTCGCGGTGCCGAACCTACCGGTCGACTTCCCTGAGCTCAGGTCGCTCGACGCGCACCCGAACAACCTGCCCCTGCAGCTGACGAGCTTCGTCGGGCGCGAGGAGGAGATCGCAGCGGTCGGTCAGCTGCTCGAGACCAACCGGCTCGTCACGCTCACCGGACCCGGCGGGACGGGCAAGACGCGCCTGGCCCTCCAGGTCGCCGCGGAGCGACTGGGCCGTTACGGCGACGGGGCGTTCGTCGTCGAGCTCGCGCCGATCACCGATCCGGCGCTTGTCGCCTCGGCAATCGCTGAAGTCCTCGCGATCCGCGAGGCCGCGGACCAACCGCTCGTCACGACACTCGCCGAAGCGCTGCGCGACCGCGACCTCCTGCTCGTCCTCGACAATTTCGAGCAGATCCTCGACGCCGCGCCGCTCGTGACCCAGCTCCTTGCCGCAGCCCCGAAACTGCGGATCCTCGTCACCAGCCGGGCTGTCCTCCACGTCCACGGCGAGCGCGAGCACCCCGTCCCGCCGCTCCGCGTCCCGGATCCTGCACACCTGCCGACAACTGAGGCGCTGTCGCAGTTCGAAGGCGTGGCGCTCTTCGTGGAGCGGGCGATGAGCGTTCGTCCGGGGTTCGCCGTGGATGCCGCTACCGCGCCGGCGATCGCCGAGATCGTCGCCCGGCTCGATGGCTTGCCGCTTGCGATCGAGCTGGCGGCGGCGAAGGCGAAGCTCCTCGACGCGCCGGCGATCCTCGGCCGGCTCGGAAGCCGGCTCACGTTCCTCGGCGGCGGCGGGCGCGACCTGCCGGCCCGCCAGCAGACGCTTCGCCAGGCGATCGACTGGAGCTATGAGCTGCTGCCGGCCTCGGAAGCCGGACTGCTGCGGCGGCTCGGCGTCTTCGTCGGCGGCTGGACGCTGGACGCCGCGGAGGCGGTCGTGCAACCGGGCGAACTGGGCCTGGACACGCTCGACGGCATCGCCGCGCTCGTCGACCAGAGCCTCGTTCGACGCGACGAGGCGGCCGGCAACGAGCCACGGTTCATGATGCTCGAGACGATTCGAGAGTTCGCGCTCGAACGCCTGACGGCGGAGGGCGAGGTTGCCGAGCTTCGAACGCGCCACGCCGAGCACTTCCTGGCCCTCGCCGAGGCGACCGAACCGCAGCTGACCGAGTCGCCCGAGGCGATCGATCGCATCGAGCATGACCACGACAACTTCCGAGCGGCTCTCACGTGGGCGCTCGAGACAGCCTCAGCCGAGCTCGGTTTGCGCCTCGGGTTCGCGCTCTGGCGCTTCTGGCAGCAGCGCGGTCACCTGCGCGAGGGCCGCGACTGGTTCGACCGGCTGCTGGCGATGCACGGCGCGTCGGAACCGACCGGCGCGCGCGCGAAGGGCCTGACCGGCGCCGCGGGGATCGCCTACTGGCAGAACGACTACCCGGCCGCGATCGGCTGGTATCGCGAAGCGGAGGAGATCGTTCGGGGCCTGGACGATCCTGTGTGGCTCGCCGATGCGCTCTACAACACCGGGACCACGGCGGCGCTCATCGGTGACATGGCGACCGTGATGGAGCGCCTCGCCGAGGGGATCGCGATCGGGCGGACGCTGGCCGACGACGGGATCATCGGCCGATACCTCGCGGCGCAGGGCTACATGGCGTTCATGGGCGGCGACTACGACGCGGCCCGAGCGCCGCTCGAGGAAGGCCTCGCGATCGCGGAGCGGCAGGGCAACCAGATGGCCATCGGGATGGGTCACCACACGGTTGCGCAGGTCGCGCGACTCCAGGGCCGGCACGCGGACGCGGTTGCGCATTACGGCGCGGCGCTGAAGATGGGCCGCGAGTTCGGCGATACGGCGGCGCTGACCGAACCGCTCCAGGGCATCGCCGCAGTCGCGGTCGCTGCCGGCGACATCGAGCGCGGGGTCCGACTGCTTGGCGCAAACGAAGCGATCCGCGAGCGCCTCGGCGGCGGCCCGCCGCCGGAGTGGATCCACCTCGGCGACCCGTTCACCCCTGCGCGTGAGGCGCTCGGCGACGAGGCGTATGAGAAGGCCTGGCAAGCCGGCCGGGCACTCAGCGTCGAGGACGCGGTGGACGAAGCCCTCGCGGTGCGTGTGCCGTCGGAGGTCTCGACCTAGGCCGTCGCGCTCCCGTGTGCCAGCTCGATCAAACCTGAAGCCGCGCTGATCGGGATCGCGAACCCGAGGCCTTCCGCGGACGAGGCGACGGCGGTGTTGATGCCGATGACCTGACCGACGGCGTTCAGCAGCGGCCCGCCGCTGTTGCCGGGGTTGATCGCGGCGTCGGTCTGGATCAGGTGATGAAGCTCGACCGGTCGGCCGGTCAGCTCGTCCGTGACCGTCACGTCGCGGTCCAGGCCCGAGACGATGCCCTGGGTGACCGTCTCGGTATAGGTTCCCAGCGGACTGCCGATCGCGATTGCCGTCTGCCCGACGTCGAGCGCGTCGCTGTTTCCGATCGTCGCGGCCGTCAAGCCGGTTGCCTCGATCTTGATGAGCGCGAGGTCGTTGTCGTCGGCGATCTTCACGACGCTGGCATCGAACTCGCGGCCGTCTTCGAGCGTCACCGTCAGCGCATTGGCGTTCGCGACGACGTGGCGGTTCGTGAGGATGTAGCCGTCGGTCGTGAGGATGACCCCGGAGCCGACGCCGGTCGTCGGCACGTTGAAGGGCCCGCGACTCGCGACGCCGTCGGCGGTGATCGTGACGACCGTCGGCTTCGCCGCGGCAACGATGTCGACGAGGTCGACCGTTTCGACCTTCGTGCTCGTCGATGCCGGGTCGGCGTTGGCGGTTGCGGTGGGCGAGGCACCCGAACCAGCCGTAAGGTTCGTCGCCACTGCGTACGTGCCGGCTGATGCGAGCGTGGCTGAGAGAAGGCTCACGGCCACGATGCGGGTGGCACCGCCCCAGCTGTGGTTAGCACCTCCTCCGCTGCGGTTGACACCGCCCCAACCGGCCCCCTTTCGGGAGCGCGGCTGGGACGGAATGGGAGCCTGGTCGGCGGATCCGGGAGGAGGGAGCGGATCGCCGTCCGCGGTCGCCGCATGGCGCTCGAGGTTCGGCTCGTTCGGGCTATGCCCGAGTTCGGCCGTCCCCCCGAGCTGACCGGCGTCCTGATCATTGGGGAGCATCTGGGGTTCTCCTTGGGTGCGAACCCCACATTCGGCCCGCGCGCTGAGAGAACCCTGAGAGGCAGGTTTGGCTTCCTCAACCTTCCCCTTCACGGGGCCAAGTAACCGACAGCTAAGCCACGTCCATCACGATGCGGCCGTGCCTGCACGGGAACGCATGTCTGAACGCGGCTCGTCGCGCGGCCGGCAGCTGGTGGCGGAGATCGGGCGCGAGCTACGAATGGCACGAGTTGGACACGGGCTCAGTCAGGAAGCCGTCGCTCGGGCGGTAGGGGTTTCCGACAGTCGTATCAGCCTCATTGAGCGCGGGCGAGTCCTGTCTGTAAGCATCATGACAATCGCCCGCCTCGGCGCGGCCGTCGGCCTGGACTTCTCGGGCCGGTTGTTCCCCAGTGGACACCCAATCCGGGATGCGGCGCACCTGGCGCTGTTGGCCAAGCTGCATGCCTACGTGTCCGATGCCCTGCGTTGGGCGACGGAGGTGCCTCTCCGCCGGCTCGGAGATCAGCGCGCTTGGGACGCTCTCATTCTCGGCGGCGCGTTCTCGATCGGCGTCGAGTGTGAAACGCGGCTTCGGGATGTCCAAGCACTCATGCGGCGAATCGCGCTGAAGAAGCGTGACGGTGAGGTGACGCGCCTCATCTTGTTATTGGCCGATACGCGCTGGAATCGGGCGGTCGTTCGCGCGCATCCGGCGGAGTTCAGCGGTGACTGGACGATTTCGTCGGGCGACGCGCTCGAAGCGCTACGGGCAGGGCGAGACCCGGGCGGCGACGCGATCGTCTGGCTCTAGGCCAGGGCGCCGGGCGCGGGCGTTTTCGCGTGGCGAATGTATGGGACCTCTGCAGGTCATCCGCTGCGCAATTCCTTCGCGTCGCGACGACAAACGGCCAGTCTCTGCGCGCCGCGCAGATTTCGTGCAGGAGTGGCCCCCTCGGTGCTCCTTACATTCGCCAGGCGAAAAGGTCTTCGCGGCGCGAAAGGATCCGGCGCGCTTGGCGGCCGGCCAGGCTGGTGGCCGCCGGCCGCTGAGCGCTGATCGGGTGCGGGTGCGGGTGCGGGTGCGCGTGCGGGTGCGCGGGCGGGCGCGCGGGTCCGGGGGCCCGTGGCGCCCAGGAGGGGCCTGGCGGATTACTCCAGGTAGTCCTTGAGCTTGCGGCTCCGGCTCGGGTGGCGGAGCTTCCGGAGGGCTTTCGCCTCGATCTGGCGGATGCGCTCGCGGGTCACGTTGAACTCCTTGCCCACCTCTTCGAGGGTGCGGGCACGGCCGTCCTCCAGCCCGAACCGGAGCTGCAGCACGCGTCGCTCGCGCCCCGTCAGTGAGTCAAGCACCGCCTCAACCTGCTCCTTCAGGAGCTGGTGAGACGCGGCCTCTGCCGGAGCCAACGCGGCGCGGTCCTCGATGAAGTCACCCAGGTGGGAGTCCTCCTCCTCGCCGATTGGCGTCTCCAACGAGACAGGCTCCTGGGAGACCTTGATGATCTCGCGGACCTTCTCGGGGGTGACCACGACCTCCTGGCCGCGCGACATCGCCTCGGCGATCTCCTCGACCGTTGGCTCGCGGCCCAGCTCCTGGAGGAGCTGCCGCGAGACGCGGATCAGCCGGTTGATCGTCTCAACCATGTGCACCGGGATGCGGATCGTCCGGGCCTGGTCCGCGATCGCGCGCGTGATGGCCTGACGGATCCACCACGTTGCGTACGTCGAGAACTTGTAGCCCTTCTCGTAGTCGAACTTCTCGACCGCCCGGATCAGGCCGATGTTGCCTTCCTGGATCAGGTCCAGGAACGACATCCCGCGACCGATGTACTTCTTCGCGATCGACACGACCAGCCGCAGGTTGGCCGAGGTCAGCTGCTCCCGCGCATCCCGACCGATCCGAACCAGCTCGCCCTTCCGGTGCGCCAGCTTCGTATTCAGGGGCACGACCGGGTCATAACCCATGAACTTCAGGAGATCGGCTTCGTTGGACGCGAGGATGAACCGCTCCAGCGCCGGGAACGCCACGAGGTCCCGGGTCCAGTCGTAGATCGCCCGCAGACCGATGTTGTCGCGCGAATCCAGGTCGCCGTTGTGGACAGCCAGGTAGGCCCAGTCCAACAGCTCGAGGAACGTCGACGGGGACTTCGCCTCGTTGTACGCGGTCACGAGCTTCCGCCCGGCCTTCAGGAGCTCCTTCGTGCCTTCGGACTGCGCATCCTTGGACGCCCGGATCAAATGG
>Ga0209382_10008068_pt1 | contig 13308 bp, 15 predicted proteins | sample SoiMetdeltSBSDD5_FD_187599 | JGI IMG/M metagenome (GOLD analysis project Ga0209382, IMG submission 187599) | Bulk soil microbial communities from a Populus tree surrounding site in Tennessee, USA - Soil MetaG P. deltoides SBSDD5 (SPAdes) (version 2) | ecosystem: Environmental > Terrestrial >... | reverse complement strand
TACCCGCCAAGGCTTCCCCCGCTTGGCCGTCACCGCCTTGGACCGGTGGCTGTCCTGGGCTCGGCGAAGCCAACTACCCGCCTTCGTCGATCTGGCCCGCCGTATCCGCAAACACCGTACCCGCATCGAGGCCAGCCTGGAACACCAGCTGTCCAACGCGCTGCTCGAATCCGTCAACACCAAACTGCGGCTGCTGACAAGGCAAGCCTTCGGGTTCCACGACCCGTACGCGCTCATCGGCCTGGCCATGCTCGCCCTCGGCGGCCTATGCCCACCCCTACCCGGCCGCTAGCCAAACGATCCGAAAACGACACTCAAATCAACCCACGGATGCGTCAGGAGGGCCCCTTTTTGGCATCGACCCGGGCGCGCTCGATGCGGGCAAGCTGCGGATGGGGCAGGCATTGGCTGATGTGGCCACCATCGGGCTGCTGCGGCAACGGGCCATCCACCGCCGCGATGTTCTCAGCGAGCAGCTGCGAACCGCGCTCAACAGCCGGGTCACGATCGAACAGGCCAAGGGTGTTCTGGCGGAACGCTTACAGGTGGACATGGATCAGGCGTTCGAAATACTTCGCTCTCACTCCCGCAACCACAACCGGCGCCTGTCCGATCTCGCCCTGGCGGTCGTCGAGGGACTGGAGCAAGTCCCATCGGCCACGGCCACACCGCAAACAGCGGCCTGGCCTTACACGCCCTGCGTTCATGCTCACGGCAACCGCCACACGAAGCTATATCAGCATGGTAGTCGCTACGTCATCTGGAACCAGAAGTGATTACCTTGACACTGGCCAGGGGCCTGGCGACAACATCACCCGTGGTCCGAAAGCACGAGTATCAGCTGGGTGTCAACGCGTCATATCGCGGCACGCTATGCCCTACGGGCAGGATCAGCGGTAGACACGGATTGCCGTACAGGTCGCTATACCGGCGAAGGCGCCACTGCGGCCGGACCGACCGTTGCTGGTCCACCAGCTTGACCGGATCTGCATCGCGGGCGTCCACCTGAAAGACCGGCGGGTGTGTGGGCCTGTGCGAGGTACACGAACTCGCATCCACTCGTATCTGGCGCACCACCACAGGTCCCGCCGTTGGGCATCGATGGCCTATTGTGACGGGCGATCGAAACACAGCGCGTTACGGCCTGGCGAGACCTCCGGGCTGGGCGTGCGTGCCGCGCACCGCCGTGGCGGTGCCAGATGCTCAGGGAGCAACATCACTACCGCTGGGCCACTGCCGATTGTCTGACTTTGTTGCGGTGGCCATCGTGCGCAGCACGTCGTTATCTCATCGGCGGCTGCGGTACCGGGGAATGGCGGTGGCGACGCCGGCCAGGTGCAGGGCTACACACAACAATCCGGCGGAGGTCAGTGTGGCCGTGGTGATGACGGTGCCGAAGCTCGTGCTGGTCAACTGGAGCAATAGTGCGAGCCCGAACAGTATGGCGGCGAGGATGGCGAACACGGTGGCACTCCTTCTGATGTAGCGAATAGTTCAGGGGTCAGCGGTTTGTTACCCAGATTCGCCCTTTCCAATCTGGATCGACGTGCGTGGCGGTCCGACTTGAGCCGTGCGAAGTGGGCCGAGGCAGCGCCGACCGTGGTGGGTTCATCCGGCCCAGGACCCGGCCACCAACATGACCGTGCCTGCGATCCGGTACACGTGATAGCGGCTACGCCGGATCAGCACGGTGGCATGGCTGATCTTCCGGGCTGCCCACAAGGTGGTTGCCGCGCATGATGGCTGTCGTTGAGGTACACAGTCAGCCGGTCGTTGCTCCCTCTGTGGCAACAGAAGCGGGCAGCCTCTGCCGGGACGAGGCCCGCGGCCACCGCCACCTGGCCGGCCACGACGACAACACGACCTCACAGCGGCGCAGCACGTGTGGTGGCAGCAGTGAGGGATCCGGATTGGGTGCCAAGTCAACCAATGTCGGCTGGTTGGGCGACCTCGTCAGAGTGGTTCGCGTCGTGGGTGTGGGTTGGCATGGTGTGTGGTGTCCGAAAGCAGGGGTGTGGGGCATACCTGCGGTATGGGTATTGGTGTAGGCATATTTCTTATCGCGTTGGGTGCGATCCTGACGTTCGCGGTCGACTGGACGGTCGGCTGGCTGGACATGAAAGCAGTCGGTTGGGTGCTCATGGCCGCCGGCGTGGTCGGCCTGGTGCTGTTCTTCTACTTCTGGAACCGCCGTCGTGGTCCCGCCGGCATGGTTGCGCCACCGGCGCCACGGGAGTTGTCCCGCGCGTACGACGACGCACCACCGCCGCCGGTGCGGTGACGTTGCTAGCCAGCAACTTTCGTAGCCTCTACGGTCACAGGCGTGCGCGGGACATGTTGCTGCAGCGCGATTCAGCTTGCGGCGTCGTCCTCAGGCTCGAGGTAACAGCTGCGTTGCCCGGTCGATGACGTTCCGGGCAACGCAGCTGTTACGGGTGGGCGAGGATGCCGACGCGCAGCGCAGCGAGGGAGCGTGCGATCAGCCGGGAGACCTGCATCTGTGAGATGCCAAGCTTTTCGGCGATCTCGCGCTGGCGCAGCCCGTGGCTGAACCGCAACCGCAGTATTTCGTGCTCGCGGTTGGGCAGCAGGGCCAGGTGCTGGCCGAGCAGGTGCCGGTCGGTCACCGATTCCAGCCGCGCGTCCACGTCGCCCAGGAGCTGGCCCAGTTCGGTGTCCTCGCCATCGACTGCCGGTGTGTTCAGCGATCGGGTGGTGTAGGCCAGGCTGCTGTTGACCCCATCGCGAGTGTCCTGTTTGGACAGATGCAGGTGGACGGCCAGGTCTGTGATCGTCGGGGTGCGGCCCAGCGTTTGGGTCAGGCCGGGGATGGCTTGGCTGGTTTGCAGGTACAGGTCTTGCATGCGGCGCGTGAGATGCAGACTCCACCCGTTGTCCCGGAAGTGTTTCTTCAGGCCGCCGATGATGCACGGGTAGGCGTACTGGGCAAAGTCCACGCCACGTGCCGGGTCGAACCTGGTGGCGGCTTTGACCAGTTCGAGCATGGCGACTTGGGTCAGATCGTCGAGTTCTTCGCCGCGGCCGGCGAAACCACGCGCGATCCGGGCGGCCATCGGCATATGCGCGGCGACCAGAACAGCGTGCCGGTCCGCACCGTACGAGGCGGCGGTGGTGGTGAGGAGTTGCTGTGCCTTGCCCGCGCCGGAGGCCGGCACGGCGAGGGGTCGTACGAGGATGGTGCTGGCCGGACCCATGATCTTCTCCCTCAGGCCAGCGGGACGGTTTCTGGTGTGGTTGTCGTTGGGTCGCCCGGTGCTGGTCAGCGTTGAGGTTGCCGGCCGCTGCCGCGTCGGCGTAGGCGTAGGCGTCGTCCCGTTTCGAGTCCGGCGACGAGGGTGTTGAGGCCGGCTGCGAACCGTTCGTCGCGGTTGTTGAGCCAGACGTGTTCGCCGAGGGCGACCAGGGTGGGGAAACGGTCGGTCGGCAATGACCGCAGGAACGCGTGGAGCTTGTTTCTGGTCGCGGCGTCTTGGACGCGCTGCTCATTGACGGAGGCGGGGCTGCCGAGCGCGAAGCCGAGGGTGTAGTCGTAAACCAGGCAGAAGGCCAGGCCGGTTTCCCGTTCGGGTAGGCCGGCCGCTTGCAGCGCTGCAAGGAACGCCTCGGCGAGGGCGAGGGAGGCGGGCCCGAGGGGGTCGCGGGTCTTGAGCAGTCCGGCGATGCCGGGATGGTTCTCAAGGACCGCGCGTAGCCGGTGCGCGAGCACCTTGACCTGCTCGCTCCAGGCGAGGCGGTGATCGACCTCGCAGTCGACCTCGGCCAGCACTCCGTCCAGGACGAGGTCGTGGAGTTGCTCCTTGTTGCGCACGTGGCGGTACAGCGCCGCGGGAACCACTCCGAGACGTGTGGCCAGGGCGCGCATGCTCAACGCGTCCACGCCGGCAGCACCGATGACCGTGAGGGCCTCGGCGACGACCTGTTCGCGGCTAAGCGTGCGGCGACGGTTCTCTTCGCCGGCGGGAGGGACGAACCACAGCTGGCGCGAGCCCGCATCGTCAACGGCTGCCTGTCGTTGCTGCGCCATGTTCGCCTCCGGAAACCTTTGACTGTGGACACCGTTCACTGTACAGTGAACGGTGTAGCTCGGAAGCGAATGTCGTTCACTTAGCCGTTTTCTTGCCGGGTCGCCGGGCCGCCGGTCCGGCCAGATGCAAGGGAGGACGACATGACAGTTGTTACCGGCTGGGACCTGTTCGAAGACATGCGTGATGCGCAGGATGAGCTGCTGCGGCTGAACCGGCTGCGGGCACAGGGGCAAGGTCTGCTTGGCCAGTATTACGGTGGACGCATTGCCAAGGCGCCGGCGTGGGCGCCGGCCCTCGATATCACCGAACGCAAGGATGCCTACCTGGTGACGGTCGAACTGCCCGGCATCGGGATCGACGACCTGGAGATCACATTCCAGGACGGCCTGTTGACGATCCAAGGCGAGCGGCACGACGCGCACCACTCGTCCGAGGACAAGGTCCATCGAGTCGAGCGCCGCTACGGCCCCTTCCTTCGCTCGATCACTCTGCCCACCCATGTCATGGCGGATGCAATCGAGGCCTCGACTCAGGACGGCGTACTGCAGATCCTGGTGCCCAAGGCGGCGGAAGTACAGGCCAAACGCATCCAGGTACGCGCCAGCCAGAAACACGCCGACCCAGAACCAGCCATCGAAGGCGAAACCAGCAACTAACAACGCGACCACCCAAGGAAAAGACGTCTCCCGCCGCCACCGCTGGAAAACGGTGACGGCGGGAGACGCTTGCCTGCGCCCCGACCAAAAAGCCGTAAGAGAGCCGCACGCTCCGCGTCCCCAGCGACCGCCGCCGATCTTCCGGTCCCCACAATGCCAGATCTGTCCACGCACCACCGCATACCAGTCCTGCAAAGCAAGCACCGCCTTGCCCTGCACCACAACCGAACCCAGCCCGTTCTCGCCGCCGGTCAGCGACCCGCGTGGGCGGGTGCCGTCTGTGGTTTACGCCTGCATCGCGGTCGAGTGCGCTGACCAAGAACGTTCGCCGGGTTTGAGTTCGTTCGCGAGCGGATCCCAGCGACGCCGGCCAAACGGCTCACTAAGTTCGGGCATCATATGCACCTCCGTGTCTGCGTTGTCGTTGCCCGCAAGCCGCCGGTTTCTAACCTCGCACCGCGACCGGAACGGATTTACCCCCGGGTATCGCAGCGAGTGGCAGGCGGCGGTCCATGGGGTCGTTGACAGCGGAAGCTGACGCACCTGGTTTATCCCGAACTGTGACCTAATGGGATTTAGTACTTCGTGAATTGGCACAGCCGGTTGAGGGATACGAAATCGGGTATCTCCCTATTGAATGGAGGTGCTCGATGTCATCGACAACACAATTGGTCGTGGTGGCGATCGTGCTCATCACCCTGGTGGCGTGCGCTCTGGGAGCCTGGACTGTGCTGCGTCGCCGTTCGCTGCGGCAGAACTTCGGCTCCGAGTATGACCGTGTCATCGCGGAATCTGAAACCCGTCTGGCAGGCGAACAGGTGCTGCGGGAGCGGCAGCGGCGGCACAGCTCGCTGGAGTTGCGGGAGCTCTCACCGCAGGCTCGTACGCAGTACGCCTCAAGATGGCGGCGACTGCAAGGCCAGTTCATCGACTCACCGCAGGACGCGGTGAACGAAGCCGATGACCTGGTGACCCAGCTGATCGAAGAGCTTGGCTATCCTACCGCCGGTTACGCCCAGCGGGTCGCGCAGCTATCGGTGGAGCATACGAGCACGCTGAGGTCCTATCGCGACGCCCATGAAATCAGCAAGAGCAACCGCCGTGGCGAGGCGACTACCGAACAACTAAGGCTGGCTTTGGTGCATTTCCGCGCACTCGTCGCGGATCTGCTGGGCGAAGAGCCCGCGGCGCCGCTGCCAGATGCCGACCCGGCTCCACCCCCAGAGACACGGCAGAGACGAACTGGAGAAGTGCACGTATGAGCTATGGCCTGAGCACCCGAACCAACTCCGATGCGCCTTCGCCGACGACCACAGACGAAAGCCACGATGTCCTCGACGAGGCTCACCGCGTCGATACGGATGCCACGATCGGCGAACCCGATAATAGGCCTGATGGCCAAGTCGCGGTAGCCGACCTGGAGTCTGAGAACTCTCAGATCGACGAGTCGCCCGGCGACGTGGGTGCCGCTGCCGAATCCATTGCGGTCGCCGTACATTCGCAACCCGAGCAGGTCTACCAAGAACGCATGCCCAGCGACGTGACGGCGTCGCCGGTGACCACAATCTGGCCAGAAGACACCATCAACGATATGCGCACCCGCTGGCAGGCGGCGCAGTTACGTTTCGTCGACGACCCTGCCGCCGTTACCGGCGAGATGCAATCGCTGGTAGGTGAAGCCGTGCAAGCTCTCTCGGCGGCATTCGCCGACCGGCAGCGCGAGCTGGACGGCTGGAGCCGCAGCGGCCACGACACCGAACAGCTGCGACTTGCCGTACAACGCTACCGAGACTTCTACGAACTTCTACTCGGCCACTAGCAAGCGCGCAGAGTCCTTGGATCAAACCCCGCGGGGTGTGACTGAACAGGATCAGTGTCGGTCACACCTGGGGCGTGGACTGCTGAGATCAATGACGGTGCCGGTGGTGCTGGTTGCGGTCTTCTTGTCGTAGCCGGTCTCGGGGGCGTCGCTGCGGCCCGAGCCGCGGTTGTCCGGACGGCGGTCACGGGTACGCCAGCCGCTCGCAGGCGGGCGGCGTAGGCCTCACCTTCGTCGCGCAGCACGTCGGCCGGCTCTGTTGCATTGAGCGTTCGCATGATCGAGGCAGACTTGAGCGGTGAAGTCATCTGGCTGCTTTCGCCCGTGGCTGCCGCCGAAGTCGGCGTTCGCCGGGTTCCGGTTCCCAGTCGAGGTGATCGTGGTCGCTGTGCGCTGTACCTGCGCTACAACCTGTCCTACCGCGACATTGAGGAACTGCTGGTCGAAACGTAGCGTGGAGGCAGACCACGTTACCGTCTACCGCTGGGTGCAGCGGTTCACCCCACTGCTGGCCGACGCCGCGCGGTTTGCCCGGCACTCACCAGGTGACAGGCGATGGCGATGATCCGGTTGCGTGCCTACGCCTATGCCCACGACCGGCGGCTGGGTGACGTTGCCGCGGATGTGGTGGCCCGGCGGCTGCGGTTTGGGCCCGACGGGTGAGGCCGGTGGTGCGCGTCGCGGTGGCGGTGGACAATGCTGGTCAGGACGTTTCCGTCCCTCAGGTCTGCGCTACCCCCCTTGGCGGACACATGCACAGCGATCTTGGTGAAGGTGAGTTGTTGTGGCAGATGTTGAGCTGGCTGACGTGCTGGTCGAGCTGGCCGACACTCTCGTTGACGATTTTGACGTGATCGATTTTCTGCATGTGCTGACCCAGCGGTGCGTGCAGCTGCTTGATGTGTCGGCCGCCAGTCTTCTGCTCACCAATGCGGAGGGCACGTTGCAGGTGGTGGCTGCCTCCTCGGAACGCACCCGGCTGCTGGAGCTGTTTCAGCTGCACACCGATCAGGGCCCCTGCGTGGATTGCTTCCACTCGGGCGCGCCGGTGTCGGTAGCTGACATTGCCGCGGCCGGGCGGTGGCCGCGGTTCACCGCCGCGGCTGCGGAAGTGGGTTTCGCCGCAGTCCACGCCGTGCCGATGCGGTTGCGCAAGGAGGTGATCGGGGCCCTGAACCTTTTTCGGGCTCCCCTGACGTTTCCGTGGGTGGTTGGGCCCGTGTGATGTGGCGCACGCCGTTGCCCTGGTTAGAGTTTCGGCTTGTCTAAGGCTTGAAACTACAGATCAGGGAACGGCGTGCGTGTTACCAGTGTATTCAGGCTGCTTTTGGGTGCCGACAACACAGTCATTGAAGAGATTTGCTTCGATGAGCAGGCGGGGATTCTGGTCGCCCATGCGCGCCCGGCCAGGCGGGCCGGGGGTCGCTGTGGCCGCTGTGGCGTGAGGGGTCCCTGGTATGACCGGGGTGAGGGCCGTCGGCGGTGGCGGGCGTTGGACCTCGGTGCGGTGCAGGCGTTCGTGGAGGCCGACGCACCGAGGGTGAACTGTGTGCGCCATGGTCCGACGGTGATCGCGGTGCCGTGGGCGCGCCACGGCGCCGGGCACACCCGCGGCTTCGACGACACGGTGGCGTGGCTGGCGGTGCGCACCTCCAAGACGGCGGTGGGGCAGCTGATGCGCATCGCGTGGCGCACCGTCGGGGCGATCGTGGCCCGGGTGTCAGCCGACGCGCAGACGGCCGCGGGTGACCGGCTGGCCGGCCTGACACGTATCGGCATCGACGAGCTGTCCTACAAGAAAGGCCACCGCTACATCACCTGCGTGGTCGACCACGACACCGGCCGGCTGGTCTGGGCGGCGCCCGGCCGGGACCAGGCCACCCTGCACGCGTTCTTCGACCTGCTCGGCCCCGAACGCTGCAAGCTGATCACGCATGTGTCCGCCGACGCCGCCGACTGGATCGCCCACGTCGTGGCCCAGCGTTGCCCGCAGGCGGTGCAGGCCATGGACCCATTTCATGTGGTGGCCGTGCGCCGTGAGGTGCGGTGTTTCCGGGAGGGGTGTAAGGACCCTCCGCCGGGCTGTCGCAGCAGTCCGGTGAAGCTGGCGGCAGTCTGACCCCGGAGGTGCGGGGAAGGGCGGAAAGCAGCCGCGACAACGACGGGTCGTGCCGGTACTGCCAGACGGCGCGGGCTCGGCTAGCGAGGCAGATAGGTGTAACGCGAGTGAACCAGTGGTTGAACCGCCGTAAGCATGGAACCGGCTCAAATCTGGTGGATATGGGCCGGGCAGTAGCGCGCGCCGCTTGTGGCTGCATGTGGGCGGCGACTTCGAACCAGGATAGTGATGCCTGGGAGGAGGCCAGAGGGGAAGGCCTGCGGCGTACCCCTGGCGAGGCTACCGGGGCAAGGCTGGGCACCGCCCCTGCCAACCGGAACATCGTGAACACGGGAACCGTCCCCAGGCCGCCCTCACCACCGTCCATCCAGGACGGCGGCGGGCAGGCGCACCGCCAGCTGATGGCTCGGGTCGGGGCGGAGCCGCCGTAGTAGTCCGAGGCAGGGAAAGCCTGTCACATGGCGGAGTTGCGCCGTCTAACTCGGTGCTGGATTACTCCCGCAGGGAGTAGAGGTTCGGAAGGAAGGAGACCTCTGGGTCGCCCACCCTACCTGGACGCGAAAGCGCGAGGGGAAAGCAGCATGGTGGGAAAGCGCGGAGCATTGTGAAGACGTTGATGGTGCAGCCGTGCAAGACCCGTGTGATATGGCGAAGACCGGATTGTTTGAAGCCCAGTCCCCAGCGATGAAAATGTGCATCCTGCGGCATACAACGTCTGGAGCGCAGCCACCGGTATCAGGCGACACCCCTTCGCGTCGCCCCAACCCTTCCGGCCGGTGGGCGGTGAGCAACCAGTTCACTTAAGGGGACGGACAGGCCGCCTAAGTCATGCTCGATACGTCCAGCACAAGGGGAATTCGGGATCGTCTAAGGGACGCGAGTCCTATGACGACGGAGTGCCAATAGTAGTCGTGGGAGTCACGCCTCACCAGGGAGAGCGGGAAAGCCGCTTACACGGGCGAAGTGGCACAGGTGTCCTCGATTTACAGGAATGGTCAGGTATGCGTAATGCAGAACGCCGAAACCCTACTGGAGATCATCCAAGAACGCGGCAAGAAAGGACTGCCACTGGAGCGACTGTACCGGCACTTGTTCAACCCAGAGCTTTACCTGCGTGCCTATGGAAAGATCTACCGCAATGACGGTGCGATGACCCCTGGCTCATCGGCGGAAACCGTGGATGGCATGAGCCTGAACAAGATTCAGGCAATCGTCGATGCGCTGCGGCATGAGCGCTATCGATGGACCCCAGTCCGGTGGCTATATATCGGCAAGAAAGGCTCGCCGGGTAAACGCCGTCCGCTAGGTCTGCCATCGTGGTCGGACAAACTGGTGCAGGAAGTGATCCGTACTCTGCTTGAGGCGTATTACGAACCCCAGTTCAGCGACCGGTCGCATGGTTTCCGCCCACGCCGCGGCTGTCATACCGCGCTGCGGGAAATTCAGTATGGCTGGCATGGTACAGCTTGGTTTGTTGAGGGAGACATATCCCAGTGCTTCGATCGGCTTGATCACTCAATCGTCCGGTCGATTCTGGCTGAAAAGATCCACGACAACCGCTTTCTGCGGTTGATTGATGGCCTTCTTCAGGCTGGATATCTGGAGGACTGGCGTTACCACACAACGTTAAGTGGTGCGCCGCAAGGGGGTGTGCTTAGCCCGCTACTGTCCAATGTGTACCTTGACCGGTTGGACAAGTTTGTGGAGACAGAGCTTCTGCCTGCTTACAACCGTAAGAACCAGCGCACCACTCATCGTCCGTACATGCGCAAGTGGAAAGCAATTCAGCGCGCTGAAGCCGCAGGAGAACGCGAGCAGGCGAAGCTACTGCGAGGCGAGTTGCAGCAGATACCCTCGCGTGATCCTGAGGACCCGCTATACCGGCGGTTGCGCTACTGCCGTTACGCCGACGATTGGCTGCTGGGCTTTTGCGGCCCACGGCGGGAGGCCGAAGAGATCAAGGACAAGATCCGGGTGTTCCTGCGAGAGCAGCTCAAGCTGGAACTGTCGGAGCCCAAGACCCTGATCACACACGGGCGAACACAAGCCGCCCGGTTCCTCGGCTACGAGATCGTGGTCCTCCATGACAACCGCAAACGCGATCAGCGCGGTCACCGAAGCATCAACGGTGCGATCGGGCTGAGAGTGCCAGCAGAAGTGCTGCGGCACAAACGTGATCCGTATCTGCGCGGCGGCAAACCCGCACCCCGACTGGAACTCGTTCACGATCGGGACTTCTCCATCGTGACGCGTTATCAGGCCGAGTACCGCGGAATTGTCGAGTACTACCAGATGGCCTACAACCGGCATCGTTTTCACCGTCTGAGATATGTAATGGAACGGTCACTGACCAAGACGCTGGGACAGAAGAACCAAATCAGCGTCACACAGGTCTACCGCCGATACCGGCACACATTTCAAACGCCCCAAGGCCCTCGCAAGGGCCTGCTGGTCACAGTGGAACGGCCCGGACGCAGGGCACTGGTTGCGCAGTGGAGCGGGATCTCATTGAGACGCCAGACCACGATGGCACCTTTGAAAGACGATCCTCCTGTCGCAATGGGCGGGTCTCGTCCGGAACCTTTCCGCCGGCTTCTAGCCGGGGCATGTGAGCTTTGCGGCTCACGTGACGACATTCAGGCGCACCACGTCCGACGTCTGAAAGACCTACCTACCAACGAAAACGGTGAGCGACCTGAGTGGGCCAGGCAGATGGCCAAGCGCCATCGCAAGGCCCTGATCGTCTGCCGCGCCTGCCACGAAGGCATCCACATTGGACGCAGGGTTGGCATCGCGGAATAGGACGCTGGAGAGCCGGGTGCGTTTAACGGCGCATGCCCGGTTCGGCGGGGGGCCGTTGGAAAAGGGCCAGCTCAGCTGGCACCTCGCCGACGGCCTACCCAGCGGCGGCAGCGAGTCCGCAGTGCCCGAACTGGAATACCAGGAGCACATTGGTGAATACCGATGATCTGTGGCCCACGCTGGATGAGGCTGAGGCCAGGGTACTGGAGATCCAGACGAAACTGCATAGGTGGGCAACCGACGCCCCTGACCGTCGGTTCGACGATGTCTACAACCTCGTCTACAACCCGGCTGTCCTGCTGGTGGCATGGCACCGGGTGCGAAGAAATCGGGGAGCACGATCGGCGGGAGTCGACGGGCTACGGCCCAAAGACATCCCGCCCGGGCAGAGCCTGTTCCTGCTGCGGCTGCACTTGGAGCTGAAAGCCAGGACGTTTGAGCCACTGCCCGCACGTGAGCGGCGAATACCGAAAGCGAACGGCAAGGTCCGGTCGCTGGGTATCCAGACCGCAAGAGATCGAGTCGTGCAAGCGGCACTCAAGCTGATCCTCGAACCGGTCTTTGAAGCGGATTTCAAGCCGTGCTCGTACGGCTTCCGCCCAAGGAGAAGGGCTCAGGACGCGATCGCCGAGATACACATGCTGGCATCCAACTCCTACGAGTGGGTGCTCGAAGGTGACATCAAGGCGTGCTTCGACGAAATTTCACACTCCGCTCTTCTGGATCGGGTGCGCAAACGCGTTGGAGACAAACGAGTCCTGGCCCTGGTGAAGGCGTTTCTGAAGGCGGGCGTTCTCGCCGAGGATGACATCCTTCGCGACACCAGGACCGGCACACCGCAAGGCGGAATACTCTCCCCACTGCTGGCCAACATCGCCCTGTCGGTATTGGATGAACACGTCACCGCCGCCTGGGCGACGTTCGGCAAGAACAACCAGGCCCGCAGCTACCGGCGACTCAAAGGCCTGCCCACCTACAAAATCACCCGCTACGCGGACGACTTTGTGATCATGGTGGCGGGGTCGCGCGAGCACGCCGAAGCACTACGCGACGAGATCGCTGTGGTGCTCGCCACTGTGGGTCTACGGCTGTCGGAGGAGAAAACGACCGTCGTGCACATCGACGAGGGTTTCGACTTTCTTGGCTTCCGCATCCAGCGGCAACGCCAGCGAGGATCGAACAAGCGATATGTCTACACGTGGCCTTCGCGCAAGTCGTTGACGAACGTGATGGCCAAAGTCAAGGCAGTCACCAGACAGGGAACCAACCAGCCCCTCGCTGAACTGCTCCGGCAGCTCAACGCGGTGCTGCGAGGCTGGACCAGACACTTCCGCCACGGCGTGTCCAAGACGACCTTCGCATACCTGCACCAGTACACCTGGGAACGGGTCATCGCCTGGCTACGTCGCAAACACCGCCGGATCACCTGGAAGCAGCTTCGGCGCCGCTACCTGCCCAGGTGGTGGCCAACCGACGGCGACACGGCAATGTTCGACGCACGAGCGGTCCCGGTCACCCGGTACCGCTACCGAGGAACAGCAATCCCGACGCCGTGGACACCAGCACCGGCCAGAGCAGCCCGGTAACCCACCGAAATGGGCTCATGGAGAGCCGGATGCGGGGCCAACTGTGCGCCGTTTCACCCGGCGTTGGATCGCCCCTTCAGGGGGCAGAGGTTCGGAAGGAGGTTGCCTCTGGGCCACCCGTCTTACCTGAACGCGAAAGCGGGAGGGGACAAGAGCATGTTGCGCCACGAAGCGCTTTGTCACATTCCCTATTCAGTAGGGAGGAACTTGGAGGGATGTTCCTGGGTCTGATGCCTAACCTTGATCCGAAAGGAAATATGGGGACAGCAGCATGGCAATA
>Ga0209382_10008066_pt1 | contig 13310 bp, 10 predicted proteins | sample SoiMetdeltSBSDD5_FD_187599 | JGI IMG/M metagenome (GOLD analysis project Ga0209382, IMG submission 187599) | Bulk soil microbial communities from a Populus tree surrounding site in Tennessee, USA - Soil MetaG P. deltoides SBSDD5 (SPAdes) (version 2) | ecosystem: Environmental > Terrestrial >... | reverse complement strand
CCACCGTGTTGTTCGACCGCAGCGCCAGGTAGTAGTACGACGTGTTCGACTGCGCCCGCGCCAGCACCGCGGCGAACCGGTTGCTGCCGTTGACCGCGGTCGGCTTCACCCGCGCCGTGACCGTGTAGTTCGTCCAAGCCGTGGACCCGGCTCGGGCCCGGGCATCGGAACTGGTACCCGACTGCCGGAGCACCCGACTGCCGTCGGTGACCACGGACCACGTACCGCCCGATGTCGTCCAGCCGGACGAGTTACCGTCCTCGAAGTCGTCACTGAACAACGTCGCCGCGGCCGCCGTACCGGCCCAGCCCACCAGTGCCGCGGTTACCACGGCTGCCACCCCGGCCGCGACCAGGCCGCGGCGCTGCGCTCCACTCATGAAACGAGGACCCTCCTGTGTGGACCGCCGCAGCGGTCACCGACGGGTCCTCCCAGTTGGCGGAAAGCGCTTTCCCCGCCTCGCACCCTACTCCGTCGATCTAGGACAAGTCAACGTGCTTCGATCTTCAAACCACGTTAACTTCTCCTAGATCGACGGAGGAGACTGCGAGATAAGGTGGCCGCATGGCGCGCCTGAGAACGTTGGGTATCGCGGCTGCGGGGGTCGCGGTTTTGCTGGCGGCGGTCGTCGGCGTGGGGATATGGCGAGGGTGGTTCACCGATCCGTCGGTGTCGGGGGCGCCGGAGGTGGAGGTACCGGCCGGATCGGTACAGGCCATCGCGACCAAACTCGCGGCACCGTGGGGACTCGCGTTCCTGCCCGACGGAAACGCGCTGGTGACCGAGCGCGACTCGGCGAGGATCGTCACCGTCTCGCCGCGCGGCCAGGTGACCGAGGTGCAGAAGATCGCCGAGGCGCGGCCGGCCGGTGAGGGCGGGTTGCTCGGCATCGCGGTATCGCCGTCGTACGCCAACGACGGCTGGGTCTACATCTACTACACGACCGCGGAGGACAACCGGATCGCGCGCTTGCACCTGGGCTCGCCGCCGGAGCCGATCTTCACGGGCATCCCGAAGGCCGGCAACCACAACGGTGGGCGGATCGCGTTCGGCCCGGACGGCATGCTCTACGCCGGTACCGGGGACGCCGCCGAGCGATCCCGATCGCAGGACCGCGAGAACCTCGGCGGGAAGATCCTGCGGCTGACGCCGGAGGGGAAACCGGCGCCCGGCAACCCGTTCGGGAACTCGCCGGTGTACAGCTACGGGCACCGAAACGTGCAGGGGCTGGCCTGGGACTCGACCGGGCAGCTGTACGCGTCGGAGTTCGGGCAGAACCGGTACGACGAGCTGAACCGCATCGAGGCGGGCCGCAACTACGGCTGGCCCGACGTCGAGGGGCCGTCAAACGACTCGCGGTTCGTCGCCCCGCTGGCGACCTGGTCCACGAGCGACGCGTCGCCCAGCGGTATCGCGGTCGCCGAGGACAGGGTGTACATGGCGTGCCTGCGCGGCGAGCGGTTGTACCGCATCGGGCTCGACGGCAAGTCGCCCGAGGCGTTGCTGGTCGGGAAGTACGGCCGGCTCCGGCACGTCGCGCTGGCGCCGGACGGTGCACTGTGGATCCTCACGTCGAACCGCGATGGTCGGGGTGACCCGACGGCGGATGACGACCGGGTACTCCGTCTCCAGCTCTGACCGCTATAACCGTGAAGAACGTGAACGTGGCCAGGAACGGGCCACCGTCGGTCAGCCGGCCCAGCCATTGCTCGGTGGCGTCCGGCGTCATCCGGCCGGCGTCGACCGCTCGCCTGGCGTTCCGGCGTACCCCCAGAATCTGATCCGCGGCCTCGACGTCGCGGAACGTGGCGGTGGCGGCGGCGAGGTCAGCCACCGCGAACCCGGCACCGGTCGCGAGGCGGCCGAGCTGGCGGCCGATCGCGCCGTTGCGGACCTGGACGTCGGCGAGGAAGCGGGTGAAGTCGCGACTGGTCAGCACGTCCGGATCGTCGATCACGAGCGTGTCCCAGTCGGGCTCGACGAGGCCGAGCCTGCCGCCGGGTCGGATCACCCGGAACAGCTCGGCGAGCGCCTGCGCCGGCGCGGTCAGGTGCTGGAGAACCCGGTCGGCCCGGGCGCGGTCCACGGACGCGTCATCGACGGGCAGCGCGTGAGCGTCTCCGGTACGCACCTCGACGTTGCCGAGGCCAGCGGTGCGCCGGACGGCCTCGGCGACCATCGCCGGGTCGTGGTCGACCCCGAGGACCGTGCCGGTACCGGCGACCGCGGTCGCCAGCCCCGCGAGGTCGGTACCCGGTCCGCAGCCCACGTCGAGCACAACCAGACCCGGCTGGATGTCGAGGGCCTCGAACAGGCGCCGCTTGTAGTCGCGCGCCGGACGGGTGGCGGCAAGCTGATCGAGGTACTCGATAGAACTCACGCGGCACAGCCAACCATGCGGATGTGAAGGTTTCGTGCGACGCACCGGCTCGTAATGAAATACCCCTTGAATCAGGCTATATCCATCTACGATGACCTCGCTGACGAAGGGGTTGGACGAGGTGATCGGTTACCGCTGGCTGGCCGCCGCAGGCGTCGTCGTGGTGACGATCGTGGCGAGCGCATACCTGCTGGGTCGCGTGGTGAGCGGGTCGCCCACCGCGGCTCCATCCCCGAGCGCGGCCCGACCGGCCCCGGTCGAGACCGTTGCGGCGGTGGCCCCGCCCCCGGTCGCCCGACCCGTGGCCCAGGTCAACCCGATCACCGGACCGAACCGGCCGCCGCTGCCGGCCGAGAAGACCGGGCCGTTCGGCAGCCGGATCACCAGCGGTACGGCCGACGTGGCGCTGACCTTCGACGACGGCCCGGACCCCAACTGGACGCCGCAGGTGCTGGAGCTGTTGCGGCGTTACCAGGTCCGGGCCACGTTCTGCCTGATCGGCGTCAACGTGGTCGCGTTCCCCCAACTGGTCCGCGACATCGTGGCGGACGGTCACACGCTGTGCAACCACAGCTGGGATCACAACATGCGGCTCGGGTTTCTGCCCCGCGAGGCGATCAGGGCCGACCTCGCGCGTACCAACGAGGCCATCATGGCGGCGGCGCCGGGCTCCCGCGTCTCGTACTACCGCCAGCCCGGCGGCAACTGGGCGAGCCCCGTGGTCGCCGTCGCCCGCGAGCTGGGGATGACGTCGCTGCACTGGACGGTCGACCCGCAGGACTGGCGCAAGCCGGGCGCGGGCAGCATCTCCGGCACCGTCTGCGCCGGCACGACCGCGGGCGCGATCGTCCTGATGCACGACGGCGGGGGCGACCGCCGCGGTACGGTCGCCGCCCTCCGCACGATCCTGCCGAATCTGGTACGGCGGTTCCGGTTGACCCCGTTACCGCCGGGCGTGGACCCGCCGCGCTGGCACGGACGGGAGCTTCCCCTCCTTCCTGGGCAAACCTAAATTTCTCAGGGTGAAACTGAACTACATTCTCTTTCATGGTCGTACCGCATCGGCTTGCACCGGCTCTCGGCGTGGTGACGATGGTCCTCCTCGCGTCCTGTAGCGGGTCCGCCCCCAACCGGGCCGCGCCCACCTCGGCCGCCGCGCCCACCTCGGCATTGCCGTCCCCGTCTCTGTCCCCCTCCGCTTCGCCCTCACCGTCGGCTCGGCCGAGTCCGTCGGCGGTGGCTTTCGTGGCGATACCGGGCGTGCTGAAGGAGCCGCTGCCCACTGCGGAGCGCACGCTCACCCGCGCCGGCCTGCACTACAAGGTTGTCACCGTGGCCCGCGCGGACGTGCCGGACGGGCAGGTGGTCGGAGTGGTGCCCGAGCCGGGACGCAAGGTCCGGGATGGCAGCACGGTCACCGTGCAGGAGGCGATCACCGTCGTCTCCGTCCCCGACGTGAGCGGGATGCCTGTCACCGAGGCGGACTCCACCTTGCGCAAGGCCGGTCTGATCCCGGTCGACCTGGCGGTGCCGAACACCGATCCCACGCGATCGGAGCGGGTGTACGCCCAGCAGCCGGCGCGCGGTGACGACGTGCGGCACGGCGCGCACGTGACGCTGCGGTACTACGCGAAGACCGACACACCGACGCCGTCGCCGTCGGACCCGACACCGTCGCCCTGGGACCCGACACCGTCGCCCTCGGTACCGCCGCCCGCGCCGGCGCTCGTGGAGATCCCCGCGGTCGTCGGAGAGTCCGAAGTGGACGCGGCGGACGAGCTGGAAACGGCCGGCCTGCAGTTCGAGAGCATCACGGTGGACCAGCCGACCGCGCCGGACGGCACGGTCCTGGCGGTACTGCCGAGCGCCGGTACCGACGTCGCTCCCGGTACATCGGTGACTCTCCGCGTGGCGATCACCACGGTGGTGGTGCCGGACCTGACCGGTACGCCGATCGCCGCCGCCGAGGCACGCCTGGCCGCGCTCGGCCTGGTGCCCCAGGGCGAGGCCACGGATAACTCCGACCCGACTCGCTCCCAGCAGATCTACGCGCAGGAGCCCGCCGCCGGTCAGCAGATGCGCCACGGCGGCCACGTGCTGCTGCGCTACTACCGGTCCGCCGCATCGCCGTCGACCGCGCCGACGCCGACCCTGCCGTCCGCATCGGACTACGGCGTTACCGACTAGTGCTCTCTTCCCCGTCGATCAAGGACTTGTGCACATGGTTTGATCTCCAAACCATGTGCACAAGTCCTATTTCGACGGGCTAGTCGTCGGGGCGGCGGCGGTCGCGCTTGACCTGGCTGCGCCGGCGCTTGGAGTCGAGCCGCGCCTGCACCGCGCGGCGGCTCGGCCGGGTCGGGCGGCGCGGCCGGGCCGGTGGCGCGATCGCCGCGGCGAGCAGGGCCGCGAGGCGCGCCGCGGCCGCGTGCCGGTTCTGCAGCTGGGAACGGTACTCGGATGCCGTCACCGAAAGCACCCCGTCGACCAGCCGGGAGGCGAGCCGCTGCAGCGCACGGGCCTTCAGATGCTCGGGTAGCGCGGTAGTGGCGGCCAGGTCGAAGAGCAACTCGACCCGGGAGTCGGTCGTGTTGACCGACTGCCCACCCGGACCGCTGGACCGGCTGAATCGCCAGATCAGTTCCGCCCGGGGCACGGTGATGTCCGGGGTCACCTCGAGTCCGTCGTCCACATGCGCCTCTGTTCGTCGGCCTTCATGGCCCGCTGCCGCGCGATCCGGGCCGGGACGACCTCCTCGCGCGGCCCGGCCGGCGTGAAGCGGTACCGGTCGACGCCGAGCCCGCGCAGCGCCGCACGCTCCACAAGGGACAGATCGGCCCCGTCGAACCTCATCGGCTCGGCCAGCGTCAGCGGCGGGTTGGTGATGAACCTGGGGGTACGCAACACGTTCTGGGACTTCGCGTGCAGGACGTACGGGTGCATCAGGTACACGTCGCCGGCCTCACCGGTCGCCTCGACGAACTCGCCGCACCGCGCGATCAGCTCGTCGTACGGGATGTCCTCCGGGTGCACCCCCTCGGGGTGCTCGGCCAGGAACCGCGCCACCGGCCCGATCGAGTCCGCCGCCAGGTACGTCGGACCACCCCGCGTGATGACGTCGGACCACAGTACGAGCGTCAGTAGTCCCTGTTCCGGTGAGTCCAGGAAGTGCCGGAAGAAGTCGCCGTCCTTGTGCCACCCCGGTACCGCGGGCGAGGCCGGCTCCCACGGGCGATCCGCTCCCTCGTGCAGGTTGACGACGAACCCGTCGTTCCACGTATACGGCTTGGCGGTACTGATCCGGTGTGCGCCGCCGACCAGCTCGCACGCCGCCTCCCACGCCGCCGGCGCGAACCGGCTGATGTCTATCTTCTGGTGGCTCGGCATGTGCACCGTCGGCTCCGACCAGGTAGCCGGATCGTCCGGCGCGTAGCCCAGGCGCCGCCAGATCGTACCGGTGTAGTCGGCGGCCGCGGCGCGGGAGAAGCAACCGCGGACCACCACGTACCCCTTGGCGAGGAAGTGCTCGGCCTGCTCGGCGGTCAGCCCCATTTGTCTAGCCTAGGTGGCGCGGACCAGCGGGAACGCCAGCGTCTCGCGGATCGAGCGCCCGGTCAGCAGCATGACGAGCCGGTCGACCCCGATGCCCAGCCCGCCGGTCGGCGGCATCGCGTACTCCAGCGCGAGCAGGAACTCCTCGTCCAGCTCCATCGCCTCGGGGTCGCCGCCGGCGGCGCGCAGGGACTGGTCCGTCAGCCGCCGCCGCTGCTCGACCGGATCGGTCAGCTCGGTGTACGCCGTACCCAGCTCGGTGCCGAACGCGACCAGGTCCCACCGCTCGGCCAGCCGCGGGTCGACGCGGTGCTGGCGGGTCAACGGGGACACGTCGGTCGGGAAGTCGGTGTAGAACGTGGGCAGCGTGGTGCGCTGCTCGACGAGCCGCTCGTACATCTCCAGCAGCACCGCGCCGCGTTCCCACTTCGGGTCGTACGGGATGCGCGCCGCATCGCACCACCGGCACAGGGTCGCGGCTTCGGTGTCGGCGGTGACGTGTTCTCCCAGGGCGTCGGAGAGCGCCTCGTTGACCGTACGGACCGGCCAGTCCCCGGAGATGTCGTACTCGGCGCCGTCGTGCCGCGCCACCGCCGAGCCGTACGCCGCGGTCGCCGCTTCCCGGACGATGTCCTGGGTCAGCCGGCGCATCGTGTCGTAGTCGGCGTATGCCTGGTACGCCTCGAGCATCGTGAACTCCGGGTTGTGCTTGACCGACACGCCTTCGTTGCGGAACGTGCGGCCCAGCTCGAACACCCGGTCGACGCCGCCGACCACGAGCCGCTTGAGGTACAGCTCCGGCGCGATGCGCAGGTAGAGCCGCAGGTCGTAGGCGTTGATGTGGGTCGTGAACGGCCGGGCGTTCGCACCGCCGTGGACCCGTTGCAGGATCGGCGTCTCCACCTCGAGGAAACCCCGGTGCACCAACGCCTCCCGCAGCCCGTGTACCAGGGCGCCGCGGGCGCGCAGGATGTCCCGAGCCTCCTCGTTGACGATCAGGTCGAGGTACCGCTGGCGTACCCGCGCTTCCGGGTTGGCCATCCCGCCGTGCTTGTCCGGCAACGGTCGCAGGCTCTTGCCGGTGATCGCCCAGCGATCGGCGAGCACCGACAGCTCCCCGCGTCGCGAGGTGACGACCTCGCCGTGTACCCATACCTGGTCGCCGATGTCCACTGTGGATCGCCAGCGGTCGAGATCGGCCGCCGGCTCCAGCATGACCTGCAGGTCTCCGGTCCAGTCGCGGACGGTCGCGAAGCAGAGTCGGCCGTGGTCGCGCAGCAACATCGCCCGTCCCGCGATCGCCACCGTCGCTCCAGTGTGGACATCTTTGCCGAGTCCGGGGTAACGCGCGGCGACCCCGGCGCACGAGTCGGTGGGCGCGAAGCCGACCGGGTACGGGTCCATGCCGAGTTCGCGCATCCGCGCCAGCTTCGCCTGCCGTGAGTCCGGCGCCGCGGCCTCCACCAGCTCGACCGTGGAGTCGGCGGTGACCGGTGCGTCCGCTACGGGTTCCACCGGTGCCGTCGGCAACGCCGGCGCGCGGCCGAACCGCGGCAGGGTCAGGAAGCCCTCGGCGATCGCGAACGCGATACCGACCTTCGCCAGCTCCCGCCGATCGCCGAAGCAGACGTAGCGCGGTGTCCAATGTGGTTGGAACTTGGCGTTCGCCCGGTACAGCGATTCGAGCTGCCACCACCGCGACAGGAACATCAGCATGCGCCGCCACGCCTGCAGTACCGGCCCCGCGCCGATCCGGGCACCCTCGGCGAAGGCGGCCCGGAACACGGCGAAGTTCAACGAGATCCGGTCCACGCCGAGCTTCGGCGCCTCGCGGGTCAGCGCGGTCACCATGAACTCCACGACACCGTTGTCCGCGTCGGGGGCGCGGCGCATGAGGTCGAGCGACAACCCGTGGGAGCCCCATGGGCTGAACGAGAGCATCGCGTGCACAGCACCGGCCTCGTCGTACGCCTCGACGAGCACGCACTGCCCGTCGGCCGGGTCGCCGAGCCGGCCGAGGGCCATGGAGAAGCCGCGTTCGGCTTCGGTGTCGCGCCAGCGGGAAGCCAGAGCGGCCGCCTCCCGCAGCTCCTCCGCGGGGACGTCGGCATGCCGCCGTACCGCCGCGGTGTAGCCGGCCCGCTCGACCCGGCGTACCGCCTGCCGCACCGGCCTCATGTCCCGACCGTCCAATGTGTACTCATTGACGTACAGGATCGCCTCGTCGCCGAGCTGGAGCACCCGCAGACCGGCGCGGGCATACGCCATCGCGCCCTCCTCGCTGGCGCCCATCACGGCGGGCGTCCAGGCGTACTGCCGGGCTTGGCCGAGCCACTCGTCGATCGCCGGCCCCCACGCCTCGACATCCCCGATCGGGTCGGCGCTGGCCAGCGTCACGCCGCTGACCACGCGGTAGGTGACCGCCGCCTTCCCGGTCGGCGAGAAGATCACCGCCTTGTCCCGCCGGGTGGCGAAGTAGCCGAGCGAGTCGCGGTCACCGTGCTGGTCCAGCAGTACGCGGACACGTTGTTCATCGTCGTGGGTGAGCAGCGCCGCGGCCCGCTGCGAGCGGAGCAGCGTGAACAGCGCGGCGAACACCGCGATCGCGCCGAACAGACCGAGGACGAGGTTGACCCAGCCGGGCGCCCGGCCGGCCCGGGTCAGGTCGAACGTGATGGCGCCGCCGAGCACCTTCTCGACCGAGTACGCGAAACGCTCCGCCTGGTCGTGCGACAGCGTGCCGGGAAAGGCGTTGACGAGCGCGTACCCGAGCCCGATGCCCACCGCCGCGGTCGCCGCGAACACGGCCACGGCCTGGCGCAGGCTGCCCGGTCGTACCCGGGCATAGAACTCCCGGCGGGCGGCGACGAGCGCGACGAGGGCGACCCCGGCGACGACCGTCGAGACGCCGAAGCCCACTCTGTCCAGTGTGGAGAGTAGGGCGCCGCCCTCGTCCACCAGCCGGCCGTGGGGCAGCAGGACCGGCAGTGCCGCGACCAGCAGCCCGCTGACGAGGCTGAGCGAGAAGTAGCCGACGAGTACCCAGTACGCGATGCGCTTTCGCCGGTTGGTGGCGGTGGCGAGGACGAACAGGAACGCGGCGTACCCGAGGTTGGCCGGCGCCGGGATGAACAGCGCGTTGATGGTCTCCCGCACGGGCTGGAAGCGGTGGCGCAGTGCGCCGCCGACGGCGGCCACCACGCAGACGACCGCCACGATGCGCAGGAACGTCGCGAACGCGTGCGGTACGCGAGCACGCCAGTGCGTCATCGGCTACCCCTCACGGTAGGGGAGAACTCGTCGATAAACTGCAAAACGGGCACATCATCGTAGGGCGGGGGGACGCGGTGGGTGAATGGTTCCACCGTACGGTCGTCGACACAGGTCGGCTGTCGCTGTTCTGCTTCTTCGCCGGCATGATCGTCGGGTTCGCGTTCATCCGTTTCTCGGTACGCATGATCCGCGCGCAGGTCAAGTGGTGGCCCGGCAACGTGTCCTCCGGCGGCACGCACATCCACCATGTCGTGTTCGGAGTCGTCTTCATGCTCATCGGCGGCGTGGCCGGCCTGGTCATCCCGTCCGACGTCCGGAGCTGGACGGCCGCGATGGCGACACTCTTCGGCATCGGTAGCGCGCTCGTGCTCGACGAGTTCGCGTTGATCTTGAACCTCGAGGACGTGTACTGGGCCGAGCGGGGGCGCGCCTCGGTCGACGCCGTCTTCGTGGCGGTGGCCGTGACCGGATTGCTGCTGCTCGGCCTGCGCCCCGTCGGTGTGGAGGACCTCCAGCAGGCGATCAGCTCAGGCGGTGGGCCGGTGGCCTGGGTGGCGGCCTCCGTGGCCCTCCTGATCAATCTCGGACTAGCGGCGATCACGCTGCTCAAGGGGAAGATCTGGACCGGCTTGGTCGGACTGTTCGTACCGCTGCTGCTCTTCATCGGCGCCATCCGGCTCGGCCGGCCGCACTCGCCGTGGGCGCGGTGGCGGTACCAGCGGCCGGGGCGGCGCGCCGAGCACAAGATGGCCAAGGCGACCTGGCGCGAGGAGCGCATCCGGCGTCCGCTGGTCGGCGGCAAGGTACGGCTGCAGGAGCTTATCGCCGGCCGGCCCGATTCGCCGGATTAGAACCTAAATCTTCCGTACGATCGCGGTGTGGCTGGCACCCGTACCTGTGCGTTGCTGCTGTCCCTGTGTCTCGCGACGCTCTCCGGCTGCGCGGGTCCGGCACCGACCGCGAAGCTTCGCGCGGCCGAGCCGACGCCCGGCCCGACCCCGTCACTGTCCAATGTGTACGCCGCCGCCGGCCCGAACATGCTCAGCGCGGCAGTCCGTGACCACCGGTCCCTCGTCTACGTGCCCAACACCCAGAGCGACGACGTGTACGTCATCGATCCGGCTACCTACCAGGTGGTCGACCGGTTCCCGGGCGGCTCCGAGCCGCAGCACGCGGTACCGTCCTACGACCTGTCCACTGTGTACATCACGTCGAGCCGGGTGCCTGGTGGCTCGGTGCTGCCGATCGATCCGCGTACCGGGAAGCCGGGCAAGCTCATCGACGTGCAGGACGTCTACAACCTGTACTTCACGCCGGACGGCAAGTACGCGATCGTGGTCGCCGAGTACTACCAGCGGCTCGATCTGTACGACCCGGTGACCTGGCGACGGGTCCGATCCGTCCACTTCCCGGAGTGCGCCGGAATCAACCACATGGACTTCACCGCCGACGCCAAACTGGCCCTGGTCAGCTGCGAGTTCGCGAACAAGATGATCGTCATCGACGTGGCCGCGATGCGTGAGGTCCGCAGGTTCGACCTCGATGTCGTGCCGAACGGGATGCCCCAGGACACCCGGCTGACCCCGGACGGCTCGGCGTTCCTCGTGGCGGACATGCACGCGGACGGCGTATACGTCTTCGACGGCTCGGCGACCAAGCGCACCGGATACATCAAAACGGGCGCCGGTGCCCACGGCATCTACTTCAGCCGGGACGGGCGGCAGGCGTACGTCTCCAACCGCGGCGAGGGCAGCGTGAGCGTGCTCGACCTGGCCACCCTCCGCCCGGTGGCCAAGTGGACAGTCCCCGGCGGCGGTAGTCCGGACATGGGTGGCGTTTCGGCGGACGGAACGGTGCTCTGGCTCACGGGCCGTTACCACGGCGAGGTCTATGCCTTCGAAACAGCCACCGGCAAGCTGCTCGCCCGCATCAAGGTCGGTACCGGCCCGCACGGCTTGCTCGTCTGGCCCCAACCCGGCCGCTACTCCCTAGGCCACACCGGCAACATCCGCTAGGCCCCACCCCGGCGATCATGAACTTAGATGGAGGCTCGGCGGCGTGTCGCGCCACGAACTTCATGATCGACCGGGTAGGGGCGTCTAAGGTCCCCGGGTAACCCCTCACTCGAGGAGAGTGCCTGCCATGTCAGACGCGTACACCCCACCGTCCAATGTGGTTAGTCGAGCCGGCGCCGGAGTGGTCGGTGGCCTCGCTGGCGGCCTGCTGCTCGGCGTGGCCCTGCAGGCGATGGGCGACGTGATGGACTTCGCGCAGATGGTCGGCGGCAAGACGTACTCGGTCGCCTGGACCGTGCTGCTGAGCTTCTGCGCGTTCGCGGGTGGCCTGTTCGGCGTGCTCTTCGGCCGTTGGATCAGCCGTCAGCTCGTGTCGGCGATCGGCATCGGCCTGATCTACGGCGGGCTGTGGGGCGCGCTGGTAGCCCTCATGGTCGTCCCGCTCCTCCTCAGTCGGACGATGTTCGCCTTCGAGGCGAACATGCCGATTCTCGGAGCGTATGTGCTATTCGGCGTCGCGACGGGTGTCGTCTATGCGATTGCCGGGCCACGCCGGCGGTACTGGTATTACCCCCGTCGCGGCGCGTTGGCCCTAGTCACGACGGTGTCCCGCCGCCGCCGGCGGCGCGACGACGATGACGAAGAGGACTAGGGGTCTGTCTCCTGGATCTACTGCCGGGCTGCGGCCGGCCCAGACGACGACCGGCGGCGCCCTCGCAAGCCTGGACTCGGCCTCGCTCCGGCGAGATCCAGGAGACAAACCCTAAAACAACACTCTCGACGAGCATTTCTAGCCCGGACGCGCTACCTTCGAAGCAGTGAACGCATCCGTGGCTCCCGACGGCGTCGACCACGGCGGAACAGAAACCGCCGTGGTCGTACATGACCGTGCGGTGTCGCTTGTGGAGTATCTGCTGGCGGTGCGCGCGCTGCTCGAAAAGCCAACTCGGACCGTTCCGGCCACAGATGCCTTCTGGCAAGCCGATTTGCCCGACCATCCAGCATGCGAAATCGGGCCGCATCGGGCGGGCGACAGTTGGCTTCGGGTGGGCCGGCCGAGCCCGCCACCGCCGCCCGCTATTCCGACCGATCTGGTGCACCACCTCGTGTGGGATCTTTCCTACGCTGAGTCACCACGGCTGAATGAAGAAGCAACACGATCCGTACAGGACGAGTTCGCCCGGTGGCAGGAAGAGTCCTGGTTGCCGTGGTCGCGCGAGGCGATCGCCGCGGAGGCGACCCGCAGGCTGCACGACCGGCTGTACGACCTGCGCTACCGACTCGACATCGAGGCCGCCCGGCTCGAGCTGGTCTGGGGCCACACGATCCTGGTGGCCACGATCGACGGCGAGCAGGTGCGGTACCCGTTGCTCGCCACCGCGGTCGCGATCGAATACGACCCGGACTCCACGACGGTCAGCGTCGTCCCGCAGGGTCTGGCCCGGCTCCAACCAGACGCACTGTCCGGATTGGACGATCATCGCATCGGGGATCTGCTCGATCTCGGCGGCACCGGTGGGCAGGTCGACGTCGACCCGTGGGATGTCGAAGAGCGACGTGACTTCGCCGCGAAGGCGTTGCGCCGCCTGGGATTCGACCCGGTCGTGACCGGCTCCGCGCCGGAAGCCACCGGTGTCCACGACACCGGAGTCCTGTTCGTGCGGCCACGCCAGCGCATGGTCCGGCGGTTCCTGGAGCAGATGCGCGACGCCCTTGCCACCCAACCCGATGCGTCGGTCGGCGCGCTGGCCGGCGTGCTTGCCCACGAGCCGAGCCGGCTACGGCTGCCCGACGACGACCCCGAGACCTGGCAGCGCATCGGCGAGCGATTGCTCATGCCGATGCCCACCAACGACGCGCAGGAGTCGATCGCCCGGCGGTTGGCGGTCCACCGCAACGTCGCTGTGCAGGGTCCGCCGGGCACCGGCAAGACCCACACGATCCGCAACCTCATCTGCCACCTGGTCGCGCACGGCAAGCGGGTCCTCGTGCTCGCGCAGAAGGAGGATCCGCTGCGGGTGCTCCGCGACGGGTTGCCCGAGGAGATCCAACCACTGTGCCTGGCCATTCTCGGCCGCTCGGTGGACCAG
>Ga0209382_10008062_pt1 | contig 13314 bp, 12 predicted proteins | sample SoiMetdeltSBSDD5_FD_187599 | JGI IMG/M metagenome (GOLD analysis project Ga0209382, IMG submission 187599) | Bulk soil microbial communities from a Populus tree surrounding site in Tennessee, USA - Soil MetaG P. deltoides SBSDD5 (SPAdes) (version 2) | ecosystem: Environmental > Terrestrial >... | reverse complement strand
AAGCAAAAGTGAATTATGGAAGGCACAAACTAAAGTTGCAGATATAAGAAATCAAGCACGTGAACTATTAGCTTTAACAATTGAAGCAAGACAGACACAAGAAACTAAACTATTAAACTATTTACATAGACTTGGATTAGTAAAAGATTCTGCAACTCTAGATGATATTCTTAATTTAAAACTTGAAGATATTCTAGAACGAAGATTGCAGACCATTATTATGAAAAAGGATAATCCCAAATCTCCCCAGCAATCTAGGCAGTTGGTAGTGCACGGTCATGTATCAATCGGTGAAAGGATTATTAATATCCCTGGATACATCGTCAAGAAAGATGAAGAATCAAAAATTGCCTTAAGAGCTCAACCTATGAATCCCTCTCACAATATACCAAGCAGTTAATAATTAAGAAACAATATCAACATGGTCTATTTTTCCATCGGCATTCATATCGAACCCTTGAACAACTAATGCCAATTGATTATCAGTTGAAGAATTATCAGATATTTTATTTCCATAATTGGTTAATGCAATAACTGATGCTTTTGTTCCTATACTTCTTACACCTGCTAGAATAAGGATCTTTTTATCTTTGTTATACGGATTGTTTATTTTAGCAATTAGTCCATGATTGTCCATATTAAATATTCTTCCTGACTGGTCAGTTAATCCAGACCAATAATTATCTTCATTAAATTTAATCTGAAGATATCTGTTAAATTCTGAAGTAACAATATTTGTACCAGGTCCGCCAATCAATATTAAATTTCTATTATCAATATCCTTTTCCGCTTTCGCATCTACATCCAATTTAACTATGAATCCCGAAGTATATGATTCAGATAAAGTTCCCAAATAAAAACTCAAATGCACGGCATAATGTCCATCCCGTGAAGAAGATTTGTAAGGACCATGAGGATCGGGTGCTCCTACAACTATTAACCCAGAAAAAGAGTTATTTTCATAAAACTCTTTTAATATGTCAGGAATATTTTTTCTTTTTTCATATTTTGTGTAATTAGGAGATTCAAGTTTCTCTGCGTTTCCTTCAAGTTCTAAACCAAATGAAGGACTAGAAGCTGAATAAAGCCTAGCTGTACCTCCTCTGATCAAACGTGTTCCTACTTGTTCTATTGCTCCGATTCTAGCTAATTTTCTAATATAATAATAGACTGTTTGATCGTAAAGCTTTAATTCCTTTGCTACTTCTGCAGGATACATAGGTTTTGATGATAATAACTCTATTATTTTCCATGCAATATTATTTGATAAAATTTTAATATCGGTTACATTTTCAAGCATCAAGATTTTTTTACTTATAGTATTGCCGTTTCCATACGAAATTATCGTCTTTTTTCTCATCCTCTAGCTTCATTTATTTCCTATAAAATGTTTTATACCGGTTATTAATTATCATAGTGGCTTTCCTATACCTTAAGTTCAAGTTTAGTATTACAACTATAATGATTTTTATAGTGGTATAGCATAAATATGAATATACTATTTAAACTAATTCTATTTGATATAGTTTATGTGTTCTATAATAGGCTATATGGGTAAGTGTATGGCTGCATCGGTTATAATTGAAAGTTTAAAGAAAATGGAATATAGAGGATATGATAGTGTTGGAATCGCTACCCTTGAAAGAGACAGAATTCTGCTGCGGAAAGACGTAGGAAAAGTCCTGGATGTTGATAACTCTTTACAATTAAACACTATGCCTGGACAAATAGGAATCGGACACACACGATGGGCTACTCATGGAGGCATAACTAAATTAAATGCACATCCACATACAGATTGTACAAATAATGTAGTTGTAGTTCATAATGGAATAATTGATAATTATCAACAACTAAAGAATACTCTTCTAAAGCAAGGACATATTTTTCAAAGTCAAACTGATAGTGAAGTTATTGCACACTTAATAGAAACCTACCTCAAAAAGTTTGATGATGTCAAAAAGGTTATTATTGAAACATGTAAGCAATTACGAGGTTCTTATGCATTTGTTGCAATTTTCAAATCTGGATTGATAGCTGGTTCAAGATTAGATGAACCGTTAATTATTGGAATGGGAAATGATGGGAATTTTATTTCCAGCGATGTATTAGGTTTCTTAGAATATACCGACAAAGCTATATTTCTTGACAATCATGACATAGTTATTATGGATCATCAAGGTGTAAACTTATTCGATTTTAATGGTAACAAGGTATCCAGACCTATAACTCAAGTCGCTTGGGAATTGGGAGATATTGATAAAGGAAAGTATGCACACTATACAATCAAAGAAATACATCAACAAAAAAATTCTATACCTATGGCTTTCCAGATTGATCAACTATCTATTCAAAAAGCCGCAGATCTTATTTCTTCCTGTAAAAATATTTTTATTACAGGAAGTGGTACAAGCTATCATGCGGCATTATTAGCAAAATATCTTTTCTATAAATTTGCAAAGATAAGAACGGAAATAATAATGTCAAGTGAGTTTGAATATATGTCTGCACCTATTGATGAAAACTCAGTATTAATCGCTATTTCTCAAAGTGGTGAAACAGCAGATGTTTTAAATTCGGTTAAGATAGCTAAAGAGTCTCAAGCAAAAATTCTTTCCATCGTAAATATACCAACCTCTTCTTTATCTCGATTAAGCGATCATTATGTTTCTATAAATTGTGGACCAGAAATGGGTGTTGCTGCAACAAAAAGCTTTACCGCACAATTAGCAACATTATATTCTATTATAAATAACTTATGTGTAAATAAAAAATCATTAGATATGTCAACAAATACGTTTGGTAATGCTCTAAATGAAATTCTACTAGATGACTCATATTTAGAACAAATAGCTGATGACATAAAATCTGTACAAGACATCTATATTCTAGGCAAATCCTTTCACTATCCAATTGCATTAGAGGGATCTCTAAAAATTAAAGAACTTGCTTATGTTCATGCGGAAGGTATAGCTGCTGGCGAAATCAAACATGGACCTTTGGCAATGATTGAACTAAATACAGTCGTCATAGTTCTTAATCCAGAAGACGAAACTTATTATGATACATTACATAGTATACATGAGATGAAATCGAGAGGAGCAAAGATTATTGGAATTTCAAATAAAAGTAATGATATTTATGACTATTTTATTAAATTGCCTTTAGTTAATGAAAATTTGTATCCAATTATTGAAATTATCCCAATTCAAATATTAGCCTATTATCTGGCATTAAAAAAGAATGCTAATCCTGACTATCCTAGAAACTTAGCTAAATCAGTGACTGTAAAATAAATCAATTTTTGATTTATTTTTATTTTCTATAATTAAATATTAATTTTGTTTAATGTGATTTTTCAATATTTTTCTCATATTCATTCTCAATATATTTCAACAAAGTTTCTCCGTTAAGTTTTCCATTCGCATTTATCATTGTTGCTATTGATACTCCACCAGCACCAACTCCTTCTTTTACAAAGCCATTTGCAAATGCTTTTAGTCCTAGTTTTGTTGATTCAATTAAATGTAAATCCGCAACAAAAATGCCTACATTCTTATCTATAGATAAGAGTAGGTTTGTAAAATCTGCATTAGGATCATTAAAAATATATTTTGTAGTACCTATAAAGACTTTATCAGTTTTAACATTAATACTTTTTAAAATGGATAAAATAGTACACATTTGAGTTCCTCCTGCGAGCATTACTCTTCCACCATTTTCAATAACCCCTTGAGCAATACCCGTGACTGAAGGGATCATTGGATCTCCTATCAAAGATATAGCATCAAAAGGTTTATCTTTTAATGACCCAAAAGTTATATTATTTTTTTTCATACTTTTTCTTACGATCGTATTTTTAAGAGTATGTGGATTTTCCGGCATGCTACTACTCATTTTATTTTCGGCATCTATACCTAAAGAAAGCATCACCCCAAGTGCGGTCGTAGTTCCACCAGGAATGCTTTCACCAAGAATTACAAAATCATTACTTTTAGAAAGTTGTTTTCCGAGCATTATTCCATATCTGTAGGCTTTTTCTACCTCTCCTGACTCCATTGCTATGTCCTTTAAGATATTTTTCCCTGCTTGTAGATTAAATGAAAATAATGGTATATCTGGTTTTACTTTTACTCCTGAATCTACTACAATAAAAGGAATACCACTAATATCTAACATTGTTTTTGTTATTAAGGCGGGAGTTGGTTTTCCATCAGGAGTTGCGGGTACATCATCTATACATTTACATCTACCATAATAAAGAAACTCGGCATCAGCGGAAGGTGTATATTTTATTAAATCTTTATTAGCACCAGCAATAGTAATACCTGGAATTTCACTTGTTTCAGTATATGCTATTACACAAACGAACATAGGATTATTTGATTCTAGTATATCAATACTGTGTTTGTCGTTTACTACTGTAATATCCTTATACTTTTCTATCATTTAGTTACTCTCCATGAGTAATAAATTTTATAAATTCATTTTTTGATCTAGGAACCAGAACATAATTATTTTTCTTTTCTTCTTCTATCGTAGAAGTTGGCTTATATCCATAATTATGACCTGGATAAACAATCATATTATTATCTAATTTTATTATTTTTCCGAACAAGCTGTTGTACATTTCTTCCGGATCGCTACCTGGTAAATCAGTACGGCCACAATTCCCAACAAATAATGTATCGCCAGTAATTATTATTTTAAAATCAACTATTAAACATATGCTATCCTTTGAATGGCCTGGAGTAAATAATACTTGCACAATTGTCTTTCCAATCATAAATTTGTCTCCATCATTTACTGATATATCATGTTTTTCTAGAGAATTTTTATGTTGAATAACTTTACATTTGGTGATAGCAATAATTTGATCGTTTCCAAGTACATGATCAAAATGAGAATGAGTATTAATAATATATGTTACTTTATATTTATTTTTATTTATTATTTCAAAAATTTTTTCTAAGTCCCATGATGGATCAACAATTGCTATTTCTTTTTCTTCATTGTCTATGATTAAATAAGTAAAATTTGCCATTTTTCCAACAGGGATTTGTTCTATTTTAAAGGTCATATTATATTATTCCATCCTCCGCTTCTATGGGTATTCCTATTTTCTTTAATATTAAATTACCTGTATATTTTTTATTAGTTAACAATCCCAATTTAATTCTATGAAATGTAATTGTTGTATTAGCTCTTATTACATTCGATGTAATTTCTCCAGTATTGGGGTTTAAACCTGATGGTATATCCACAGCTATAATATATGCTTTAGATTTATTTATCAATTTAATTACGGATAGGTGTGGATCTTGAATTTCTCCTTTAATTCCAGTACCAAAAATTCCATCGATAATTATATCGGCATTTAATATCTGTTTTTTAACTTTTGTATCTACTTTACTGCTTATTATTAATTCTATAGTCTTATTCATTTTACTAATTATTTCAAAATTTGTTAATGCTTCTTCTGTCTTTATTGAAGATGGGTTACCAAGAAATATTACTTTAAGATTTATACTTGAACAAGTTAAATGTCTAGCTGTAACCATTGCATCACCACCATTATTTCCAGATCCACAAATAGCCAAAATTTTTAATTTTGAAATTGATTTATTTTTAAATTTTTTGATAATAAAATCTGCTACTCCAAAACCTGCATTTTCCATCATTAAAACTTTTTTCATTCCGAATTTACTATGTCCAATATTTTCTATTTCATACATTTGATTCGATGAAATAGCAATCTCTGACATCTTTTCCCTGATTTTTTTAACTTTCTCATTCTGTACTTTAGTATGAATCATGTTGGTATTTATGAAGTGGATTTGTATTTAATTTAATATCTTTTATTTTTTTGAAAATGCATTTTATAATTTGAAAAATTGATCTCTATTGATCCATTACGAGTAATTAAATATGTTTTGCCATCATAATTACATTTTATTTGTGGAGTTTTTCCTTTTTTCCATATCGGCTCAATAATTTTATAATATTCTACAAGTTTTCTTTTTTCATAGGATAGTTCATTATTAATTTTTATTCTCTTTTTTCTAAGAAACTTAAATGCTAAAATTACATATTTATAATTATAATATCTAAACATTTTAACAATTGAAAAACATCTTTCTATTTGATCGCTAGGTACATACAATGATTCCCCTGTTCCTGATTTAGCTTCAATAACTAACAAAATAGCTTTATTGTTATTGACAGCTATTATATCTGGAAGACCTACACTGGAACCTCCGAGCCTTTTGGCTATCCAATTACGACCATTGAGTCTATTTACAATTGAGTATTCATAACTGTATCCCCTGCTTCTACGAATGTTTCCCAAGTATTTTTCTATTCAATAATCAAACTTTTATTAATTGTTAGTTTTGATTGGTATATTTCATTAAAATCTTAACTAATTAAAACTCTATATTATGACATTATTCAATAAATATATGGTAACTGAGAAAATTAAGATTTCACTTCAATCTATTAATGATGAAATGCAATTAATAGAAAATAGAAGAGAGCAATTAATAAAAGAATCGAGAGATATTATCATTTTATGCAGCCAGTCTATTATATCGCTTCACCAAGGTCATATACAAGAAAGTCAATTAAAATTAGCTAAAGCAAAAGATTTGTACTTCTCTCTCAGAACACTTGCTCAGGCAGACCTTTTAAGATATTTGTCTATATCAGAACAAGAATTAGTAGAATGTAGTCTTTTGATGAGTATAGTAAAAAATGAAGCTTTACCTGGATCAGATGAAATTGGGGTTTCTAGCCAAGCCTATCTCTTTGGAATATTAGATTGTATTGGTGAAATAAAGAGAATGGTTTATGATATGGTTAGACTCAATAGATATGACAAGGCAGAATATCTTTTTAGAGTAATGCAGGAAATTTACAGTGAAATTTATCCTTTTTCTATATATGATAACATAGTAAATGGTATCAGGAAGAAATTGGATGTATGTAAAATCTTAATAGAAAATACAAGGGAATTGATAACAGAAGAAGCTAGACGATCAATCATAATTGAATCGTTAAAGAAATTAGAAAACAGTTTTTAATGAATAGGGAAATTTTTCAAATAATGTTCAATATAAAGTAAAGTTAATTAGAAACTATACTAAATTTTTTTTATACTTCAATGAGAGATAGTGAAAAAGTCCAAAAAATAATACATGATGTTACTCAAAAAGGAAATAAGGTAATTACTGAAGAAGATGCAAAATCCATATTATCAATATATGAGATAAGGGTGCCTGCATATTCTATAGTCACTAGTGAATCAGAAGCGGAATCTAAAGCAAAAGAAATTGGTTTTCCACTTGTTGCAAAAATAGTATCAGATCAAATATTACATAAAACGGATGTTCAAGGAGTAAAAGTTGGATTAAACAATGAAAATGAAGTTAAAGAAACATTCAGAGATATGTATAATCGTTTATCTAAAGATTATAAAGTTAAAGGAGTCCTCTTAGAAAAGATGGTTCCCAAAGGAATTGAATTAATAGTTGGGTTACAAAACGATCTTCAATTTGGTCCAGTTCTGATGCTTGGTTTGGGAGGAATTTATACCGAATTATTCAAAGATGTATCATTCAGAGTTCTTCCAATAACTAAAGAAGATGTATTAGATATGATAGACGATTTAAAAGCTAAAGAGATCTTAAAAGGGTTTAGAGGTGCCCAGCCAATAAATCTCGAAATGGTTTGTGATGCGATTCTCAAAATAGGTAATTTGGGAATTGATATGGCTAAATATATCGATAGTATAGATTTTAATCCGATTATAGTTTATCCAAATAATTACTATGTCGTTGATGCAAAAATTCTTCTAAAATCAGTTCCTGATGAAAATATCATTTCTCAATCAATACCTGATTCAAGTTATATGAATACATTCTTTAATACGAATTCAATAGCATTAATAGGAGCATCTCCCGAAGAAGGTAAGATAGGCAATTCTGTATTGAAAAGTTTATCTAAATATGATTATAAAGGTAAAATCTATCCAGTAAATGCCAAGGGTTATAATGAGATTTTAGGATTAAAAGCATATAAAAATTTAGAAGAGATTAATGAAAATATAGAGCTAGTAATAGTCACAGTTGATTTAAAATTTGTACCCACTATATTGGAAACATGCGGAAAGAAAGGAATACATAATATGGTAATCATTTCTGGAGGAGGAAAAGAACTCGGTGGCGAAAGAGCAGAAATAGAACAAAAAGTGAAAGAATTATCTTCTCAATTAAAAGTTAGAATTATCGGACCAAACTGTATAGGAATGTTTAATGGTGAAAACCGATTAGACTGTGCTTTTCAAGGACATGATAGAATGGTTAGACCAAAAAAAGGAGATGTTGCTTTCTTATCTCAAAGTGGAACTATTGGAATTGCTTTTATGGAAACTTCAGACTCCTTTGGAATGAGCAAAATGGTTTCTTATGGTAATCGTTCTGACGTAGATGAGGCGGATATGATTTGGTATTTAGCAGAAGATCCAAAAACAAATGTAATTGGTCTCTATGTTGAAGGTCTTGGTGATGGTAGAAAGTTTATGAATACTGCCAAGAGAGTTATAAAAGAAAAAAAGAAACCTATAGTAGTTTTTAAAAATGGCCGAACCCAAAGAGGAGCTAAACAAGCAGCATCTCATACGGGATCGTTAGGTGGATCATATTCTGTTGTCAAAGGAGCGTTTGATCAAGCAGGGATCATATCTGTTGATAGCTATGAGGAATTGACTGGATCATTAAAAGCTTTAACTTGGCAACCTATTCCCAAAGGAAAGAGTGTTGCTTTAGTTACCAATGGGGCAGGACCCATAATTGCTGCAATAGATCATTTTGAAAGATTAGGATTAAAAATTGCTGAGTTAAGTGAAGATTCTAAACAGGAGTTTAAGGAGCATTATCCTTCTACCTATGTTATAGGCAATCCGCTTGATGTAACGGGTTCTGCAAATGCTGATGATTATAAATTCGCCATTCAAACATTCATGGATGATCCTAATGTTGATATTATAATGCCTTGGTTTGTTTTTCAAGATGATCCTCTGGAAGAAACTATTGTAAATATATTGGCAGATTTTCAAAAACAAAAGAAAAAACCAATTTTAATAGGGGCTTTAGGTGGTCCATTTACTATTGATATCTCAAAGAGATTAGAAGAACAGAATGTGCCAGTATATCATTCAGTAATATCATGGGTTACAGCAGCTGGTGTCCTTGCAAAATGGTCAGAGCTTCAAAATATAAAATCGTAGTGTCTTTAAGACGGGGAAAACTTATATTCTTTTTAAAACCTAATTAAATTATGGAAAGTACACAACAATCACAAATAGTAACTGTTACACCAAAAGCCGCAGAAAAAGTTAGTGAATTTATGAAACAAGAAGGAAAAGATAGTTTATTTCTGCGTGTATATGTCACTGGTGGAGGCTGTTCTGGCTTATCTTATGGCATGGGTTTCGAAGAAACTTCTGAAGAAGATGATCTTGTTATAGAACAAAATGGTGTCAAAATTTTAGTAGATAATTACAGTCAAAGATACTTGAAAGGAGCTAATATTGATTATATTGATAGCCTTATGGGCTCAGGATTCAAAATTAATAACCCTAATGTAACCAAAAGCTGTTCATGCGGTCATTCATTCTCTACTGAGTAATTTCAAATTTTTTAATTATTTTATAATGTATTGCTCGGATAAAGTTTTTGAAGCAAGTAAAAAAAATTAAAGATAATAGGTTATTATGGCCATAACCCTCTGATATTAATTGCTTCAACAACTCTCTGAACTGCGAGCAAGGTAGCAGCTTTTCGCATATCTACTTTGTATTTTTCATGAGTATCATAAACATCAAAGAATGATTTTGTGATGTTCATATCTAATCTATTATTAACCTCTTCTTCTGTCCAGTATTCTCTTCTTAAATTCTGTAACCATTCAAAATAAGAAACAGTTACACCACCTCCATTGGCAAGCACGTCCGGAATTACCAAAATATTTTTTTTATATAATATATCATCTGCTTCAGGAGTAGTAGGGCCGTTAGCTGCTTCTGCTATGATCTGTGTTTTTATTTTATCTACATTATTTTTAGTAATCTGATTTTCCAATGCTGCTGGAATTAGCAAAGTACATTCTGTTGCCAAAAGTTCATCATTAGTAATTGATTTCGCATCCCCAAAACCTACTATGCTCCCTGTTTCTGTTTTAAATTTCATTAATTCATCTACAGGCATGCCATTTGTATTAATTATTGCACCTTGAGAATCTGAAGCTGCTATCATCTTAGCACCTTGCTCTTCAACTAGTTTGGAAGCAAATTGTCCTGCATTCCCAAAACCTTGAACTACAAATGTAGCTTGTTTCATGTCTATGTTTCTTTTTTTAGCAGCTTCTCTGACGGTATATGCCAAACCTCTACCTGTGGCCTCAGTTCTGCCTAATGAACCCCCAATTGCTAGTGGTTTTCCAGTTATAACTTCTGGTTGAACATAATTTCCTTTCAGTGCAGAATAAGTATCCATAATCCAAGCCATTTCTTTCCCTCCAGTATAAACATCTGGTGCAGGAATATCCTTGTAAGGACCTATAATATCAGCTATAAGGTATGCAAATCTTCTAGTCATTCTTTCTAATTCATTTTCTGACATCTGTTTTGGATTGCAAATTATTCCACCTTTTCCCCCTCCATAAGGAATATTAGCTATTGCACATTTCCATGTCATCCACATTGATAAAGCCTTAACTTCGTCTAGTGTAACATCAGGATGATATCTTATTCCACCTTTGTGAGGTCCCCTGGCATCATTATGTTGGGATCTAAACCCAATAAACACCTTAATCGTTCCATCATCCATTCTTGTTGGAATAGAAACAGTTAGAATTCTTTTGGGATTGGATAATATTTCAAGCATTCCTTTGTCTAGATTGAGAATCTTAGAAGCTTCTTCAAGTTGTTTTAGTGCTACTTCGAATGGATTTATTTTTTCATTTAAATTAGATGAAGACATATATTTTATTCATAATGTGTTGTTTAATATTAGATAATAAATATATCTCTAAAAATTATCATTTTTCATCTTTTTCAAAATATTTAAACGCAGTTGCTCATCAGACATATCCAAATATTCGATATTGAGTGATATGGCAATTTTTTCTAGTTTTTCCCTTTCTGTTGATACAGGCCCATGTATTATTTTCCCAAAATATAGATTTTTTTCGTTATTATGATTATCAAATGAATTATTATTGAATTTAACTTTTTGTACTTCCTCAAGAAGAGTTTGTTTTGTATTATTATATTCCCCAATTGCTTTGCCTAATTGTCTTGTCATATCTGGTAACTTTCTTGAACCAAAAAGCAAAAAAATAGTAATTAAACCAATTATTACCCATTCTGATCCCCCAATCCCCATATTACCTATAAGAAATACATATAATTTATTTATTAATGAAGCTTTACCAATTATTTAGGCTTATCAATAATTTTTGAAATTATTTTTAAGAAAGAATAGCAAATTTAATAATTGTTATATTTATGTATTGATGGTGGTCAAAGCACTTATATTCGTGCCAATCAACCATAATTTTACTTTACAATAAACATGAGGTTATGGAATTGCCTAATACTGGTATAGTAAAATATCACGTTAAATTAAGTTTCGACGTAGATGGACTCGTAGAAAAAGCTGATATAATAGGTGCTATTTTTGGCCAAACTGAGGGACTGTTAGGACCTGAAATGAATTTGAATGAATTACAAAAAGTCTCAAAAGTAGGTCGAATCGAAGTCAATGTGGATACCAAGTCGAATATAGCAAAGGGTGATGCTCTTATTCCTATGAGCACTGATATATCTACTGCTGCTCTAATAGCTGCTGCAATAGAAAGTATAGATAAAGTAGGGCCGTTTCAAGCAAGGTTTGAATTGTCTGGCATAGATGACATTCGTGCAATAAAGAAAAAAGTTATAGTAGATAGAGCTAAAAAAATTGTGCAAGAGTGGGCTACTAAAACTATTAGCGAGGGTGAAGAAATGCTCAAAGATGTATATGATGCCAGTAAACCTGGAAAACTTACCACATTTGGAAAAGGGCAACTTGCATGTGGCACAGGTGTATTCAATGCTGATTGGATTATTTTAGTCGAAGGGCGAGCTGATGTTATTAATTTATTGAGAGCAGGATTTGATAATTCTATAGCTATAGAAGGTGCTAAGATAGATGAGAGTATCACCCATCTCACAGAGGGAAAAAAGGTTATAGCTTTCTTGGATGGTGATAGAGCAGGGGATTTAATTTTAAAGGAACTCCATGGATTAGTTAAAATTGATAAAGTATTCAGAGCACCTGCTGGAAGAGAAGTTGAGGAATGTACACCTTTAGAAATCACTGAAATATTAAATAATGCCGTGGACTACCCTAAAGAAGAATCATTTTCGTCTATAAAAAAACAACAATCTATATTACAAAATCATAAAAAATACAACAAAAACGATAGAGAAAAAATTTCTTATCAGCAGACACAATCACAGTTTAATCAAGTAGAAACTTATCCAATAACCAAAGAAGATAATGGATTACAAACTAGTAACGAATCAAAATCCGTTATCAGAAACATATATTCTCAAATCAATGAAACCTTAGAAGCAATTCTTCTGGATGGTTCAATGAACACTGTTATGAAAGTTCCTGTTTCTGAGATAGTCAAAAAACTTTCAGATTCATCTGGGGGAAAAATATTGGTTCTAGATGGGATAGTAACTCAAAGATTGATTGATGCTTCTGATAAGGCTGGTATTGAACAAATCATAGGTCATAGATTAGCTGATATAAAACGTAATTCATCTATTAAAGTAGGTACATTTACTGAAATGGGATTACTATAATTAATTTTATGAGTAATATTACCTTTCAACACATAGTAATTCTTTCAGAATTGTTGTTGTCTGGAGCCAAGAATAACTTTGTTGAGTTAACCACTAATGAAATAGCAAAAAAAATAAAACGATCACAACAATTAGCTTCTAAAGAATTACTCGATCTTGAATTTTTTGGATGTATAAAAAGAAACAAAAAAAGTAAAAAATATACTATAAAAGTTACAGAAAAAGGGTATCAACAAGTATATGATCACTTTTTATTTCTAAAGACTGCTGTAGAGCCTTTTAAACAGGGTATTGATTTTGAGGGTCAAATTATAACTGGAATGGGAGAAGGTGCCTATTACATGTCATTAAATGGATATAAAAAACAGTTTAAAGAAAAATTAGGTTATGAACCTTAT
>Ga0209382_10008061_pt1 | contig 13315 bp, 8 predicted proteins | sample SoiMetdeltSBSDD5_FD_187599 | JGI IMG/M metagenome (GOLD analysis project Ga0209382, IMG submission 187599) | Bulk soil microbial communities from a Populus tree surrounding site in Tennessee, USA - Soil MetaG P. deltoides SBSDD5 (SPAdes) (version 2) | ecosystem: Environmental > Terrestrial >... | reverse complement strand
GCCAGTTGTTGCCCCGTTCGTTGTCCCCGTAGTCCCGCCAGTCGTGCCGCCGGGATTATTTACGTTGAAGACGCCGAAGACCAGCAGAAGAATGACGACCGCGACAGCGATGATCGCGACGACTGCGACGACTGCCGCAGCACCGCCGCCACCATCACCGCTTGGTGCATTATAGTTATCGACCATTTCCTGTTGCCCCTTCGAAAAGGATTCCTGCACAAGGCAGGATCGTCTCATTGAACGATACCCAAGTTTTAGCGGGCCTCTCTTGGAAAGCGATAAGAGGCAGATCAGAAGAGTCTTAGAGAGAGCTTCTCAGCACGTCAGCATTTCAGCGTGTCAGCAACGGCAAAGGCGGCCTCTGGCTGCTGGCAACTAGCATCTAGCTAACAGCAAAGGCGGTACTTGCCAACTACGCACAATGATCTTATTCTTGAGGTTATCAGTCGTTACTATGGTCACACTCCGATTTCCTCAACTGGGTCTATAATGAGGCATGGAAAACGGGAGCCGCTAATTTGTTCGGTCGCGCTGAATCATGGCTAGCGCGGGGGAAAAGGAATGGACTCATGGCTCGGATATTAGTGCTTGACGACGACGACAGCCTGCTCAAGGTTATGAGCTTGATGCTCAAGCGGGCAGGTCATCAGGTGATTGCCCGTGATTCCGTCCGTGAGGGCATCGAAACCGCGTTTAATGAAAGGATCGATCTCGCCATTATCGACGTGATGATGCCGGAGATGAACGGGTATCAGGTGTGCAACATCCTTCGCCAGGATGCCCGCACCAGCTACATTCCGCTTCTGATTCTCACCGCCCTCGATGGACACGAAGAGAAAGAGAACGCCGAAGATGCAGGCGCGGATGCCTTCGTCACCAAGCCTGTGACGCTCGATGCCCTGCGCGCCAGCGTCGAGCAGCTTCTCCAGGCAGGCCCGCGCAACGTGCCTGCATGACCGTGACGAAGAACACTTGTATATGACCAGGGGCCAAGCGTGTGCTTGGCCCTTTCGCTATGCTGGAATTGCGGTACAGCTTATGGAATTGTGCCGGAGGCTGTCACAACATCCTCCTGGTTAATCGGGGTTGGGACAAACTCGAAGCCATAGAACCACACGACATTCTGCTGGTTATTCGAGTCCGTCCAAAAGGCATGGAACACGTCATCCGAGCCGACAGCGAGATCGGTGTAATCGCCGAAGAAGCCGCCGCCAAATCCGTTGCGGGTATTGATCGGATGGGTGCTGGCCGCCTGCACATTGCCCGAATCAACGTTGGTCACATAGTAGTTGAGCCGGGTGTTGTGGATGTACGGGCCTAGCGCCTCACAGTTGATGCGGCCTTCCGGCGGCGGAGGTCCCGCAGCACAGGTCTGCCAGGGCGATACGATGTCACCGACATACGCAGACATGTATACCACGCCGTTCGGCGAAACGGCGACGCCCGGCCAGATGCTTTCCACACGGCGGGCAGCAGGAGCCGCTAGGCCATCGGGTGCGGGGTAACCGTCAGCCGTGCGGAACGAGGCATCCAGCGCCGCGAAGATCGGCACAGGGGTGCTCCACGTTGCGCCGCCATCGGTTGATTTGCTGTAAACGACCGATGAGTGGCAGTTGTTCCGCACAGAAGCAGTCCCCGAAATCCAGTACGCGCAGACGGGATCGGCGCTGTAGGTGGATGACGAATTCCTCACCTCGGATGTCCACGCCGCATACAGCGCCCCATCCGGGCCAGCCGCCGCAGCCGGGAAGCTGTTGACGCGGAAGGCTGTATCGCGGAGTGGGAGAATATCCGCCAACTGCGCGACGGCAACAGGCTTGCTGAAGGTCACCCCGCCGTCGGTCGATTTGACTACGTACGTGCTGTTGAACGAGGCCAGACGTGTTGAGCCTTCCCAGAACACATAGACCGTGCCATCGTAGCCAACGACCACGCGGGAGCCTTGACTATAGTGCGCGCTGCCGGAGACGTTCTGCGGCTTGCTGAACGTCGCGCCGCCGTCGGTGGAGTAGACAAAGAAGATCGGCGATTGGACATATGCGCCTGTTTGTGGACTGAACAGGAAGCGCGTCCAACTCACGTAAACACGATCCTGGAACGGACTTGCGATATGCCAGTCCGCCGCGATCCATTCTTTGTCGTTGAGGGTGCTCGGTGCTGTAGTCTGATTGATAAAGGTGGGCGGCCCCCAACTCAGAGCGCCGCTTCCATCGAACGTACCTTTGTTCACGGCAACCGTGTTGGGCGGAGACGTGCGGTTGAAACCCAACCCGGCATAGTACACATTGCCCTGGCTGTCGAACGCCAGCGCTGGATCACCACCAGCATCGTACTGCCCGCCAGTCAGATGGGTCACGCCCGGAATGAGCGTGCCGAGGTTGTTCGGATCGGACGATGTGCAGCACCATGTCGCGCCGCCATCGTTTGAGAAGTACGTCCCGGAATACGCATCGCCCAACGCGCTGCATGGCGTTCCGTTTACGTCGCAGGCCCATGTCCGAGTCACATAATCATTGGCCCCGGCGACAACGCGGTTCGGGTTATTCGGATCGACCGCGATAGCTGTTTCGTTTTGCGGGGCGGCGGCAATATCCTGATTGACAATCACCGCAGGCCCGGCAACGGATGTGCCATCCAATGGGCTTGACAGGACAAACGTCGGGGTGATCGGGAATTCAGGCTCCGGCTCACCGCTATCTTCGTCTTCTGACTCCTCCGCCTCTTCCTCAAGAAAAGCGGAGAAGCGAATCTGCAAGCCCGCCGTCCCGTGCAGGGAGGCTACTTTACCTGCCAGCGTGTTGATGTCGTATGTGGGGGCAGCAGCACTCGCCACAACGCCTCTGCTAAAGAGCAGTGCTAAAACCAGTGCTGCTGTAAGAAGACAGTCGTGCGTTTCATAGTCTCTCCTCCAGAGAGGGCCATCTAACAATTAGATGGCGGCTATTGTTGAACTGCACAGACACCTTCGATCACTCAAGCCATGTTCGGCTCTCGATCTAAAGATTTTTCTCTACGTTCACCTCCTCGAATGAGTGAATCCCAGGGACGAGCAAGTCATTCTCTGCCCTGAGCTTGTATCCTATGCAGGCACAGCAAAGCATCCAGGCAGGTCTGCTGAGAATACAAGAGCATGTTAGGTTGGAGGATGGAGGTCCTCAGCCGGGGTAACATTCTAAACCCTTTGAGAGGAGAGTCAAGAATGATATTAATTTCTAATGAAACTCTTATGCAAGAATATTTCTATGCGGGTTGGGCAATCTTCCGTATAATCATCTCGCTGTCGATTCAATCTGTTACCCACTATTGGGAACTTGATGCGGAAACTCGCCGCCCTCGGCCTGCTGTTCGGAATAATGCTCGGTCTGATCGTGGTGCGCACCGCCGCCGCGCAGCAGTTCTTCAACATTCCCCTGTTCTTCTGGCCTCTGCCCGATGCCTATCGCGTCGTGATCGATTACCCTGACACGGCCTGGACGTGGGATTTTCTGGGGCTTGCCCCCGGTATGGGCTGCCCCAAGTACGGCCATCGCGATTACGAAGCCTCGAAACCCTATTGGCGCACACCGGGAATACCGGAAGATCAAGACTGGAATCAAGCCAGCCTCGGCCAGCGCAAGATGGCCTGTTATCGCGGGCATGCAGGCACGGACATCTTCGCGGAGCCGCGTACGCCCGTCTATGCAGTTGCCGATGGCACGATCACCAAAGTCAGCGTGGAGGCCAACGAGGATCAGGAGCCGAACGGCTACGTCGAAATCCAGCACTCGCGTGAGTTTCGAGGATCGGTCTACACCTGGAAGGGCCGCTACATCCATCTGATGCTGAATCCCCCCGTCACAACGGGGCCAGTCCGTGCGGGGCAGCTTCTCGGCTATGTGGCAGAATGGGGAACGAACACCCATCTCCATATGGAGTTCGATGACCTGTACGATACGTGCGTCACGCCCTGCATCACGAACCCCTGGGGGCCGGACGTGCTATGGATCGATTATGACGATAAGGGCGGCATCGACCCTGCTACCGATTTCCTCCCGGATGCTCCTTTTTTCAGCAATCTTGTTCGCAACGAACACTTCGACGCGGGGCTGATGCACTGGGCAATCTCACCCGGTATGCAGACCAGCATCATAGATGGCACGGCCATTCTTAGCCGCGCAAAGGGAGGCGACCTCGCATGGATGAAACAGGTGCTGGCGTATAAAATCGCGCCCGGTTCGCCGCTCCAGGTGAATATCACTCTTGCCAATCTCAGCGCCGTGCCCAAGGTGGTCGGGGTGACGGTGCGCGATCCCGTTACATGGATGGGTGCGATCTCATGTGTGTTCGCCCTGCCCGCAGAATCGACACCACGCACTTATTCGGTAGAAGGAATTGTGCCCGCTCAGTGGGATAATGCGCTGCTGCACCTGACGGTCAATCCCCCCGATGGACTCCCTGGCGTTCAGATCGACGAAGTGTGGGTTGCCTACACACCAGGACTCGCGGCAGGGCCAACTCGATGCATTTTGCCCCAGCCATAAGCCGTTTGCCAGCCCCTCTGCTGTACTATTTCTAACTTGATTCATAGAACATCTGTGCTACAATATAGATAGTAGAACCGTCAATCTTCGGTCGCGGTGATGGCTCCACAATGAGCATCATCTGACATGAGGAGACGCACCATGAATCCAGAAACGAAAACCTTCCTTCACGATTTGTTTGATCGCTGCTCCTCGGAGCAGAAGCCTGTTTATCTGACCCTGACCGCCATTCACCCCGATGGCGATAAACCAACCCCGTCGCGCCATGTGCCGCTCGGAAATGCCGCAGCCCTCGAACGGGCCATGTCGAGGTTACGCAAGGCGAATGAGCGAGGATGGGGCGCTTATGTCGGGGTTGCGCCTCGCAAAAAGAACTTTGGACGCTGGGGGCGAGGCGGCAAAACTGATCTGGTTTGCCTGCCCGCCCTGTTCGCGGACATCGATGACCCGGACGATGCGCTGATCCATCTGGGGTGGTTCGACTTACCCGCCTCCTGTGTTCTGCAAAGCGGGCGAGGGTATCACGCCTACTGGTTCCTCGAACATCCTACCGTCGATTTCGCGCAAGCTGATCAGGTGCTGCACGGGCTGGCCCAGCGCCTCAAGGGGGATGAGGCCCTCTCGGTCGCACAAAGTATGCGCCTGCCGGGGACAATCAACACGAAGTCAGGGCGAGAAAATGCTGAGTGCAGTTTCGTCAGCTACCATCCCGAACGCCGCTACGATTTCAGCGAGTTCGCTCCCTTCCTGCCGAAAGTCCTGCCGCACCCACATCACCACTGGGATCACGATGAGTACGGACATGACTTGCCCCGCTCTGTGCTCGATGCGCTGACCGATGCCGTCCTCCATGAGTTGGCGGGCCATTGGAGCGGGAATGGCTACATTCGTGCGCTCTGCCCATTCGCCCATCTGAAAGATCGGCCCGGGATGCATTTCAGCTACCACGCCGAAAGCGGCTGGGGCCATTGTTTCGGGAAACACGGCAAAGTTCCTCCGACCCGGATGTGCAAGGTGCTGGGGATGCAACCTGTATTTACCCTGATGGATTTGCCCCTATTCAGGGGATTAGGTATTTGAGAATCCTGCAAACAAAGTTGGGCGACCCTTTGCGATGTACCCATCGCCGGTCGCCCTTACAGCCTAACTTTCGGATAGGGTCTTATCCGAGGCCAGCCGCCTTTGCAACAGCCTCGGGAGTAAACTGTTCTCCCTCAGAATTGACCCCATATACTCCTTGACGCCCTCGCCGCCCGTCAAGCGCAGCCAGAACGAGCCGCCGTTCGGCTCCACTTCGACGGTGAAGTGTACAAATGGGCAGCACAGCCGTTCATTGCTGATGTATTCCGCCACCTTGATCAGCATGGCCGACTCGCTGGGCAGGCGGATTCCAAATCCATCCGGCAGGTCTTGAACTTCCAGCGCAGCCGCGTACACCTGCATCCCGGTCGCGACCCACTGAGCGCGCTGATCGGCGGGGATGGCATTGGGGTCGCACGCGATCACAACTTCCATGTTGGGTTCCAGCTTGGTTGACATCGAACTTCCTCTCTTTACAGACGACTCAAATCTGGCTATGCTCCTAACCATACAACTTAAAGTCAACTTGAAGTCAAGAGGGAATTTTGAGATGGGGTATCTATCGATTGGAGAAGTCGCGCAGCAGGTAGGCGTGCAGACTTCCGCAATCCGCTACTATGAGAGCATCGGGCTGCTGGCCGAACCTGCGAGGGTCAGTGGGCAGCGCCGCTACGCCGACGAAGTGATCAACCGCCTCAGAGTGATCCGCGTGGCGCAGGGGTTGGGGTTCACGCTCGACGAGATCAAGACTTTGCTGGACGGCTTTTCACCCGATACACCGCCCTCGGAGCGATGGCAGGCGATGGCCCGTACCAAGCTGCCGGAGATCGACGCGATCATCGAGCGGGCAACGACGATGCGCCGCCTACTCAATGTGGGGTTGGATTGTCAGTGTGTGGCGCTTGAGGATTGCCTCTCAAGGTATGATGAGTATGCCGTCAATCGGTATCTGAATAGTTCGTAGGGGCAAGAGGCCTCTCGCCCCTACAAAGCACTGCGGTCAGTGGAGCATCGCCACCTTGATCTGCTCAATGGTGATTGGCGTAGGCATGAAGATCAGCAGGAAGATCACCAGCATCGTCACGCCGAGCACTACACGCTTGGTATCCAGTCCGGTGATCTCATCCAGTACAGGCGCATGGCCTCGCAGCAAGAACATGATGAACAGCACCCATATCCACCAACCGCTCCACCCCGGCAGGTGAGTCAGGATCGGCATCAGATTGGGCGGTATCGGCAGCGATCCCGGCGGCGCGGTCAAAACCAGTTCGCGTATCGTCCCCATGATTGCTAGTGTGATGATCACAGCCAGCACCGGGCCGCGCGCCTTCTGCGCATTATGCCCTAACAACCCATAGAGGATGTGGCCTCCATCTAGTTGGCCCACCGGAAGCAAATTGAGGGCGGTGACGAGGAAACCCGCCCACGCCGCAAAGGCTATCGCATGGAGCCACACATCCGAATCGCCCCTCGGCAGAATTTGACCCTTCACCAGATACTTGATCGCCAGATACAGCAGCGATTGCCCTTCGTGGAGCACAGGTACAAACCCGTCCGCCTTCATGGCGGCTGGTAACCCGGCGATGAACTGCTGCTCGGTAGCAACCCGCGAGAGGCTGATGCCAAGAAACATAATCGGGATTGCCACGATGATCCCCGCAAGCGGCCCCGCGATGCCGATGTCGAATTGAATACGGCGGTTCGGAGCAGGCTCCCGCATCGCAATCACCGCGCCGAGCGTGCCAAGGATGCTGATCCCCGGTGGCAGAGGGATGAAGTAAGGCGGCGTCGTATGGACTTTGTGATAGCGCGCAACCAGATAGTGCCCCATCTCATGTGTGCCGAGGATTCCGAGCATCGCCGCCGCATATTCGAACCCGGTGATCAGCGCCTGCCGGAAGACTTCCGGGCTGGGTAGCAGTGATGGGTCAGGCACAATGCTTCGGTTATGGGTCAGGAAATAAAGAATCGCCTGCATCGGCCCGATGTAAAGTCCATCCGTCTGACCCATCCCTGTCAAAAACACGGTCACAACTGTAGCAAGGAACAGCAGAAGCGGAACCCTATATTGGATTGCCGTCGGGCGCTCAAATACCGTCGGCAGCGCCCGGATCACATCGAGGCCGTCTTCGTGGCGCAGCGTCGGCGTGTTGCCAACCGCCTCAAACTGAGGTCGCAGGCGCGCGAACGCTTGCTCGGCGGGCAGGGTGAGTTGGCCCCGAATACGGATCGGGGAAGTCTTATCCCCGGTGGTGACATCCTGAATCGCCATGACCTCGCGGGCAGCGCGGGTCATCGCGTCTTGAGCGTTGTTGAGGGCCAGCGCGCTCCCTAACGAGAGTGGCTCGAGGGGGTGCTCCGGCGCTCCGAATGAATCGGTCATTGTTAAGGGTGCTCCTTGCAAATAACTGAGGCGGCCTAACGGTCGCACACAAGATTGTATCGCAAGGACGGGATCGGGGGATACGCTTTGTCGCGGGGATGTGTACTGGCCGTGTATGCTAAAATATCTGCATCTCAAGTTTTGTGAGGCTTACCCATGACCGACTCCATATTTGATCAAGCGCTGGCGCTGGCATTGAACCTATCCCCAACAGAACGACTCGAGCTTATTGAGCAAGTCGCTTCTTCCGTAGAACGCGATCTCAGGGCCGCCCCGCCTGAAAACGAGCACTGGGCCAAGCGCTGCTGCGCCTATTAGATACGCTTGACATGCAGGATTGGCAGGCAATGGAGATTGACGATCCCGTTGAGTGGGTCAATCAACTACGCGAACGGGAACGGCAAGAACGTCTCGGCGATTGGGGACATTACCAAAGTTGACTTGAACCAACAGAGACACCGTTACTCAGAACTTAGCGCTGCCCTACAACGGATTCCTCGGCTCAAAGATCGCCTCGCCCTGAGGCTCCCCAAGCTGGCTGATGGGGAGGTAGATCGTGAAGGTCGTGCCCTGGCTCGGCGCGCTCTCAACGGTGATGCGCCCGCCGTGCATCTCCACGATCTCCTTGACGATGCTGAGTCCTAACCCCGTCCCCGGAACCCCTTCGACTTTGGCAGTCTCGGCACGGAAGAAGCGGTTGAAGATGAAGGGCAGGTCTTCCGGGGCAATGCCGATCCCCGAATCCCACACCGTCAGGGCGGCGATGGGCGTTTCGTTCTCTGAAGCGAGCCACGTCCGCACGCCGATCTGATCGCCCGGATTGGTATAGTTGATCGCGTTGGTCAGCAGGTTCACCAGCACCTGCATGAGGCGCTCACGATCCCCGTGAATAGGCGGTAGCCCGTCATAGAGATCGGTTTCCAGTTTCAGCCCGCGTTCTTCCGCGCGGAGCAGGTGTGCGCGCTGCACTTCGAACACGACCTGGTTCAGATCAAGTGCCTGCGGTCGCATCGAGAGCACGCCCTGATCGAGCCGGGAAATGTCGAGCAAATCCTCGATCAGCCGTTCCAGCCGGGATAACTCGCCGGACATGGTGTCGAGGTATTCATCGCGGCGCTCATTGGGGCCAGCCCGCAGCAGCGAATAAAACAGTTTGAGGCTGGTGATCGGCGTGCGAAGCTCGTGCGAGATGTTGGTCACGAACTTGCCGCGCATCCGCTCCACTTCTTTCAGCGCGCTCACATCGCGCAGAATACCGACCACGTTGACCAGTCTGCCAGCCGCATCGTGCACGGGCGCGGCGGTGACCGCCACGTCATATTCGGAGCCATCAGGCCGCCTTGCGTGTAGCTCGCCTTCCCATACGCTGCCCGCGATGATCGTTGCCAGAATCCCGCGGTAGACTTCGCGGTTCTGACCCAGCAGAACGTTCGCACGCTTGCCCTTGATCGCGTCGAAGGCATGCCCGGTCAGGCGCTCCCAGGCAGGATTCGTGAACTCGATCCGCCCACTGACCCCGGTGAAGATAATCGCCTCACCTGCCCCCTCGACAATCGCCTTGAGCCGTTCCTGCTGGCGCACGACTTCGGCAGTACGTTCTTCTACCAGGTCTTCAAGATGGCTGGCCTGCTTTTCGAGGGCACGGTACAGGCGCGCATTCTCGATTGCCAGCGCGGCATGGGCGGCAAGACCCTGCGCAAAGTCAAGATGCTCTTTGCTGTAAGCGTTGAGCTGATCGCTGTACAGCATCAAAATCCCGATCAGCGAATCGCGGGCAAGCATCGGAACACCCATCCAGGAGCGCAGACTCTCCTCGCCGGGGAAGGGAATCCATTCTGGATCGTTCGGAATGTCTGGCACGATGACGGGGCGGCGGGCCTCGATCAGGCGGCTCAGAATGGGACTTGCTTCGAAGATGGTGCTCAATTTTTGCTGCTCATGTTCGGCAAGGCTGCTCTCGCCAGCCGTCGCCGCCAGAACCGGGCGGCTGTTCTCATAAATGGTGATCGAGCTAACCGAATACGGCACAACCACCGCGCACTGTTTCAAGATGCTTTGCAGAAGTTCTTCGAGGCTCAACGTCGAGGACAGCACCCGTGATGCTTCCAGCAGCGCGTCAGCGCGAGCGCGGGCAGCGCGTTCCGCCTCGTATAGCCGCGCGTTCTCAATGGCAATCGCGACGTGCGCTGCCAGATTTTGCAGCGCCCGAACCTCGGCTGGTGTGAAGCGCGCAGGTTGGTCGGATTGAATGTCCAGCACGCCGAGCAAACGGTCGCTGTGAATCAGAGGGAAACATGCTTCCGAGCGTGTATCCCTTAGAACCTCCAGCGCCAGGTGATTAGGATCACCGCTGGTATCATTCGAAATGACCGGCTCGCGGTTTCGCCCTGCCATCGCGATCAGGCTCGGCCATTCGCGAATATCAATCGGGCGGGGTTCCTCGTCAAACGGCAGTTGAGCGACCCCAGCCCCTTCTTGCACGCGCATCAGGCTGCTTTCCTCGTCAAACAGAAATAGGAAAGCGTGGTAATAGCCAAACAAATTCTGAAGCTGATCGACGACGGCGGCGGTGAGTTCTTCGAAGGAGAGCACCCCGGTCATGCGCTGGCCGATCTCGTAGGCCAGCCGCTCGCGCTGTTCAGCGCGGCGCTGCTCGGTGATGTCCTTCGTGACGCCCCGGAAGCCGATCACCCCCCGGCGAGAATCAAGGATTGGAACCGCCGAGGTCGAGAGATCGACACGGTGGCCGTCACGATGCACTACCCAGTATTCCAGCCCCTCAATTGATGCACGGCGCGCGGCATGATCGTTGATCATTCGCCGAACTCGCCCCGCCTCCTCGATCACCATGAACTCGTAGAAGGTATGTCCGATGTACTCCTGCGCACCGTACCCCAGCGACTCAAGGATTTGCTCGGTGCAGTATATCACCCGCCCCCGCGAGTCCGTCTCCCACACCCAGTCGGAGGTGGCGAGCGCAATATCGCGGAAGCGCTCCTGTGCATACTCGGTCTGCTCGAACAGGCGGCGGTTCTCGACAATCGCCGCCATCTGCGGGCTGAGCACAATGTAAAACTGGACTTCCTGCGGGGTAAGTTGGTAAGGGTGATTCCAGTGCAGGTTAATCAATCCGACCAACCGCTCGCCCAGCATCAAGGGGATGAATACTGTTGCGCGGCTGCCCGCCGCTTCTAATAAATTCTGCGTGAGACGGTTGTGGGTCTTCTTCGGGTCTAGTTCTGGAACTACTAACACGCGCCCTGGATTCTGGCGGATGTAGCGCCCAACCGGAAGATCGCTCAACCGGATGCGCGTACCCGGCTCTGGCAGCGTAGGGCCTTCCGGCTGAGTGGTGCACGCGACGATTTCGACCCACTCCGGGCAGCCTTCCTGATCCAGATCGACGTAGGCCAGCAGCGCGTTGCAGGTAGCCCTCGCCAGTGCGGACGAGGCGATTGCCCGCAGCAGATCGTCAGGATCACGCGCGGTGACCAGCTTCTGGCTGGCCGAGAAGAACGCCTCGATCTGCGCCAGCGCTTCCTGTGTGCTGTTGAACAGCCGTGCGTTCTCGATGGCGATGGAAGCATGCGCCGCCAGCGCCTGCGCCATCTCTGCGTGTTCCGGAGTATAGGCACTCAGTTCATCGCTGTCCAGCGAGAGCGCACCGATCACCTCCCCGCGTGAAATAAGGGGAACGCCCATCCAACTCTTTATATGGGTAATTTCTTCGAACTGCACCCAGTCCGGGTGAGTGGCTATGTTCGGGATGATGATCGGTGTTCGCTCGGTCAGCAGCCGTTGGTGAAGCGGGCTGTGGCGCATCTCATTGTGCACCAGATCGACGATCATGCTCTCATTGCCCTCGTACCCGGCGAGAGCCACCACCGACGGGATTTCCTCTTCATAGATCATGATCGATCCGGTCACGAAGGGGAGGACTTTGGCACATTCTTCAAGAATCTGCTTAAGGAGATCGCTGAGGCTGAGGGTTGACGAAAGGGTCAGCGCTGCGTTGAGAACCGCATCAGCACGGCTGCGGGCCGAACGCTCGGCGGTATAGAGCCGGGCGCTCTGAAAGCCAACTACGGCTTGTGCCGCCAGCAGATCAAGGTAGTTCAGTACATCCTCATCCGCCTTTTCTTCGAAGAGAACATTCATCACCCCGATCACGCGCTCGCCCTGCTTGAGCGGCACGCCGATAATGGTGTGGAAGCGCCACGAACTCGATGCCATGAGGTCGGCAAACAAAGGATGAGTCGCGGGGTCAGCGATCATCATCCGTACGCCGCTCCGCGCGACTGTGGCAGTTAATCCATCCGCACGCGGAGAGATTATAGGCCGGTCATATTCGCCCGTTGGCCCCCACAGACTTGTGCCCAATGTCAGGGTATCGGCGTCCGCGTCGTAGGTATAGATGTGAACATCCTGCGCCTGCACGCCCACGACGGCGGCGTGGGCAATTGCCCGCATCATGGCGGTTACATCGTTGGTAGAGAGCAGTTCCAGCGCGGCATTGCGCAGACGGCCATATTCCTCGGCTCGGCGCTGTGTGGCCTCGAACAGGCGCGCATTCTGGATAGCAACTGCCGCCTGCGCTGCCAGCAGATCGAGGAAGCGCAGTACGTCTTCGCTGATTGCATGGGGGAAGATGCCGTTCAGCACGCCGATCACTTCGCTGCCGCGCTTGAGCGGCACGCCGACCATCGCCTCGAAGTGCCATTCGTCGGCCTTGTCAGTCCAATTCGCAAACAGGGGATCGCGCTCGCCTTCATTCACGAAGATGCGTTCACCCGTCCGCGCAACAGTAGCGGTCAGGCCATCGGAACGTGGGGGATGGGCTTCCTCACTTCCCCACAGGATACTGCTGCCGAATGTGAGCTTGTCATTAGCGGCATCGTACAGATAGATACGAACATCCTGCGCACCGCCGTGTTCAACCGCCTCCTGCGTGATCCGCCGCAGTATTACCCCGACATCATTGGTGGAGAGAATTTCCAGCGCGACCTTGCGGAGACGGTCGGCTTCTTCGGCGCGGCGTTCCGCAGCCTGGAACAACTGCGCGTGGTACAGTGCGACGGCGGCTTGCGCCGCCAGCAGATCGAGGTAATTCAGCAGCCCTTTATCGAGGATGGTTTGTTTATCGAAGGAGATGTTGAACACCCCCAGCACTTCATCACCGCGACGGAACGGCACGCTCACAAACGCCGTGACCGCATCCCATTCTTCCCCTGATTCAGCAAACATCGGGTCGTGGCGCGGATCGACCACCAGCACCCGCTTGCCTGTGCGTGCCACCGTCATCGTGATTCCATCAGGCCGGGGCGAACTCACC
>Ga0209382_10008057_pt1 | contig 13321 bp, 7 predicted proteins | sample SoiMetdeltSBSDD5_FD_187599 | JGI IMG/M metagenome (GOLD analysis project Ga0209382, IMG submission 187599) | Bulk soil microbial communities from a Populus tree surrounding site in Tennessee, USA - Soil MetaG P. deltoides SBSDD5 (SPAdes) (version 2) | ecosystem: Environmental > Terrestrial >... | reverse complement strand
GCGGGAAGCGACGGCGGCCTTGATCGTCCATCTCGGCGAATTCGATGCACGTCGGTTGTACGAGGGCGCCGGCCATCCCTCGATGTTCTCGTACTGCCGCGCCGTGCTTCGCCTCTCCGAAGACGCGGCCTACAACCGGATCAAGGCGGCCCGGGCGGCGCGTACGCATCCGGCAATTGTCGATATGCTGGCCGACGGTTCGCTGAGCCCGACCACGGTGCGCCTTCTCGCTCCGCATCTGACAATCGAAAACGGAGAGGCGCTCCTGGCCGCCGCCGCGGGCAAGGGCACGGAGGATGTGAAGGAGCTCCTGGCCCAGTGGTTTCCGCAGCCGGATGTCTCGCCTTCGGTGCGGAAGGTGCCCAGTCGCCGCGTCGTCGTGCACACGACGGCGGTCGCGGCCGTCGCCGACGCTCGCGAAGCGGGCTCGGTGGTGGTCGACGTGCCCGTTCCGCCATCAGCGCTTCGGAATGAAGCCGCGCTCCCGACGGCGCCGCCGACGAAGCCGGCGATCGTCCGCCCGCTGGCGCCGGAACGATACGAGGTTCGATTCACCGCCGACGCCGCGACCCGCGATCTCCTCCGCGAGGCGCAGGACCTCCTCGGTCACGCCATCCCGACCGGCGATCTCGCTGCCGTCTTCCATCGTGCGTTGAGCCTCCTGGTGACGGACCTCCGGCGTCGGAAATTCGGGGAGACCAGGCGGCCGCGCCCGGGTCATTCGACGGACGTGGGATCGGACACGTCGGCGGCGGTTCGCCGCGCGGTCTCCGCGCGAGATGCGCGTCGTTGTGGGTTCGTCTCCAAGGACGGCCGCCGGTGCGAGGAGCGGCGCTTCCTGGAGTTCCACCACGTCCTACCGCGGGCCGCGGGCGGGCTGGCCACCGTGGACAACATCCAGCTGCGCTGTCGCGCCCACAACGGTCACGAGGTCGATCTGTTCTTCGGCCCGGGGAAGCGCCGGGTGAAGGATCGATCCCGGGAGGTGCCGGCGGCGACCCGTTCCGGAACGGGTGCGCGGCCGCTGCTGAGCGGGTAGCGGAGAGGGCGCAAGGGGGCGCACGGGCGAGTACGCCGGGCGCAGGACGCACGCGGCGCGCGGCTAGGACGCGGGGCCGCGGATCTCGGCGAGGGTGCGCGCGACGTCGGGCTGCTGCGGATCCAGGCGCAGCGACTCACGCAGGGCGGCGGCGGCGCCGGCCCGGTCGCCCAGGGCGAGCTTGGTGAGGCCCAGGCCGTTGAGGATCATCGTCGAGCGCGGGTCCGCGGCCCGCGCTCGCTCGAAGACGGGCACCGCTTCCGCGGGGCGGCCGGTCGAGGAGAGGGCGCCCGCCAGGTAGAGGAGGGCCTCCGCGTTGGGCTCGCGATCCACCGCCTTCCGGAAGAGCGCGATCGCCTCGTCCGCGCGGCCGGCGCGCATGCGCAGCACGCCGAGCTTCGTCATCGCGCCCGCGTCGGCCGGATCGATGTCGAGGATGCGCGTGTAGCGGACGGCGGCGGCGTCGCCACGCCCCTCCAGGAGCGCGATGTCGCCGAGGCCGCGCAGGGCCTCGATGTGATCGGGCACGAGCGTGAGCACGTGCTCGTAGGCCGCGGCCGCCTCCGGGTTCCGGCCCTGCTTGATGTGGACCTCGGCCAGCGAGAGCCAGGGCTGAGGGAACTTCGGGTTCTCGCGAGCGGTCCGCTGCAGCACCTCGACCGCCTCCGCGAAGCGACCGGAGAAGCGCAGGTTGTCGCCGAGCACGATCGCATCCTCGACGGTGAGCTGCCCCTCCTTCTCCAGGGCGCGCAGGATCTCGATGGCGCGCGGGTACTGACCGGCCGCCTCGTAGGCGACGGCGATGGTGCGCCGGGCCATGAGCAGGCCGGGGTCCTCGGCCAGGACGGAGGTGAGGTCGCGGATGGCGGTGGCGGGATCGGTGCGGGCCAGGGACATCCCGCGGTTGATGCGCGGCATCAGACGCACGCCGTCCTTGGGATCGCGGCGATCACCCGGGCGAACCGGCTGCGTGCGGCCGCCCCCGACGTAGCCCAGGGCGCGCAGCCGCTCCGCGGTCTCGCCGTCCACGTCCGCGGCCGCCCCGCCCGCGGCCGCCGCCGCGACGGCCGGAGCCGGCCGCGAGAGCGCGAGCTGGAGCTTGCGCTGCAATTCCTCCGCTTGCGCACCCTGCTCGCGCAGGCGGTTGGTCGCCTCCTTCGCGTCCGCGGCGAGATCGTAGAGCTCCGGATGCGGCGCGTCGATCAGCTTGTACCGCGCGGTCCGCAGCGCATGGAGGGGAGCCCAGCCGAACTCGCGCTCGGGATAGAGCGTCTCCGCGTAGGCGGGGGCGTCGCTCATCTCGCGGCCTTCGGCCGCCGGACGCAGCGAGCGTCCTTCGATCGCGGGCGGGATGGGCAGGCCGGCGTAGTCGAGCAGCGTGGGCAGGACGTCGATCCCGCGGGCGACGGTGGAGGAAACGCGTCCGGCGGGCACGCCCGGCCCGGCCACGATCCACGGCACCTTCAAGGTGGAGTCGTAGACGAAGAGGCCGTGCGTCCCCTCGCCGTGCTCGCCCAGGCTCTCGCCATGGTCGGCGGTGGCGAGCACGACCGTCCGCGCGAGCGCCCCCGTCTCCTCGAGCGCACGCAGCAGCCGCGCGAGCTGCGTGTCCACGAACGCGATCTCCCCGTCGTAGGGCGCGGCCCGGAAGCGGTCGGCCAGCGCCCCTGGCGGCTCGTAGGGGGCGTGCGGATCGTAGTAATGCACCCACAAGAAGAAGGGAGATCCGGGTCCGCCCGACGATGCCGATGCACCCGACGACGGCGTCCCCTGCAGCCAGCGCAGGACGGCGTCGGTGGTGGCGTCGGCGAAGCGCTCGACGTAGGGCGTGCGACGGCGGTCGCTGCCGCGGGGCAGATGGTCGTCGTAGGTCTCGAACCCGCGATCGAATCCGAACCGCCGGTCGAGCGGGAACCCCGACACGAAGGCGGCCGTGCGATAGCCGGCCTGGCGGAAGTCTTCCGCGGCCGTCCCCACCGCGGGCGGCAGGACGAAGCCGCCGTTGTCACGGAACCCGTGTCCCAGCGGCGTGAGTCCGGTGAGCAGGCATGCGTGCGACGGTCCGGTCAGCGGCGCGTGCGCCACCCCGGTCGCGAAGCGCACGCCGCGCGCGGCCAGGCCGTCCAGCGTGGGGGTGGCGGCGCCCGCATGCCCATAGCAGCCCAGGCGATCCGCGCGCAGCGTGTCGATGGTGACGAGGAGGACGCTGGGCCGGCTCGCCGGGGGAGCGGCGGGAACGGGCGCGCGCGCACAGCCCGCAGCCATGGTGGCGGCGGCGAGAAGCGCGGGGAGAAGCGCGGCGAAACACACGGCGGGAAGCATTCGGACCGTCATCGCCGGGCCATCGGTTTCGAAAGCGTACAAAAGGTAGCGCCGCCTCTCAACCCGGCCCAAAGTGGAAAAAGAGTTTGACAGAAGCCAAAGAGAAGGTATAGAAAGCCATATAACTATCGTTTGCTTGCGATTGCTTGGCTCGGGGTACGGGCGTCGAAAAGAACCGCGGAGTCCCGTCCTCCGTCTGGCCGTGCGCAATGATCGGGCGATTGTCGAGGAGGAGATGATGCGAACACGGGTCTTTGCGGTCGTGCTCCTGGCCTTCCTGGGCGTCGCCGGAGCCGCTCATGCTCAGTCGTTCCTCGGAACGATCCGAGGCACGGTGTCCGATCCGCAAGGCGCCGGCGTCTCCGATGCGGCCGTGCTCGTCGTCGACGAAGGCACCGGCGTGCCGCGCGCGGTCAGCACGGATACGCAGGGCCGCTTCGAGGCGTCGAACCTCCGCCCCGGAACGTACCGCATCGAGGTCACGACCCCGAACTTCAAGGAGTTCAAGCAGACGGGCGTGGTCCTGCGCGCGGCGGGGAGCGTGAACCTCGACGTCAAGCTCGAGCTGGGCGCGCGCACGGAGACGGTCACCGTGACCGCGGAAGCCATCAACAACATCACGACGGACAGCGGCGCCATCGCGCGCGGGCTCGACGAGCAGCAACTGCACGACCTGCCGCGCAACAGCCGCGACATCCAGTCGTTCCTGCTCCTGAACCCGAACGTGCTCGGCGGCACCGACGACATCCAGTTCCTGGGCGGCCGCACCTACGGCGTCTCCTACATCCAGGACGGGCAGGCCTCCACGAACGCGATCTTCGGCACCGTCGGCAACTCGGCTCCCGGCCTCGATGCCATCGCCGAAGTGCAGGTCCTCTCGAACTCCTACAGCGCGGAGTACGGCGGCCTGGCCGGCGTACTCGTCACGACCAAGCGCGGCGGCAACAACTACCGCGGCACCGCGTTCTACGACTTCAACTCCAACGGCCTCAACGCCCTCACCTACAACCAGAAGCTGGGGCTGAGCGACGCCGATCTGGCCGGGCTGCGCGAGGACCCCAACTCCGACACCCACGAGCACCGTTTCGGGGCCAGCCTGGGCGGCCCGCTCAAGACGGGCAAGACCTTCTTCTACGCGAACTACGAGGGCTCCAACGACAAGGCGATCTTCGGGGGCGGCCGGGCCACCGTGCCCACGGCGGCCATGCGCGGCGGCGACTTCCGCGGCACCTCCATCAACCCCCGCGACCCGCTGACCGGCCAGCCGTTCCCCAACCAGGTGATCCCGGCCAACCGGATCAGCCCGCAGGCCACGGCCATCATGAACTTTTTCTACCCGCTGCCGAATCGCAGTGGCACTACGAACGGCGGCTACGGCGTCTACCAGCAGTTCGTGCCGAAGACGCGCAACCGCCATCGCGCGGATCTCCGCCTCGACCACGAGGCCAGCGGCAAGGATTCGATCTTCCTCCGCGGCAGCTACCAGCACTTCGATCCGAACGCGATCACGTTCGAGGGCGGCAACGCGCTGACCAACCTCCCCATCCTGAATCGCCAGCTGAACACCGCGTCCGCGATCGCGGGCTGGACGCGGATCTTCTCCAGCACTTCGGTCAACGAGTTCCGCGTGGGCTTCAACTACGACGACGTCAAGCGTCAGAGCACGTTCATCAATGCCGACGTCTCCCGCCAGCTCGGCCTCGAGCTGCCCCCGAACATGCCCGCCGACCGGCGTGGCTTCCCCAACATCCGGTTCACGACGGGCGCGTTCCGTCCCACCAACATCGCGGACGCCGGCCGCGCCGTCGACCGCACCACGACCCAGAACGCCCTCTCCGTGGCCGACAACCTCTCCTGGATCCTGGGCGGCCACTCGCTCAAGGCGGGCGCCCTCTGGAACCGCAACATCGCGCGCGACGGCTTCGGCACCGGGGTCAACTTCGGCGGCCGCTACGACTTCAACGCCGCGGTCACGGGGAACGCGTTCACCGATTTCCTCCTGGGAGCGCCGCGACAGACCCAGGACCAGGTGGCGAACCGCGGACCGCTGGACGGCCACTCGAACGACTTCGCCGTCTACGTGCAGGACGACTGGAAGGCCTCGCGCGACCTGACCCTGTACCTGGGCCTCCGATACGAGATCGTCGGCGTCTGGAAGGAGAAGAACAACCAGCTCGCAAATTTCGTCCTCCAGGACGGCAAGGGCTACTGGATCGTGCCGGACGCGTCCATCGCGGCCCTGCTGCCGCCGGCGGTCATCGCGCTGAACCGGACGAAGACCGCGGACCAGCTCGGCCTGGGCGACGGGCTGATCAAGACGGACAAGAACAACTTCAGCCCCCGCCTCGGCTTTGCCTATCGCCTCGGCGGGAGCGACCGCTCGGTGCTGCGCGGCGGCTTCGGGATCTTCCACCCGACCGTGGCCGTGCAGGGCCTGCGCGACCTGATGGCGACGAACGAGTTCCGCTACGGCGTCACCCGCCGCGGCAGCACGCTCGCCCAGGGCTTTTCGAGGGGCACCATCCTCCTCGATCCCCAGGACTACGGCAGCGAGGGCGTCGACCCCAACATCAAGAGCCCGGACATCTACCAGTACAACCTGACGTACGAGCAGGCCCTGCCCGGCAACGTCGGCCTGCGCCTCAGCTACATCGGCTCGACCATGCGCGGCCTGCTCGTCAACCGTTTCGAGAACCAGCTGCCCGCGAGCACCACGCCGTTCGACCCCGAGAATGAGGACGACCTCGCGCGACTGCCTCTCTTCCCCATCGTCAACACCTTCACGAACCTGACCTACAACCTGGGCAGCGGCCAGCTCCACGCCGGGCAGGTCGAGCTGCAGCGCGCATGGAGAAACGGCTTTGCGATGAACGTGGCCTACACCCTGGCCCACTCGGACAGCAACGCCCCCGACTCCGGTAACAGCAGCCTGGGCGTCGTCCAGTACAACTCGTTCGACATCGAGATGGACCGCGGCCCCGACCCCAACGTGGTGAAGCACCGGATCGTGGCCAACGCGACCTGGGACGTTCCCTTCGGCCGCAACCGGAAGCACGGCGCCAACATGCCGGGCTGGGCGAACACCCTGTTCGGCGGATGGACGGTGTCGACCCTGTTCCAGGCCCGCAGCGGGAACAACCTGACGCCGTACTTCACCGGCTACTACACCACGAGCCCGTGGAACGTCGGCCTCCCCCTCGACGGCGTGGGGACCTGCTTCGCGGGCTGCTGGCGTCCGGACCAGATCAGCGACCCCAACACGGGCGGCTCGCGTGATCAGTTCTTCAATCAGGCCGCCTATGCCCTCCCCGCGCCCGGAAAGTACGGCAACGCGAAGAAGGGCAGCCTGCGCGGGCCGGGGACGTGGGTGGTCAACTTCGCCTTCTACAAGGACGTCGTGGCCAGCCAGCGCTTCCGCCTGCAGCTCTCCGCGCTGCTGGACAACGCGTTCAACCATCCCCAGTTCTTTGCCGGCTACGGAAGCGAGTTCTCCGACCTCTCGTCGTTCCTGAACGACGGGGACCCCAACAATGGATCGACAGCAGTGCTCGGTGCGGGCGCGATAAGGAACATAGAAGGGTTCGCACCGGGGAGGGTCTTCAGGGTCGGTATAAGAGCGACTTTCTGACGCCAAGCGGCGTGGCCTTCCGCGGGAGGCCACGCCGCTTACTTTTTGGCTCGCGTCGATAGGGCCATGACTGACGTTCTCCCTCTCGCCATCCGCGACGAGTCGCATCTCGAGGACCTCCTCGCCCGCCCCTCCCCCGCCGACGTCGACTTCGCGCGCACCCTCACCGGCGACGTCCTCCTCCTGGGCGCGGGCGGGAAGATGGGACCTTCGCTCGCGCGCCGCGTGCGTCGCGCGTTCGAGGCCGCAGGCGTCCGCCATCGCGTCCTGGCCGCCTCCCGCTTCTCGGACTCAGGCGTGGCTGCCGCTCTCGAGCACGACGGGATCGAGGTCCTCTCCTGCGATCTCCTGGATCCCGCGCAGGTCACCCAGCTGCCCCGCGCGGCCAACGTCCTCTACCTGGCCGGCCGCAAGTTCGGGTCCACGGACCGCCCCGACCTCACCTGGGCGCACAACACCATCGTGCCCACGTATGTGGCGCGTCACTTCGAGGGCGCACGCATCGTCGTCTTCTCCAGCGGCAACGTGTACCCTCTCTCGCCGCGAGCGTCGGCGGGCTCGACGGAAGCGGATGCCACGGGCCCCGTCGGCGAATATGCGCAGTCCTGCCTCGGCCGCGAGCGCGTGTTCGAGTACTTCTCGCGCGAGCGAGGCACGCCCTGCCTCCTCTTCCGGCTGTTCTACGCCGTGGACTTGCGCTACGGCACGATCGTGGACGTCGCGCGGCACGTGTGGGCGGGGGAGCCGGTGGACCTGGAGGTCGGGCGCGTCAACGCGATCTGGCAGGGCGACGCGAACTCGTACGCCTTCCGCTCCCTGGCCCTCTGCGCCTCCCCCGCGACGCCGCTGGTGGTGACGGGGCCGGAGCCGGTGTCCGTGCGCGAGGCGGCCCAGCGCTTCGCCGCCCGCTATGGCCGGCGCGCGCGATTCAGGGGCGAGGAAGGGCCGCTCGCGCTCCTTGGCAACGCGGCGCAGTGCCTGTCGCGGCTGGGGCCGCCCGAGGTCTCGCTGGACCGACTGATCGAGTGGACGGCGGCCTGGGTCGAGCAGGGCGGGCGCAGCCTGGGCAAGCCCACGAAATTCGAGCGAGTCGATGGGCGATTCTGAAACGGGGACCGGACGCGCACTGCGCGACATCCTCGGCCGCGGGATCGCGATCCCCGCCCACCCCCTCGCCCTGACCGCCGATCGCAAGCTCGACGAGCGCCGGCAGGTCGCCCTCACCCGCTACTACTGCGACGCGGGGGCGGGCGGCGTGGCCGTGGCCGTGCACACGACGCAGTTCGCGATCCGCGATCCCAAGGTCGGACTCCTCGAGCCCGTGCTCACCCTGGCCATGGACGTCCTGCGCGACCGCGCGCAGGCCACGGGCCGCAAACCGATCGCGGTGGCCGGGATCTGCGGCCCCACCGCGCAGGCGCTCGCGGAGGCGCAGCTCGCGCGCCGCCTCGGCTACGACGTGGGCCTGGTCAGCCTGGCCGCCCTGCGCGACGCGAGCAACGAGGAGCTGATCGCCCACTGCCGGAAGCTGGGCGAGGTGATCCCGCTCTTCGGCTTCTACCTGCAGCCCGCGGTTGGAGGGCGCGTCCTGGATCAGGCCTTCTGGCGCGCCTTCCTGGAGATCCCGGCCGTGGTCGCGGTCAAGGTGGCCCCGTTCAACCGCTACGCGACCCTCGACGTGACGCGCGCCCTCGCCGTCAGCGGCCGCGACGACGTCGCCCTCTACACCGGCAACGACGACGCGATCGTGGCCGACCTCGTCACGCCCTTCCCGGGCCGGCCGGGACGGGGCCCGGTGCGCTTCGTGGGCGGCCTCCTCGGGCAGTGGGCGGTCTGGACCCACGAGGCGGTCGCGCTGCTCGCCGCCGCCCATCGCTGCGTGCAGACGGGCGGCCAGGGCCTGACCGATCTCCTGGCCGTCGGGGCCCAGCTCACCGACGCCAACGCCGCCCTCTTCGACGTCCGCAACGGCTTCGCCGGATGCATCGCGGGCATCCACGAGATCCTGCGGCGCCAGGGCCTGCTCGCGGGCCGCTGGTGCCTGGACCCGCACGAGGACCTCTCCCCCGGCCAGCTCGAGGAGATCGACCGCGTGTGCCGGGTCTACCCCCGCCTGGGCGACGACGCGTTCGTGCGCGAGAACCTGGACCGCTGGCTGGCCTGACGCGTCAGGGCGCCTGGATCTCGAACGCCGTCTCCCGCGTCTCCGATTTCCCGGAGACGAGATCCATCGCTTCCACCTTGGCCAGGTAGCGGCCGGGCGCGAAATCGGCCAGCGGCACCGGCCCCGCGGACACGACCGCGGAGGCGGTGGCGAACGTCTCCGGCTGCCCCGCGGCCACCGGCCGGCCGTCCTTGGTGAAGCTCAGTCGCGCGCGCAGCGAGGGCTTGCCCGTCGCGGGGTCGGCCTGCCCGCCGTAGAGCACGCACACGGCATGCAGTGCGTCGGCCGGGGTGAAGACGTTGCCCAGGCGCGGACGGAGACGCAGCGCTCCGACCGTGAAGGCGGAGTAGGGGTCCTGCGCATCCGCCGGCGGCTCGCCTTCGGGATAGAGGAGGAGCGAGCCCAGCTTGAGGCCGGGGGCGTCGAAGTCCGGCACGTCGACCGGGGTCGCGGCCAGCGAGGCCTTGTCCCCGGTGACGAGGGTGACGCGCAGGGAGTAGCGTCCCGGCTTCAAGGGCACGCCGTAGGAGGCGATGAACGCACCGTCCGCGCCCACCGTCCCGCGCACCGGGCGCTCGAACCGCGGCCCCGCCTGCCCGGAGGCATCCTCCGCTTGCACGACCACGGTGGCCGCCACCGGCGGCGGCGGCGCGCCGTTGCGCGCGCCCAGGCCCAGGTCCGCGCGCACGAGCCCAGCCGCGTAGGCCTGGCCGCTCGCGGTGCGGAGCAGGAGCTTGGGCTCGACCGTCAAGGGGAAGTCGGCGCGTGTCGCGTCCACGCTCGTGGGCGCGGGCGCGGCGGCGAGGGCGGCGCGGGCGTCTTCGAGGCGGGCCAGGTGCCCGTCCGGTTTCTTGAGGTAGGCGAGGCGGGGCTGGACGACCTTCGCGCGGGCGACGCGCTGCAGGTCCTCGAGCACGCGCGCACCCTCCGCGAAGCGGCAGTCCTCGTCCAGGGACACGCGCAGCTCGCCGCCCGTGAAAGAGACGGCGTCACCGGGCCGGCTGCGGTAGATCCAGACCTCCGGCCGACGCGCGCCGCGCAGCGCTTCCCGGGGATCGAAGTGGGCCTTGATCTCGCGCCCGATCACTTCCGGCGGATCGCCCAGGAGGACCAGGAGCTGCCCGCAGTCCGTGTCCGAGCCCTTCTGGCCCGGCCGTGTGAACCGCTCGTCCGCGCGCGCCCGCGCGCGGGCCACCGCGGCCTGCAGCTCGTTGACCGGAGTCGCCGGGTCCGGATCACGGCGCGCCCAGAAGATGCGCTCGAACTCCGCGCGATCGGCGGGATCCCCGAGGGCGGCGTGAAGCGCCTGCTCATCGGGAAGGACGAGGAGCCGCACCTCCCGGAGCCACCGCTGGTCGCTCTTCTCCGCGGCGGCGGCGGTGATCGCGAGCGCGACGAGCGCGCCCGCCAGGACGTGCGTCGGAATCACGAGCAGGCGGAGGCGCGGCACCGCCGCGAACATATCACAGGCAAACGAAAGAAAAGGATAGAAAACAACAGCGATGCTATGATCCCGGCGCATGCCTACGTCTGGACAGCCGCGGCTCCTGGTGGAGGAGCGCCGCCGCAAGATCCTCGACCTCGTGGAAAAGCAGGCGCGGGTGACGGTGGAGGAGCTGGTCGGGCGCTTCGGGGTCTCGGCGGTGACGGTGCGGGGCGACCTCGACGCGCTCTCGCAGTCGGGCGCGGTGATCCGCTCGCACGGGGGCGCGCTCAAGCGCGTGGGCGCCCTTCAGGACGTGCCCATCAACGTCAAGGAGACGCTGCATCACGGCGAGAAGGTCCGCATCGGCCACGCCGCCGCCCAGATGATCCGCGACAACGAGATCGTGATGCTGGACTCCGGGACCACGACGGCCGAGGTCGCGCGCCACATCAAGTTCCTGAAGCTGAAGTCGCTGACCGTGATCACGAACGCGCTCAACATCGCGATGGAGCTGGCCAACCTGCCCCACCTGCGCGTGATCATGATCGGCGGGATCCTGCGGCAGATGTCCTACTCGCTGGTGGGCCCCCACGCCGAGCACACGTTGAAGGGCCTCAATGCCGACCGGCTCTTCCTGGGCGTGGACAGCCTGGACCCCGAGATCGGGCTCACCACTCCGGACGTGCTGGAGGCCCAGCTCAACGCCATGATGATCCGCGTCGCGCGCGAGGTGGTCGTGGTGGCGGACTCGAGCAAGTTCGCGCGCCGCAACCTGTCCCTCATCGCCCCCCTGGACAGCGTGCACAAGATCATCACGGACGACGGCCTGGCCCCGGCGATGGTGAGCGCGCTCAGAGCGAGAGGGCTGGACGTGATCCTGGTTTAAGAGGCCAGCCTACTTCTTCGAGAAGTGATGCAGCGGCTTCAAGGATGCCCGGTGGGGCGAGCGGCGAGGCGCCCGCATCGCAAGGCGCGAGGAGCGACGCGTACTCGTCGTACGCGAGCGACGAGCAACGCAGCGAGGCGGGATGCATCGGCGCTCGCTGGCTTGATGGCGGAGAGGGGGGGATTCGAACCCCCGGTAGAGGTTTACCCCCTACAACAGGTTAGCAACCTGGCCCGTTCGGCCACTCCGGCACCTCTCCGCGGGCTCGGGTTAGACGCTTAGGCTACCACCTTTTCCGCGCGTAAGATTGCGGGCGGAGAGGTGGCCGAGTGGTTGATGGCGCCGGTCTTGAAAACCGGAGTACCGAAAGGTACCGCAGGTTCGAATCCTGTCCTCTCCGCCACCGCCGGGGCTGACGCGCCCCTAGAAACGGGAGTCGCCCTTCTTGCGCGGGGCGCCGAGGTGCGGCTGCAGGCTGCGCAGGACGCGGCGGATCAGCTCGGGGTGGCCCCGCGCCCAGCGGTCCTCGACGTTGAGGTCCACCACCGGCCGGTCCGTGTCCGGGAAGCGCAGCTTGATCAGCGTCTGGTGGCGGTCCTCCTTCTCGCACATGACGAACACGCGGTCCGCCCACTGCAGCAGCTCGCGGGTGAGGGGGTTCTTGGCGAAGGGGGCCGTACCCGCCGACCGCACCTCGAAGCGGGGGTCGTCGCGATAGAGGTCCTCCGCGGTCCGGCTGCGGTCCACGTTGGCCGTGCAGACGAAGAGGATGTGCTCGCGGGCGGGCTCGTCCACGGTACCGATTCTATGTCCGCGGCCGCTCTGTTAGACTCCCACCGCATCCACCCATGAATACGGATCGCCTCCTCCGCGAGGTCGAGAAGCGGCTGGCCCATCTTGCGGACGCCGACCGCGCGGAGGCGCTCGACGCCGTGCGCGAGGAGATCGGCCGCGAGCGGCGCCGGGAGAGCAGCCCGCACGCGACGGTGGAGACGGAGCGCGAGCGGCGGGCGGAAGCGGAGACCCTGCGCGAGGTCCTGGAGGCGATCAACCGCCAGCCCAGCCTGGACGACACGATCGAGGAGGTCCTCAAGCAGCTCGCCCGCATCGTGGTCTTCGATTCCTGCTCGCTGGGCCTGCTCGAGGCGGACGGGTCCTTCCGCATCCTGGCCTCCCGCGGCTTCCCGGATCCGGCCAGCATCCGGGGGCGGACCTTCCAGTCCCCCCTCCACGAGACGCTGCGCCACGGCCGCGCGCCCCTGGCCCTGGCCGACGTCACCGTCGACGAGCGCTTCACCAAGGAAGAAGGGGCCGAGCTCATCCGCTCCTGGGCGGGCATCCCCCTCCTCGTGGAGGGCGAGGTCATCGGCGTCCTCTGCCTGGACCGCCACCGCGTCGAGCCCTTCGACGACGAGGACCTCCACCGGGCCAAGGCCGTCGCCTTCTCCTCCGCCGCCGCCATCCGCAAGGCCCAGCTGCTCGACAAGGTGCGGCGCTACGCCTCGCTGATGGAGCGCGTCGTGAACGTGGACGAGGCCGTGTTCGCGGGCCGCACGCCCGCGGAGCTCGCCCGCGTCATCCTCGACGGGGCCCTGCGCATCGGGTCCTACGCGGGCGGGGTCATGATCCTCGAGGGCGACGGCGGTTCGCGCGTCGTGGCCCGCAGCGAGAGCGCCTCCGAGTCGGACCGCCCGGTGGATCCCAGCCTCCTCACGCGCCGGGCCCGGCGCCTGGACGTCGTGGAGTCGTCCCACGTCGCCCCTTCCGTGGGCTTCGACAGCCAGCCCCTCTTCCTCGTCCCCCTCGCGACGCCGGAGGTCCACGTCGGCACGCTCGTCCTCGCCGATCCCGACGGC